>Ga0206852_1146_pt1 | contig 13690 bp, 18 predicted proteins | sample Alteio_BWOrgCont_14_FD_152849 | JGI IMG/M metagenome (GOLD analysis project Ga0206852, IMG submission 152849) | Enriched cells from forest soil in Barre Woods Harvard Forest LTER site, Petersham, Massachusetts, United States -... | ecosystem: Environmental > Terrestrial > Soil > Temperate forest >... | reverse complement strand
GCTCAATTCGCAATTTCGCACAAAGAAGGTGGTAAACGGTATGTCAAGGCTACGTATGTTCGAGAAATTATCAAAATTATTGGTGCTTAAGGGAAAATGCTATGAATCGTACTGTTATTGAAAAAACCGCCGTTATCTCCTGGTCGCAAGAGGATGAAGAGTATGTCGTGCGATCCTTGCATTGCCCCATGGTTATTGGGGTTGGGGAAACCCAGGAAGAGGCGTTTCGGCTGTTTCATGAACTTTTGGATGATCATTTTGAGGAACTTAAAAAAGGTCGTATTAAACAATCCACATCAGGTCGCCCTGCTAAAAATAAAGCCCGGTTCGATGCCCAGCTGGATCCCGACATTAAAAAAGCACTGACAAATCTAGCCAAAGATTTGGGTGTTTCTCAAGGCGAAGCCGTAGAGTATTTGTTTTCCCATTACCAAGCGAGCCGGACAGGCTAAGAAGGATTAGATGAACGACGGGGCCGCAGGTTCGAATCCTGTCATCCCGATATTTTTACAATTTTCCCAAAAGCAGTCATTAAGTTGAAAGCTCGCTAAAGATATAGTCTACCTTTCCAGCTTTTAAGGTGCAGTTCGAAAGTGCATTACAGGAATTTCTCTTTTTTTGAGCCAAATTCGCCAAAGTTATTATGTATAGCTGCTCTCGGCGAGTTCGAAAGTTACAGTTAACTCCAATCGACATCATTTAATATTTATGCTAACTTGAAGCATTAATATAAAGGAGATTTCGCAGTGATGTTGCCAGTAGCCTTTGGACCCCTAAATGGATATAGAGGCAATAATTTTGCGCTTCGAGCATCTGCAAATCCTCCAGTAGAACCGCGTGACGGTAGCCTGGCATTGTCTGGTATCCCATGGCTGCCTCGCATGATTGATAAGTCCAGGTTAGATATCCCAACACTTACAAAATTGGATTTAGAATATCCATGCCCAAGAGATCAACAATTGTTAAAGCAACTCCGTCTTTCTGGAGAAGAATTCCAGGCAATTACAACTCAGCATCATGCTGATGAACAGATTGTCTCAGAGCTACGCCGATTAGGAAGAGTTCCTGCAACACCTACCAGTAAGTGCTGAACCTGAGCTTCGTTTTCAATCAAACTGGTTCGAAACTTGGCCAGCCAAGCCGACCAGTATTTATAAGTCGGCTAATTTAATAACCTGACTGGGATCATCGGGGACTTTGTCAAGGGCTTCATCAATTTCTACAATTTTATTAAAATCGGGAAATTTTCTTTGATCATTGATAATGCTGTGATTAGCATCCCAAATATAGGCTGTACCTTGAAGAAAAGGTGTTGTGATATACGTCTTTTTGTCAGCGTTACGTCTATACTTTTTGCCAGCTTTTTTACCATATAAAGCCTTAATCGGGTCTGAGTTAATTTTTTTTATTTGTTGTAACCAAAGTCCTTCCAGTTTTGGGGCTAATATGCCTTCTTGACCTACTATTTTTGCAATACTTTCATTGAAAAAGTCCCGATGCCCTGAGGCAATCGTTTTTGCGGGCTTCAATTTTAAAAAATCCTCACGAGATACACCTAATCGATGAAGGCTCATCAAAAACAACCCAAGCATTGTTGCTGAATCGTGAGGGTCATGTTGAACTTTGGTATCATTAGCAAATAAAAATTGAGTAGCGCATGCCACCGCCGCATTATTACTTTCCAGTTCGTAGACTTTTTTACCTCCCTGTTTGTCATTCACCACAACATAAACCAGTCCATCGGTAAAATTTTCAGGGTTTTTTTTCTTGTAATTCCCTAATATAACTTTTGAACCAATTTTCGGGGTTGTTAAAAATGCACCCTGATTAGTGGTCAGTTTAGCTTCACACTCTACAACCATCCCCGCAAAATGAGGTTGAGATTGGATACGCATAACCATTTCCTTCGATTACCGGCTTCAACTTACTATAATAAGGGTAGGTAGTCAAGACTAAACTAGGATAACCTTTGGGCTTCGAAGACGTCAAAACTTTTTGAGGTGAGAGATATTCGAAATTTATTGTGGGTGGGTTGTTCTAATTTAATTATTTGAAGTGTGCCTAACTCTATCAATGTGGTGGATTGAAAGGGAATATGGGTTTCCGGGTCACCAGGATCCACCGTGTCATAGTCTAGTTCAGTCAATATATCTTCTTGCATTTTTAATTTAAAAGAGGAATTAATTTTTCCTTTCTTTGGATGCATAATCTGCTGTATAACAAATGTCTCAGGATCACGTCCAAGTTGTACTGCGAGGCCTTGTGCTATTACACAGATGATAGTGGTAAGCGCCTCAAGTTGCACTTGATTCAACTTTACCGCCGGTGAATTTGTATTAGGTTTCAAAACTCTTTTATGTTCTGATAAATCGAATCTATCACCTGCATATCCAGAATAGGCAATAAAATTTGGCTTATTTAAGAGGGGGAGGGACATCGATTGGACAAACATACAAACTCCTTGGTACGTTTGATTTTACTCTATATATTACACTTTTCGCAATTGGGCAACAGCTTGTTCTAAAGGATCTTTTGTGGGATATGTCGCTGTCGTTGATTCCCCTCGGAGATTTCTTAACTGACCCAGTCGGAGAGCCATAATTTGTAAAGGCAATAAATAATCTCTAAGAGCCTTACCTAAAAGACCCTTAGCCACTTGTATTTTAATTTTCTCTTTCCAGGTCGGTGCTTTTTTTACGATCGCGTTTGCTAACTCCTGTAAATTAAACGGCAACTCTTTTTTGGGCGGGAAAGTTAGCAAATAAATTCCAACCTCAACCGCTAAAATTTCGGCCAATTCCTTATCTGTTCGTTTATCTTCATGTTTTAGTTCAGGTAAGCAAAATGTGTCTGGGAGTTCTAATTCTTTCGGTTCTTCGCGATTTACATTTCATCTAACTTGACTGCGAATGCTTCTTTTGTGAAGCTTCCTGAAGTGGATGATGCAGTCCCTCGCTTAATCTGATGAGTCGTACCCTTTTTTAATATTCTTAAGGTGACAAGCATCCCTAAAGCTCGATTTATAATGCTATTTGAATCATTTATTCCACCCAGTTTTTCTTTCCAAGAAGGAGCTTTTGCCACGAGGGCTTCTGCCAATGCCTCTCGCGTCCACCCGGTTTGGGTATTCTGATTATGTTTATTGACAAAATAATAACCAAGCTCGGTTGCCAAAATTGCAGCAAGTTGTGAATTGGTTTGAGGATGAGTTGGAAAGATGGGTATACAAAGATCTTCTATTTCCAGGGGTATTATTACAGGTTTTGATTGAGAAATAGCGGATGGCGTAACGGGAGATACTCTAGCTTTTTCCGGATTCGGAGGAAGGGGAACCGGTCCCATGTACGAGAATTCTATACCTCTTCGTTTCAAAACGCACTGGCCAGCGAGAATCGTATATGCTGTGGTGACACTCTGAGGTTTTATCTTCTCCGCATCCGAACGATGTTGTCGTACTAAGAAGGTCAAGAAAGCAGCCATTATTTTTGCCGAGGGCATTTGGATGTTGGGTTTCATTCCAGGGAAAGCCTCTGCTAAATAAACCGCAATCTCTCTTCCGGTAATTTTGCCTATTGCATTAAATGTTTGTGGAAACGGCTCACATAATTTTGGAACCGTCTCTAAAGGCTCTTCCTCCTTTGGAGCTGTCCCCTTAGTACCCGGAGCATAATATTCTTTATCGGGAACATTAGCAGCTCGTGTAGCCGAGTGATGACTCGATTTTACGCCAAAAAACACCCGCAGATAGGCAGGCCTGGTAAATGACAGTGAAATTGAATTCATACTGCAATTAAAACCCTCAAGGAGAAAAATTGCCTGCTTTACAAATAAAACATAAAAATTATTAATATATATAAACAAATTTTTTAAAACCTCAAGAAAGATTGTTTTGAGGCGATACATAAAAGTCTGCGTTACCTAAAAAATAAGAGGCTTTGTCTATTATGAGGAAGCTATTGGCTCGGTTGCGATCCAAAAAATTTGGTCAGGGAATTATTGAATACGCGGGCGCGATGATTGTGGCTGCCTTGATTGTCTCGGCGGTTCTCTTATTGGGTGAAAACGGCATGAAAAACGTATATAACAGCGTGTTTAACGGCGTTCAAAACTACTTCACCAAACAAGCCGCCAATTTATAAACCTGTTTAAACCGGAAGACACGGTTCCTGCTTGGCTTCCATGGCTTCCAGGTATTTTTCTGCGTCCATCGCGGCCATACAACCCGTTCCGGCAGCCGTAATCGCCTGGCGATACTTGTGGTCTTGCACATCGCCACAGGCAAATACGCCAGGGACATTGGTATCTACCGTACCGGGCGCCACTTTAATATAGCCCGCCGCATCCAATTCCAGTTGTTCTCGAAAAATCTCGGTGTTGGGTTTATGGCCAATCGCCACAAACAACCCCTGGGTCGGGAATTCCTTAACCTCGCCGGTTTTCAAGTTTTTAAGTTGCAAGCCGGTCACGCCGGTGTCTTTGCTACCCAGCACTTTTTCTACCACGGTATCCCAAATCACCTTGATTTTAGGGTTGTTGAGCACCCGTTCCTGCATAATCTTGCTGGCGCGAAACGTGTTTTTACGGTGAATAATCGTGACGCTTTTGGCGAACCGGGTCAAAAAGTTGGCTTCTTCCATGGCCGTATCGCCACCACCCACGATGGCAATGTCTCTGTCTCGAAAGAAAAAGCCGTCACAGGTCGCGCAAGCCGAAACCCCATGACCCAGCAAGGCCATTTCAGATTCCAGCCCGATATACTTGGCCGTCGCCCCAGTCGAGATAATGACGGTGTCTGCGGTATAGGTTTTGTCTTCGGCCACCACTTTAAACGGTTTTTTAACGAAATCCACTTCCGTCACCGTCTCAAATCGAGCATCCGCCCCAAAACGTTTCACCTGATCACGCATCTTATCCATCAAATCCGGCCCCTGAATGCCTTCGGGGAAACCGGGGAAATTTTCCACTTCTGTGGTGGTCATCAGCTGGCCACCAGGCTGTAAACCCTCTAATAACAAGGGCTTCAAATTGGCACGGGCCGCATACAACCCCGCCGTCAACCCTGCAGGACCAGACCCGATAATAATGACCTTATGATGCGACATAACCAGCTTCTCCTAATTTTAGACGATTCTGGGCATATCATAACGCAGAAGTGGGGCCAGGTTAAGCGTGGGTGACCATTGTCCAATGTCCCTTGTCATCTTTGGCAATACCAATTTTAGTGGCATCCGCCTTGCGCAAATTTTCGTCGTGTCCCGGGCTATCTTGCCAGCTCTTTAAAACATCTTTTGCACTTCTTTGTCCACCGGCCACGTTTTCTGCATTAATTCCATATTTCTGTGCACGTTGATCAAAACCCTCATGATTAATGTCCAAGGCATCCCCTGGCATGTCATTTTTATTATGCTCTTGGCATGCCTTGCAGAGATCTTTATCCAGCTTGACCTCGGGTAAACCTTGTGAGCGGCGATATTCGTTCAACTCTTTTACAAACTCTTTGGCTTCCGGAGGAAAATCTTCATCTGCCGGAGAGGGAGGAGAAAATGAAATCAAGCTGCTTTTTTTCAAATTCTGAGTGAAGATTGCGATGGGTGACGCATCTTTGGATTTGCTAAAAGGGTTATTTGCCCAAGTAGCTGCATTCACTTGTTTCAATATATTGGGTAAAATTTGTTGACGGGGTACCCAAGGATTTTGCCATTGCGACTGCAACATAATAAGCCTCTGTCCACTATACACTTTTATATAAATATAAAAACAAATTTAATAGTATTTGTTCTCATTTATAGGCATAATTAATCATGAATTAAGAATTATCGCTTTTTTTCTGGCACAATAGGGCAATATTTAACCTGGGATGTAATTTGTGTTGAAGAATGCCCTTATTTTACTGGCGTTGACCAGTATTCTTAGCCACTCAGCCTTTGTTTGGGCTGATCCCGGAGCCACGTCGGTCAATGAAATTGTTCAGCTTGATCAGGCTTCTCCCAAACACGTCCAACTTTCCGAGCCGGTAGATTATATGCCCTCTCAACTCAAGGTAGAAATTTCAAAACACACCGACCAAAGCCACGAAGATTTTCAAAACCTGAATACCCTGTGGCAAACCATTGTGGTCAGAAATCCGGTCATTCAATTTAGTCTGAAACAATTGGCGACACCACCCGAGTTGCGCTACGTTCATGAAAGTATGATGTCTCGAACCGTCAGCGGTCTTTTAAGCGGTGCGGCTTTGTTACCTGCTGCTTTGAGTGCTGACGCCTATACCACGGGCTTTACCAGCATCGGCTCCAGCATGGTGGATAAGGCCATCCAAAACAGCAAGAAACAAGGAAACACCAATCAATTACCCTCGGATACCGAATTGGTCGAGCTGTCCGGTATCGTCCAGCATTTGGAGCAATCCCTGGTGGAGAATTATTTTGCCTATAAAGACAGCCTCAATGCCTATCTACGCCAGGATCAACTGGCGACGGCACTGGCCTCACAGTGTCAAAACCAGCTGAAAACCTCTGACCCAATGAATACCCTCTGGTTGAAGCATATGTATGACACTGCGGATATGGCCCGATTAAAGGCACGTCAGGACGCCATGCGTCATTATCTGATTTTGGAACGCATGGCTGGGGCCAAAGGAATGCAGAACGTTCATTTTGAAGTCCCCCCAACAACCGTATCGGCACGGTAACCCCCATGCGCATTCTTCTGTTATGTATGCTTTTGATGATGCCGGTTTCATGTTTTGCCGAAATCAATAACAGTCCGATACAAGGCCTTCATCAGGATATTCAGTCACAAATGGAAGATGAAGAAAAGCAATTGCTGCCTTCCATGGAAGTGCTTTGGCGCGCCACATTGGAACACAATACCGGGCTTCAACTGGCACTTCAAAAACTGGCCGAAAAAAGTGGGGCCGTTAAAGACAAAGCGAAGTTTGCGCGTGAAGTGTTACAAACCATTGTACAGGCTGGCGGGATGGGAGCCTCTGTTGCCTTGGCAAATCCCGCCCCGATGATTGGCAGTTCCGTGATTAACCGGATTACGACACCCGACACGACCGCCCAAAAGCTTCAGGCAGTGAACGGGGCCGATCTGGTGGTGCTGGCCAAGGAAGTGGAACAGGCACAAGATCAATTGATTTTAAATTACATGCAATATCGCCAATCCGTGGATGAACTGGGAAAGATCCAGCAATCCCTGGACACGATGCAACAACAAAGCCAGACGATTCCGACCGATTATCCGCAAACGGCCGGTATTCTGCGTTCTTTGGCCTTGGAAGAGACCCTGCAAAAAGAGCAGACGGAAGCGTCCATTGCCCGTTATCGCAACGTACTGGTATTATCGTGTGGTGAACCCGCAGTGATAAAGGCCGACCAGATGCTAGCAAAGCAGAGTCACACCCATGACCGAATCTGATTGTCCTATTGATATTATTTCCATCGGCAGCGCCATTCAGGACGTCTTTATCAATGTCCCCGTCGATGAAGATCAGCAGGTCTTTGTGCGAAGCAACCATATGTACATGGCGCTGGGCTCAAAAATTAACGTGGAATACCCGTTGTTTGAAATCGGCGGCGGCGGCACCAATACAGCGGTTAATTTCAGTATCCAGGGGTTAAACTCCGCCATTTTATCGCGGATTGCCAATGACCGTGGCGGCGAAGAGGTTTTAACCCGTCTACGCCAATATCACGTCAATACGGAATTTCTACAAATTGATAGCGGTTCGCAGGCCCATAGCGGCATGTCCTTGATCGTGAACGTCCCCGGTCATGACCGGATTGTCCTGGTAAACCGGGGTGTCAGCCACTTGCTAAACTTTGACGAAATCAACTGGCAACGTCTGGGGTTGGCCAAATGGCTTTACCTGGCTGCCTTTGGCAGTAAAACCGCAGACGCCTTTGATCGCCTGGCCGAATGGGCCAAAAAACTGAATATCAAAATCGCCTTTAACCCCGGCATCTCCCAAATTAATATGGGACAGGCCTATTTAAAAAATATTATTGAAGCCACCACCATTTTGGTAATGAACCGGACGGAAGCCACCAAGCTAACTGGATCCTCCAAGACCGAACGGGTCACGGTCGTGTTGGATAAGTTAAAAGATTTAGGTCCTGATATTTCTATTATTACAGATGGCCGAAACGGCGTGTTTGCTGCGGATAATCAAGGCAAACGCTATTTTATGCCCTGTATTCCGGTCGACGCCTCCAGTACATTGGGAGCAGGAGATGCCTTTGCCAGCACGTTTACCGCCTCTGTCATCCAAAGCGGATGGGATGTGCCCTTGGCCTTAAAACGTGCTTCGATGAATGCCTCGCTGGTCGTTCAGAACCCCGGTGCCCAAATTGGCCTAGAACCCATGGAACGTCTGGATGCTTATCTGGAAGAGGTCAGGTTGGACGTCGAGGATTTATCTCCCAAATCCATCAAGCGCTAATATGCAGGGCAAAATCATGAAGATCCTCTTCCGGCGCACCATTGAGCTACCCCCCATCCGCCCTTTGGGCACCTTCCCCCACAAGGGGGGAAGGCAGAGGTTTGTAATTATTGGGGTTTACCTCCAGGTAAGTTTCTTCTGCCCTCCCTCATTTCGGGGGAGGGAGCAGCCGTTAGGCGAGCTCAAATCTATGATAGAACCTCTGTGGTCGTCGAGCCTTACGGATGCGGGTGGGGGCTGCTTGCGCTAATATGTCCATTTTACTCACAGGATTTGAACAACTGGTACCGGTCGATATTACCCCGATTGATCACGGCGCCATTGTCATTGAAAACGGCAAAATTATCTGGATAGGAAAAGCAAATCAAGCGCCTGAAGCCTCTGAAACGTATCACTACCCGGGCTGTATTGCCTTGCCCGGACTCATCGACTCGCACACGCATCCGGTATTTGCAGGAAATCGCGCCGATGAATTTGAAATGCGACTGGCCGGTAAAACTTATCAAGAAATAGCCCAGGCCGGGGGCGGCATTATGAAAACCGTTCGCGAAACCCGAGAAGCGGATTTTGATACCTTAAAAAATCTCACTCGCAAACGTCTGGAAACCTCCATGAGCTTTGGGGTGACGACGATTGAATGTAAAAGTGGATATGGCCTCACCACAGAAAGCGAACTTAAAAGTCTTCAAGTTTTAAAAAGCCTTCAAGACGAGCTCCCTATGGATATTATTTCAACGTTTATGGGTGCGCATGACATTCCCCACCCCGGCTATGTGGATCTTCTCTGCAACGAGATGATCCCGGCAGTCGCTGGGTTGGCTGAGTTTAATGACGTATTTTGTGAAACGGGTTATTTTTCGGTTGAGGAAAGCCGACGCATCTTGGAAACCGGTTTGAAATACGGCCTCAAACCCCGCATTCATGCGGAAGAATTCAGCGATCTGGAAGGTGCCATGATGGCGTGCGACATCGGCGCACTTTCTGCAGATCACTTGTTGCATCTCTCCGACAAAGGCATTCAACGCATGGCTCAAAGTGAGACAGTCGCAACATTATTGCCCGGCACCGCTTTTTGTTTACGGATGAAAGACTATGCCCCAGCCCGAAAATTATTAGATGCCGGTGTTACCGTCGCCCTGGCCACGGATTTCAATCCAGGCTCCAACACCAGCCCCAACCTGCAATTAATAATGACCCTGGGATGCCTGCAAATGGGCATGCATCCTCACGAAGTCATCCAGGCCGTCACGCTAAACGCCGCAAAAGCCTTGGGTCGAAGCCATGATCGAGGTTCCCTCAGTGCAGGCAAACGTGCTGATATTGCCATCTTTGGCGTTTCTAGTTATCAGGAACTGCTTTATCACTACGGCGTTAATTATCTCTCAGGGCTTTGGGTTGAGGGAACCAAATTATTTTAAAGCTTTTCCCAAACGCTCAATCCCTTCCTGGATTTGAGCTTCATTTATAGCGGCATACCCCAGTAAAAGACCCGGTCTGGGTAATGGATTTGAGCCAAATACCGACAACGGCAAGACATCTACGCCATGAGTGACGGCTTCTTGAGCAACCGTTTCATCATTCATGTCCTTTGAAAGCCAGCCTACAAGATGCATACCAGCATTGTCTGGATGCACATCTAATCGAGGGCCTAAATATTTATCTACTGCTTTAATCACCGCTTGCTGACGCTCTTGATACAAGGCGCGCATATTGCGAATATGCCTGGAAAAATGGCCTTCCGTAAGCAAATCTGTGACGACGGCTTGCTCAATCAAGGAAGAATGCTGATCGGACATCGCGCGCGCCGCCGTGAAATCATCGACCAGATTGGGCGGTACGACTAAATAACCTAATCGCAGCGAGGGAAACAACACTTTACTGAATGTGCCAATATAAATAACGCGGCCATCATGATCCAACCCCTGAAGCGCCGCCAAGGGGCGGCCAGAGTATCGAAATTCGCTGTCGTAGTCATCCTCGATAATCCATGCGCCGACGCGAGAGGCCCATTCCAAAAGACGAAGCCGCCGGGTCAGGCTCATCGTCATCCCCAGGGGAAACTGGTGAGACGGGGTGACAAAGGCCAGCCGCGCCTGGGGCGAAAGCTCCTCGGCCCGAGTGACATCCAGACCTTCTTCATCCAACGGCACCGGAATAATTTTGGCCCCGGCAGCCAAAAAAGGCGCACGCGCGCCGTGATAGCCCGGATCTTCCATCCAGACGGTGTCGCTGGGATTGAGCAATACTTTGCAGGTGAGATCCAACCCTTGCTGGGAGCCTGAGACGATAATAATCTGTTCCGGCTCACATCGAACCCCTCGGGCAATTTGAAGATACATGGCCAAGGCCTCGCATAGCGGACGATACCCGGCGATTCGGCCATAGTTCAGTAATGCCTGGGGTTCGCTGCGCCAATATTTATTGAGAATGCGGTTCCAGGTCGAATAGGGAAAATGATCCAATGCCGGTACACCAAATCGAAACGCCCGGGGAAGTCCGCCACGGCCTTTCCAGATCTTCATCGGCGCATGGGCCAGGTAGCGCTTGGGGCGATACTTGATTTCATGGCCGGGCTCCGCCTGTAATTTTTCTGTTTCTAACCGTCCGGCGAGTAACTCGTCCGGCAAAAATCGGCTGATGTAACTACCGGAGCCAATCTGGCCCTCAACATAGCCTTCCGACAATAACTGCTCGTAAGCCATCACTACCGTGTTTCTGGATATCTCCAGTTCCTTGGCCAGCGTTCGCGTGGAGGGAAGCCTTGCGCCGGGTAATAACCCCCTGGAGAGGACCGCTTGCCGTATTGCCTGATATAACTGCTGAAACATCGGCACATGGCTTTCCCGGTCCAGTTGCAGACTGGTTAAAACAATACCGCCCGGATGTTTGGTCATTTTGTATTCCCCGCACTAAAGTGGTTCTATTAAACCATCATAAATGGACCTTTTCTATAGTCCAATTATTCGTATACTGAATAGACAAATTGAATTGTGTGTTTTCCCATAAAGCGTAAGGCTTCCGGCAACTGCTTGGAGGAAATATTATGGTCTCTGCAATTTCATCGTCATTTTATGCTCCCCTTCGCCAAGGGCCCGGGCCGTCTCTGCGGTTTGGCCAGCAGTTCTATGGTCCTGAAGATACTACTTATGATTTGGACACATTTGAAAGCAATCTGCCTTCTGCTTCCGGCATCCAGGACATTCCTGGAGAGACTCGCCAGAATAGCCTTACCAATGCCAGATTTTATGCGCTGCTGACAGCCGGTATCCTGGCAATAGGATTAGCCCGGTTTATTCGGTAATTAGGCCAATGTCTCAGTCAGTAAGACCATTTCATGATCTTGCGGCTTAAAGCCTTTGGGGAACTTGGTTTCTTTGCTGTATTTGGTGCCCTTCCAGACGGCCCATTTGAGGTTTGCGTCAGTTAAATCCGCATCCGACAGGTTGGTATCCAGCATATTGGTATAGGACAGATCTGCACCGGATAAATTCGCACCCGTCAGGTTGGCGATTTGAAAATCGACACTCTTGGCTTTGGCGTTGTGAAAATTCGCGCCAGCCAGGTTGGCACTGTAAAACCGCGAGCCGACCAAATCGGCTCCTTCAAAGTTGGCCTGCGGGAAGCTAGCCTTGTAAAAATCTACACCCGCCAAAGTTTCTTCTACAGTGGTATGAATAACATCGCCGTTCAAGTTTTTAATATCCATCGGTATAAACTCCTCAATCGCTCTCTACTTCCAGTCAACAAAAAGAGCAAGATAAAATCAAGCTTTAATTTGGATTCAAATCAAAACCTCCCAGAGTATGGGTATGCTCTGGGAGGTCTGAAATTTAGTGATGGATTATCAACTTATTTTTTCTTAGCCAGTTCCGCTAAACCTTGATCTCTAATCTTACATACACTATCGAAAGAAGGAAGGCTTAAAACTCCCAGGCTGATAACACCAGGTTTCAAACCCTTACGTTCTTCTTCGGTTGTTAAGGCAACAGTCAAGGCTGCATAATATTCCAGGTCTTTTCCTGTAAAGGTCAGGTTTTTTTCATCCGCCCACCAACGTGATTTTCCGATGATTTCCATTGTTTGTACAGAGTTGGCTTTATTACGCTTTAGTTCACCATGGGCGTTATTCAGCGCTACACCCGTTAAAACGCGGATATTTTTCCCGTCTTTATCTTTTGTTATTTCAGCGTAACCATCTAACATTTGATAAAGTTTTTCCCATGAAATACCTTTTTCATCTAAAGCATTCAAGGCGAATTTGGTTTTCATCTTGTCCGTCACAAAAACTGGAATGGATTTTTTCCCGAGTTTTACTTCGATAACTTCTGCCTCAACATCTGAGCCTTCTTATTTAACAGTTACTTTTTTGGGCTCTTCAGCTCTTAGCATTCCAGTTGTGGGCGTTTTAGCTGTAACTTTAGACGGGGTAAATGATAGAGGAAGGAACGTCATTCCCGCTACCAAAGCCGTTTTAGTAGCTTTACTAGCTATTCTTGTAAATTTACTTCCAAACTGAGGGGAAACTGAGACAGGGGTTACTGAAAGCATTGTTTTTCCTTTCTTAGGATTATTTTATTGCGAGGGATCAAAATCAGATGTCAAAAGTTAATCATGAAAGTAATTAATCTGCAATACTTTTTATATGCTTTAGGACATCACCCAGTTTGTGGTTGAATAAAGCTATGGAGAGTCGGCGTTTAAAAGAAGATTTTGAGTGGATCGTTCCCACTCTGACATTGGTAGATGATGTCTACAACCCTTTGCCACAGATGATTGAAACCCATCTGACCTGGTTAAAGTCCTATCGGGCAGACGGCATTTTAGTGTTGGGTACCACCGGAGAATTCCCGAATTTTTCCGTTCAGCAGCGAAAAGCTTATTTGGAAGCCGTCTTGTCCGTCAATCCCGGCTTGCCGGTGACCGTTAATATCGGGGCATGTGCCATGGCCGATATTTTGGAGCTGCAAGCCCATGCGCTGGCCCAGCCGGGTGTTGACAGCTTGATGTGGATGCCGCCGTTTTATTTCCCGGGCGCCACAATCAATGGCCTTATCGACATGTTGGGAACCATCTTGGATCAACAGCGCGTCAAAAAACCGTTTTACCTGTATCACAATCCCAACCACAGCCAGGTAGATATTTCGCCCGAGCTAATTTCCGCGTTTCCCGCCATCACCGGCTGGAAAGATACCTCGGGCGATATGAACCGGATTGAAACGCTTCGAAAGCAATTTCCGACCATGAAAC
>Ga0206852_1145_pt1 | contig 13866 bp, 9 predicted proteins | sample Alteio_BWOrgCont_14_FD_152849 | JGI IMG/M metagenome (GOLD analysis project Ga0206852, IMG submission 152849) | Enriched cells from forest soil in Barre Woods Harvard Forest LTER site, Petersham, Massachusetts, United States -... | ecosystem: Environmental > Terrestrial > Soil > Temperate forest > O... | reverse complement strand
ATGAACCGTTGCGTGCTTTGGCGAACTACCGAGAGGCCGTGCGGGCGCGCCCGGACATTGAAATTTACCAGACGGCGTTGGGTAATTCCGCGCGTTCGGTCGCTCAGCAAATTCCCGACGGAGCTCAGCGCCGTCAACTTTGGGAGGAGGCTTGGGCGGCGGCGCAGGCGACCGTTCAATGGCATCCGGCCAACCCGGATAATTGGAATAACCTTGGCGTCGCGGCCATGTGGCTGACGCAGTTGGCGGGCCAAGACAAGATGTCGATTGCAAAATCTTCTTTTGAGAAAGCGACTGCACTGGACCCCGTCTTTGTCGACGCGTGGGCGAATCTGGCCAAGTGGTACCATATTGTCGGTGATCTCGAAGGGGAAAAACGGATGTGGAAAATAGTCCTGCAGTTGGATCCTCGGCAGGCAATGGCTTTACAGGTGTTGGGCCATGGCTCCGGAATGTCCCGATGAGGAACCGCGCCGCGAGCCGCGCTTGCATTCTTTTTTTGTTCCTGCTAATTTTAACCGACGCTCGCGGAACAGGGTTATCGACGTCATTTGTCGACGTAGCCGTCTTGGATGTTCCGTTGGGGAAGATACGGCGGGTTGAAAACAAAGAAGGGGACAGCTTGGTCATTTGGAACACCGGGGAAATCCCTCTGGTTGTGCACGTGGAAGCCTTGAAGCCCACCGCCCAAGAGCTGCGTGCGCCGGCGGAACCGATAGAGGATCCTCGATGGATTATCATTCAGCCTTCTTCTCTGAAGCTTGCCCCGCATGAAACCGGGCGGTTCGATGTCGCTCTTTCACTGCCGAAGAGTTCACGTCTGCGTCATCGGACCTTTCAGGCGATGATTTGGTCGCGGAGTGAGCCCGTCGAAGGAAATGGAGTTTCGTTGAGCGCGGGATTGAAATCTCGGCTCCGATTCAGAACGGAAAAATGAACCGGTCAATTTTTAAGCGGCTCCTCTTTTTTGTCGTCATGGCCTCTTGCCCATCTGTGTGGGGAATAGGCATCACCATGCGGTTCGTCGATGTCACGCTTGAGAATGTGCAACCGGGCGACTCCATAAATTTGAGAGCGATGAAAAACTTGCCACTGGTCGTTCTGAACCCGGATAAAACGGGAGGAGGTGTGGATATCTTGATCGAGTCGCTCATCCCGGTGGCCAAGGAGACGAAACCCGGATACGAGCCGATTCCCGATCCCAACTGGTTGAAAATTGTTCCGGACCGTTATCATCTGGGACCTAAAGCCAGCGCTTCCTCGGACATGATTGTGACGATTCCCAATGACCCGAAGCTGATCGGTCATCATTACGAGGCCATCATCTGGGCTCACACGACGATCAAGAATCGATTGGAAAGCAACGGGGTTGTTTTTCAAACAGGGTTACGCGCGCGGGTTCGCATGTCCATTGGTACCGTGGGACCCGCCGAATTGCAGCGAGAAAAACTGCTCAAGAAATTGGCGTCGATCAATGTGGATTTTGCGGTGGCGCCGGAATCTCTATTTGTGCAGAATTTTCCATTAGGAAAATGGGTGGACTTAAAAGCGGAACGCAAAATGTCCTTTAAGATCATCAACCAAGCCGATGACCCCGTTGAACTCCGGCTGACGCCCGTACCGCCGGATCCCAACATCAATCCGCAGGCGGGATATGAGAATGCTCCGGATCCCACATGGGTGGAGATCCAACCCCGCGACCTCAAGGTTCCGGGTAATTCTATTAAGGAAGTCAAATTCCGCGTGAGAGTCCCTGACCAACCTGAAAATCGTGGAAAACACTATATGTTTCTCATCCGAACCACACTTTCGGACGAGAGTTTGCCTCTGGACTACAATAACCTGCTCTACATCAGCACGCTGCCCTAGTCTCCGTCGTACCCTTCCCGAACAGTTGACGTTTGTTACATCCTGTTTACAAATATGTCAAAACTGCCTGATTTATAGATGCAGTATTGATATTTCTTAACAAATAAAAACGTTGACATTGCATTGATTTGGCCACACACTTGGCCGTGATAAGAAAATAAATATGACGATTCCTTTAAAAACCATTGTCATTGCCGAGGACGAGCTCGCCATTTCCGAAGCGCTGAAACGCGGATTGGTGCAGCGCGGCTATGAAATTTCCGGGGTCGCTAGAAATGGTGAAGAAGCGATTGAAATCGTGAAACTTAAACAGCCCCAATTAATACTCATGGATGTTCACATGCCGTTGCTTAACGGGATAGAGGCGGCCAAGAGAATTATCGCGATGGAGAAAACCGCCGTCGTGCTCTTAACCGGGGACGCCGATCCAAAATTAGCTCACCAAGCTCTGGACATGGGCATCAGCGGCTATATCCAGAAGCCCTGCGATTTGACTCAACTCGGACCGATCATCGAAACCGCCTGGCACCAATTTCAAGTCGTCACGGAGTTGCACAAACAAATGGGGACTCTCACCGATACGCTGGAGACCCGAAAACTTTTAGAAAAAGCCAAAGGCATTCTGATAGAGCAGCAAGGTTTGTCCGAAGAATCAGCGCACAAGGCGATACAGAAGATGAGTCAGGATCAAGGCATTGCTATTAAGGAAGTATGTCGCTCCATCATTCAAGTGAAAATGGTTTTGGGCAAGTTAGGAACCAAACGTGTTGTTTAAGGACTATTGCAATTTAGCGCGGAGAAGTGACTCTAAAGGAGGGTCTATGAAGTTCATGAAACGCTTAGGGCAAGGAGTCCTAGCTGCAGGAGTACTGCTTCTAGGATTAGGAATCGTACAGAAAGTGCAGGCCGCAAGCACCGACACGATCAACGTGATGGTCACGGCCGGTGGCGTATCCTACGGTGTCCAGATCACTTCACCGGATGTCGGAGGGTACCAGTTCGGAACGGTCAGCTTGGGCGCGACAACGAACTCGACAGTCGCGATCACGGTGGCCAATACGGGGACGATCTCGGAGTATTTCTCCATGTCCATCAGCAGCACCACTCCGACCAGCGGCTCCGACAAGTGGGGACCTGTGAACACCGCACCGGGCTTAGACACATTCGAGCTCTTTGGACTCTTCCAGTCCACTGCTTCAGCGATGCCATCGCCGGCCTCATTCACCAATGCCTTGTTGACTACGACGTTGGGAACAGCCGGACATAATGTGTACGGCCAAACCAACGGAGCGTTTACGGATAACGCCTTTGGTAGAACCCCACCCACGGCACAACCGGGTTTCCAGAGAGGGTTATGGTTGCAATTAAAAATGCCGACCGACTTGAGCGACGGAAATGGCGGCGCACAGACCATGGTTCTGTCCATCGATGGGCAGGCAAACTAATAGACGTTTAATGGGTAAGGTCAGAAAAATTGAACTTCAAGAGACACCTCCTTGTTAAGAAAAAAAGTTGAGGTGGGGGATGGTCCGGCCCTGTTGTTGGCCGTATCATCCTTCACCTTTAGAGACGTGCGGCGTCGTTGCCGCTTCTCGCCGTCATGACGACGGCGAAGCTGTCGGATGCCAGACAGTCCTGCCTGAGGTAGGGCAGAAAAGACAAGTGTTGATGCTTGTCCGAGGGTAATGGGGTAAAGGCCCGGCCCGCGAAGTACCAGATTTATCCACACCGAAGAGCGGTTAAGTAGCCGCCCTTCTCTTCCCCGCCACGGCGATCATGGCGGGTGGTCCCCCGGACACTAGGGGGAACAAGACAGGCGATGAGGTCTGTCCCTAACACACAGGGACAGGCCTATTTTATTGCCTCGAAAAGCGATCGCGCGTCCTGCCTCCCGGCGGGAAAACGCGAAAACTCCAGCGGCGAGATGTGACCTCCCTGTAGCACTTAAAAAAACAAAAGGAGTCCGTTTATGAATAGCCCTATGAACGTTCAATACGCCCTGATGTGCCTGCAAGAACTTGATCAACATCATTCGAAAATTCTCTCCGCGCAAGACATCAGCGCGCGGCAGGGGATTCCTTTGCCCGAATGCGAGGGAATTCTCCATCGCCTGGAGGAAGCCGGTCTGATCGATTGCCCGGAGAATAGGCATTTTGCTCTGACCAGGCCGATCGAGGAATTGAAGGTGCTCGAAATTCTGCAGGCGCTCTGGACGCCGCGGAAAAAAGAGACCGCTTTCAAGATCCTTTTCCAAAGCACGCGGCCGGCTCTGCGAAAAACGCTCGCCGCCGTGTCGAGCGCCAAGCAGTCGAGTTGTTTTCCGTCGGATGGATCGTCGGAAGGAAGCGGTAACTAAAACGGAGAACGCGGAAAGAGGACTATGGAGATTGTGAATTGATGAAAGGTCGAGATGGATAAGTCGTTAACCCATCGCATCGCCCGGTTCTTGCGGGCGGCATTGAGCGGGACTGTCCTGCTCCAGGGGATCTTTGCGTCCTGGATGCCAGTTCCGCTGCGCGCCGCCGACACGATGAACGTCGGGGTCATCCCCACGAGCACCCAACCGCCGGCCTCCATTACCGACCTCTTGGCCTCGGCGAATCCTGTCGTGGAAGGACAGATTTCGCTGAGCTGGACGGCCCCGCAAGGCAATGTCGGCGGTCACCCCATGCCCAACTGGCCGGTGGCCGCCTACATCGTTCAATACGCCACCTTCAGCGTCGACGATCTGGGTGGAGATACCGCCGCGTGGTGGAATGCGAGCAGTTCCAACACCGTTTTCCTGCAAGGACCTTCCTTTGTTCCAAAAGCGCCGGGTCAGATGGAAGCCGACGCGCTCTCCGGGTTGATTCCGGGAACGCACTATTACTTCGGCATCAAGAGCATCAGCCAAGGCGGAATCACTTCGCCGATCGACGGCCCGAGCTCAACGCCCGGTCAGCAGGCCAATGCGATCGCAACCAAATTCCTGAACAGCAGCGGGACGCCCGATCGTCCGAACGGTTTGACGATGACCTCTTCCGGCGGCCAATTTACCGTGACGTGGCATGCGGTGAAGCTGGATACCCACGCGCAACCCATCCAAATCGATCATTACCTGGTCAGCCGCTATGACGTGATCGGGAGTTCCCCGACGGAAACGCTGACGGTGGCTCCGAACATCACCTCCTTTACGGACACCGTCGGCGGATTGACGTATTTCTATCGCATCTGGGCCATTTCCAACAACGGCAACTCGTCTGCAGCTTCCGACTATGTGGATTCTTCATCCGATCTGAACCGGTACGTGATTGCCTCCGAAGACATCAATACGCGTGTGGTGATTCCAGGAACACTCGCCATAGAACTCAACTATGAATCCAACGGAACGGGCGACGACTATGAAATTATCCCCATTCATCAACCGCAAAACGAAAACACCACAACGCTCAAGTCGTACCTCTTCCAAGTGCAAAACGCGCGCACCGGCCAGACGGTCATCGGTTTTGCCTTCTCGCAGGCGGTGGCCGACGTTCAAGTCAGTTACGCGTTAAGCGGCACCTCGACCATCGGCTTGAGTCAGAAAGTAAACAATCTGGTCAACAGCGGCCAGCAAGCCCAAGCGGTCGCTCAGGTCATTTCCCTTTACTGGTTTAACGGCAGTTCCTTTATCCGCGTCGGCGGCACGGTCCTTCTGCAGAACCAAGCGCTCATGGTGACGGCCAAGAATCTGGGTCTCTACGAAATCCAGGCCGTGAGCTTGCCTACGTCGTTTGCCCTGACGCGCGGTTCCCCGTATCCCCGCGTGATCACGCCCAACGGCGCGGAAAACCACCGCGTGTTCTGGTTCTTCGATAACCCCGCGAACGACGAAGTGGACGGGACGATTTACGACATTCGCGGAGCCAAAGTCAGAGACCTGGGCGTCAGCAGCCAGTCGCCGACGGCTAATTCCTTGGTGTGGGACGGCAGGGACAATCGCGGCGCGGTCGTGCCGAGCGGCGTGTATCTCTACAAGATCCAAGCCGGTAAAGAACGAACGACGGGAACCGTGGTGGTGGCCCGATGATAAAAATGGCTTACATCGAAAATAGAAAATTGAAAATAGGCGGGCTCGTCCTGTCTATTGTCTATTCTCTATTGTCGCTGTTTGCCGTTCCGACCTTCGCCGCGTTTGAGGATACGGGCACCGGGGCGCGCGGCGTGGCGCTCGGCGACAACTACGCGTCCATGGGAGACGACGTTCTTTCGCTCATGTACAACCCGGCGGAGTTGGCCCGCGTTCATCAGAAAGAAATGACCACGGAATATTCGCGGCTCTACACGGGACTTACCGACGGATCGAACCTGTCTCAGTATTACCTGGGTTATGGTCAACCCATCGCCTGGGGTGGGACGCTGGCCATCGGATTGAAACAGTTCAGCCTCGACAATCTCTACAAGGAAAGGACCGTGTCCTTGGGCTACGGAGAATGGATCACGTCCGACGTCGCGATCGGCGGAGCGCTCAAGCAGCTCTATCACTCTTTCGGAGTTCCGAATATGATCGTCGACGATAACGGCAATATCCAGTCGGGAACTCCGAGCTTCTTTGCCGCCAACGGCAATTCCAATACGGCCTACTCGGCCGACTTGGGCGTTCTCTACCACATGACGGAAAAGCACACGGTCGGAATTTCCGTGCAGGACGTGAACGAACCCAATGTCGCCTTGAATCCGGCCGACCATGAAATTGTGCCGCGAACGGTGCGCATGAGCATGTCGTACGACGCCGATCGGCGCCTGACCTTGGCGGGAAGTTTGATGACTCAAGAAAGCCTGGCGAACGAAGAGGACTACACCTGGACCGGATCCGCGGAAAAATGGTGGAAGCTTAACGCCGGCGATGAGGTTGCCTTGAGAGGATCTTTGGCGACGGGCAGCCGTGAATTCCAGCAAGGCGTGCTGGGGGCCGGTTATCGGATGAATTCATTCCAGCTCGATTACGCCTTCGTCTTTAACCTCACCGGCATTTCCCCGGGCAGCACGATGGGAACTCATCGGTTCTCCATCACCTATCGCTTTGGCCCTGTCGGCGCTTCGTCCAAGGCGAAGACGGAATCCAAGGAGCCCACGAGCAAGAAAATGCCTGAAGGGTATGAACATCCGCAGACGTCGCCTCAAAACGGGCTGCCGCGGGCGGCGGAAATCTCAGTTTCGACCGAGAGCATCGGCGGCTCTGACAAAGGTGCGCTGCCGCGGGCGGCGGACATCACGATTACCCCCGAGGACGTCGATGGGTCTTACGGCCCAATCAAAGCGGCCGATATCTCCATCGATGTTATTTTTGATTCTGATTATGACGGTGTTCCTGACGATATTGATCAATGTCCGAATACGCCTCCGGGCCTGCCGGTGGATGCGCATGGGTGCGCCGAATCGCAGGTGGACCACCATGGAAATCCCTTGCCGCGAAGCGTTTCCGTGGATTTTATCCCTCTCAACCAGGTCGAAAATGGGCATTAAGAAACCCTTGAGAGTGGGGAAATCTCCTGATAGGACTGAGGAGTGTATTTATGTCCTTTAATAAAGGAAGAAGACATTTTCGTTACCTGCCTGCCGGCAGGCAGGCGTCCGTAACCTCACGCAAGTGGCGATCCTTGGAACGTTTTCACACCATGGGACTGCGCCTGGCGGGATTCTTACACCAATTCAAAACACCGCTTCATGTCATTCAATCGCAAGCGGAATTGCTCTTGGATGATGCGGCCCTCTCGCCCGCGCTGCGCCGTTCTCTGGAAATGATTCAGCAAAATGCCGGACGCCTGGCGACACAAACACAGACCATGATGGAAGCGGCGCGCGGAACAACCCAGGGACTCGAAATCGCTCCGGTGGAACGCCTGGTGGAAGAGATCTGTCAAGCGGTCCAGACGGACTGCCGCAAAAGAAATATTTCTCTCGAGAAAAACATTCTGATCACCTCTCCCATCCGGATGGAGTCCGTGGCTCTGGAAGGTGCCCTGCATAATCTCGTCAATAACGCCATCGAAGCGATGCCCGCGGGCGGCGTGCTGAAGATCAAAACCTTTGATACCTCGGATCTGGCCCATGTCGGCGTGGAAATTCAAGACACGGGCGCGGGCATGAGCCGGCAGGAACTTATCCGAATTCGGAAACCTTTTCAAACGACCAAAAGTCGGGGAACAGGCCTGGGTGTTTATATCACGCGACACATTCTGCGGCGGCATCATGCGTCCATCCGCTGGCAAAGTAAACCCGGCGAGGGCACGAAAGTCACCCTGCTGTTCCCGGTGGGTAAGGCTGCATGAGATCTCTGAAGAACATCCTGCTGGCGCTTCTCTTGGTGCCGGTTGTTTTTGCGGACGTAACGAGATACCCTCAACTTCTGCGGTTGCAGGGACGCTTCACGGACAATAAAATTCCGCTCACCGACAATCTTCCCGTTCGCTTCAGCATTTGGGACACCGAAGACGGTTATGGAAACCTGCTGTGGGAAGATGTTCAAAACGTATCGGTTCAAAACAATACGTTCCAGGTGATCCTCGGCCGTTCCAAACCGTTGACGCCGAGCGTGTTCAGCGGCGGAGACCGCTGGGTGGAATTGCAGTTGGGGAACGATGCACCCATGCGTCCCCGTCATCTGATTCCCACCCAATACCTCCAGGCTCAAGTCGCCGCCGTGCAGGCGGCGCCTGCGCCCGTCGTTGTTCCGCCTCCGCCGGCGCTGAACGATCAGGAACGGCAAGATCTCGAGGTGCAGATTGATAAATATAAAGAACCTGTCCCAGCGCCTACGCCTACACCTGCACCTGCACCCGCGCCGGAGCCGGTAAAACGGCCGAAACATAAGCATGTCGTCGTCCAGCCGGTCGACGACTCCGGTTCGCAGGGGCCCGTCTATGAAGTGCAGCCCGGCGACACGCTGAAGAGCATCGCCCAAAAACTCTACGGCAACGCGGAGCTGTGGTACGACCTCTATTATCTGAACCGCGACCGGCTGGGGCCGATGGGACATCTCTTCACGGGGCAACTCTTAGTATTGCCGACCCAAACACCCGGAGTGAGCGCTAAATGAGCGAAGAAAAACCATTTAACGAGCAGGATATCTCCGACGTAGATACCGCGCGTCTGGCGCTGCGCGGCGCCGTTTCCACGCTGCGGACGCTTCAAGACTTGGTCGCCAATTTGAAGTCGGAAAACCAGGATCTGGGTGTCCGCGAAAAGGCCTGGAAGGCGCGCGTGGAGACGATGGAAGAGCGTCTTTCCGAAATTCACGCCAAGTGGCAGGAAAGCCAAACCCTCCTTCAGGACTATAAGCACGAGATCGCCGTCCAACTGCGCAGCGAAATTGCCGTCGAAGAGCAGGAAAAGTGGAAGGCTCAGATTGAACAGGTGCAGAGCACTCTGCAGGAATGGCAAAAAGCCAGGGAGATGCGCGAAGCCGAACTCGCACGGACCAAGGAAGTCCTGACCGAACGCGACCAGGAAGTCCGCCGTCTAGAGCAGGAAAAAATCGCTTTTGAACATAAGACTCAGACGGAGATCGCGCTCCTTCTCGACAAATCCCGACAGGCGCTCAAAGATTCCGTTCAAGACGCGGTGGAAGAGAAAAACCAGGAGATTCGCGAGATCAAGACGCAGTGGACCTATGAGTCCGAGGAGCTGAAAGACGCCCTTCATCGCGTCGAGATCGAGATGAAGCTCAAAGAAGAAGCGCTTCAAAAGGATTTTCACCAGCGCCGGCGTGAACTCGAATCGATCTGGCGCGCCCGGGAAGAAGAAGCCTGGAAACAAGCGGAGGCGATACGCGGACAGACGGAAAGCGCTCTTCAAGAGCAGCTGCAGGCGCGCCTGCAGGCTTTGGCCAAAGAAGGGGAAGAGCAGAAGGTCGGCTATCAGCAGCGCCTGCAGGCTCTGGAATCGGAACGCGTCGAGCAGGAAAAGACGCTGCAATCTCTTTTTCAGCAAAAGGAAGCCGAAGTCCGACAGCGCTACGTCACGGAGATCCGCGAAAAAGAAGGACAGCTGGACGCTCAGCGCATCCAGCTCGAGCAGCAGGCGGCGCAGCGGGAAGTCGAGCTGATCGCGCGCGTCCGGCAGGAAGAAGAAACGCTCCGCAATTCTTTGCGTCAACTCGAAGCCGAACTACGCTATGCGGTGGATCAGGAAATGGCGCGCCGCCAGGCGGTCCTCAAAGAGGAACTGGGCCGCGAAAACGAAACCATCCAAACCCGCCTCGAAGACGAGCGCAAAGCCCTTTGGGCGGAGCGCGAGCGCTGGCAGCAGGAAACCGCCGAAACCCGTTCGCAGCTCGCGCAGGAATGGCTGACCAAAGAAGCGGAGCTGCAAAAACGCCAGCAGGCCGAGTTGGAAGCGCTTCAGGCAACCTGGGACGCCACTCAGAGAGAATGGATCGCCAACCATCAAATCGCTCTGGACAAAGCGCAGGAATCCCTGGCCGAAAAACTTTCCGTCATGGAAGGCGTCTTTATCCAGCGCCGCGAAGCTCTGGAAGAAGATTTCCGCAAACGCCAGGCCGATTTGGAATCGCGCGGAGCCGAGCGCGAGGCCGAACGGCGCCAGACGTGGATCCAAAAGGAATCCGAGCTCAATACCCGTTATCAGACCCTTATAAAGGAAGAACAAGCCAAAATTCAGGCGCAGCTGGATGTCCAGAAGAAACAGCTTGATGCCGATCATGCTAAACGCATCGACTATCTTGAGCAAAAGCGCCAGCTGTTGGAACAGCAGTTTGACGAAGCCAAAGCCGCCTGGCAGCAAGAGATCCTCCAAAAAGAACGGAGCATGGCCGCGCAGTGGGCCCTCAAAGAAAAACAATCGGCCGATGAATATCAGCGCGCGCTGGCGCATGAACGCTTTGTCGCGCGCGCCGAGGTCCAAAAGGCGCAAGCGGAGTACGAGACCCATAAGCAGAAGCTGGAAGAAGATCTGCAGAACAAAGAACGCGGTCTTTTGGCCCGCGCCTCGCACCTGGAAAGCGAACTTTCCGCGGAATGGGCGAGCAAAGAGGCCGCTCTTCAGAAGCAGCTCACCGTCCAATTTCAAGAGCGCCGGATAGAGCTGGAGCGTCATGTCCAGGCGACGATGGAAGCCGAACTCAAGCGCGAGAAAACCGTTCTCACTGATCAGCTCGCGCAGGACAAAGCGCTTTGGGAAGATCAGGTCCGCCGGGAAGATGAGCGTCAAGCGGCCCGCAAAAATGCTCTCGAGGATCAATTCCGTCAAAAGGAAGCTCAGCTGCAGGCGGCGCTGGTCAATGAAAAAGCCAACCTGCAAACGGCCTGGGAAAAACAAAAGCAAGAATGGCTGGGCGAGCATCAAGCGCTCCTCGTTCAAGCGCGGGCAGATCTCGACGCAAAACTCAAACAGGTCGCCGAAGACTTTGAGACGCGTCGCAAGGAGCTCGAGAAGGTCTATCTCTCAAAGGAAGCGGATTTAAGCGAACAATTTCGCCGCAAAGAAAAAGAGCTCCACGAGTCGGTCGCGCACGAAGAAGGGACGATTTATCAAGCGTACCAGGCCCGGCTCGAGCAGGAACAAATTCAGCTCAAAAAAGAGCTCAACGAGCAGCTGGCGCGGCTCCAGGAAGATCATGCGAGGCAGAAGGCGCTCGTCGATCAGCGCGAAAAGCATTTAGAGGAGCAATTCCAGAAGTCCAAAACAGTCCTCGTTGAAGAATTACTCCAAAAAGAAAAGAATTTGACGACTCAATGGACGCTGCGCGAAAAGCAGCTCACCGACCAATATCAGCAGTCTCTCACGGAGGAGCGCGCCAAAGCCGAAAGCGAGATCCGCAAAGCGACGGAAGAGCTGCAGGCACAAAAACAATTCTGGGAGCAAGATCTCAAAGACAAAGAACAGCTTCTGGAAGCGCAATATCGCCAGAAGCAAGCCGATCTGACACACCAATGGGAACAGCAGGAAGCGGAAGCCCGCAACCAAATGGCTCTGCAAGCCCGTCAGCGGGAACTAGAGCTTCAGGATAAATCCAAAAAGCAGACCGATATAGAAATCGCCCGGCAAACCCAGAATCTCCAGGAGCGGTTCAACCGCGAAACCGCGCTGCGCCAGGAAGAGCTGGAGCGCCATCGCAAACAGATCGCGGCGCGGCAGACGGCGCTCGAGGAAGAATTCAAAAAAGAGCGCGTCCATCTGCGCGTGGACCTGGAGAAGGAAAAACAAGTCTGGTTGGCGGAACGCGAGCGGCAAGTCCAGGAGCTGGCTCAAGAAAAATCACGGCTGGAGCAATATTTTGCCGATCGCCAAGCGCAACTTCTCAAGGAACGTGAGGCGGAAAGCCAAGCGCTTCAAGACAACTGGACGCGCACGCAGAACGAATGGCTTCTCGAACACCAAACAGCGCTTCAGAAAAACGAAGCGACTTTTACGGCCAAAATCCGGGAAACCGAAGCGACGCTGGAAGAACGCCGGCAGACGCTGGACAAAGAGTATCAGCGGCGCGAACTGAATCTAGCTGAAGGCTTTGCCGTTACCGAAAAAGCGCTGCGCCAGGAGTTGGGCGAAAAGACGGAAGCGCTCCGCCAGCAGTATCAGACGATGCTGGCCGAAAACATCGGGCAAAACAACCAGCAGCTCGAGGAACACCGCAAAAATCTGAACGTCGAATTTGAGCAGGCCAAAGCGACGCTCCTGCAAGAGATGCTGGTCAAAGAGAAGCATCTCACTCACCAGATGTCTGTCCGTGAGAAGGAACTGGCCGAGCAATATACACAGTCCCTGGCTTCGGAGCGCGCCGCCGCGCAGGCACAGATTCAGCAAGCTCTGAATCTCGCCGATGAAAAACAAAAAACGCTGGAGATCGCCTACCAGGACAAACAAAAAGCGCTCGAAGCCCAGATTCAGGAGCAGGACAAAATTCTGACGACTCAGTGGATGCATAAAGAAGCCGAAGCGATGGCACAGCTGAGTCAGCATTACAAACAAAAGGAATCGGATCTGCAGGACCGCACCAAAAAGCAGTTGGAAACAGAGCTCGCGCGCCAAACGCATCTCCTCGAAGAACGCACGGCCCGCGACCTGGCCCTGCGGCATGAAGAAAGCGAACGTCAGCGCAAAGAACTGACTCAACGCCAGGCGGCATTTGAAGAAGAATTTAAACGGGAACGTCTCCGCCTGCGTGCCGAGTTGGACAAGGAGAAACAGGCCTGGACGCTGGAACGCGAACGTCAACTCGCGCAGCTCACGGATCAGCGCAAACGCTTAGAAGAGCACTTTTCCGAACGCGAAGCGACTCTGGCCAAAGAACGCCAGGCGGAAAGTGCCGCGCTGCAGGAATCCTGGACCATCAAACAGAATGAATGGATGTCGGAGCATCAGGCGGCGCTTCAGCAAAATGAAGCGGCCCTGACCGCGAAACTGCGCGAATCCGACACCGTCCTGGAAGAGCGGCGCCAGGCGTTGGAAAAAGAATATGTCCGACGTCAAACCGACCTGCAGGACAATTTTGTGGCGGCTGAGAAAACTCTCCAGCAGGAACTGGCTCAAAAAGAGAATGCTCTGCGCCAGCGGTATCAAACGCAGCTGATCCAAGGCGAAGCCGAACTTCAAAAACGCTTGGAGGGGATAGCGGCTCAAGTGGGTCAGGATGCGGAGCGCCAGAAGGCGCTTGTCGAAGAGCATCGCCGGAATCTTGACGCCCGTTTCGAAGAAGCCAAAGCCGCGCTTACGCAGGAGCTGGTGGAAAAAGAAAAGGAAATGGCGCGGCAAGTCGCCGTCCGCGAACAGGAGCTGGCGGAGAAATATACGACTTCGATGGCGGCAGAACGTGCGGCCGCTCAGACTCAGGTTCGTCATGCGCTCGAATCGGCTGAGCAGCACCAAAAAGAACTCGAACACGATTTCCAGGAAAAGCAAAAAGCGCTTCTGGTCAAATCGGAAGAGCAGGAAAAGATTCTGGCGCTGAGATGGCAGGAAAAGGAAGCTCAGGCGCTAGCGGAACTGTCGCGGCTTTATCAGGAAAAGGAAGGCGATCTG
>Ga0206852_1144_pt1 | contig 13962 bp, 13 predicted proteins | sample Alteio_BWOrgCont_14_FD_152849 | JGI IMG/M metagenome (GOLD analysis project Ga0206852, IMG submission 152849) | Enriched cells from forest soil in Barre Woods Harvard Forest LTER site, Petersham, Massachusetts, United States -... | ecosystem: Environmental > Terrestrial > Soil > Temperate forest >... | reverse complement strand
ACCCTGCGCAATATGGTAAACCCGGCGATTTTTATTTGCTGGACTCCGGTTGTCAGTATCTGGGAGGGACCACCGATACCACTCGTACCACTGTATTGGGAGAACCTACTGCCGATCAGATTGAAAAATATACTGCTGTCTTAAAGGCGCATATAGCTTGTGCCGCCTTGCGCTTTCCGGAAGGGACCCGGGGCATGCAAATTGATGCGATCTGCCGAGAGCCCATGTGGCAGCAGGGATTGGATTTTGCTCATGGCACCGGCCATGGGGTCGGCGCGTTTTTAAATGTGCATGAAGGTCCCAATCGCATTGGTAAAATGGGACAAGTCGTGTTTCAGCCGGGAATGATCACCTCGATTGAGCCTGGCTATTACCTGAAGGACTGGGGCGGTATTCGGCTTGAAAACTTATACGTGGTTCAGGAAGATACCCATACCCCTGATTTTCTGGGGAAAAAATGGCTGGTGTTTGATACGTTGACCCTGGTTCCGTTTGAGAAAAAACTGATCAATTTTTCGGCACTCTCTCCCCATGAACAAAACTGGCTGGGCGCTTATTACAGACGAATCATTGACCAATTGGCTAAAACACTGTCTGTGGAAGAACAGGCGTGGCTGTCAAAACAGTGCCAGATCTAGAGCGTCATTCTTAATTTTTTTTGCTTTATCGTCTTAAAATCTTCGCTGGGACTGCCCTGGTTGTCTTCTTCGTTGTTTTTAAGGCGTACAATGGGCTGCACCCTGTAATTGGTGGCCCCATATAAGCCGGTTTCGCTGTATTCCAAATCAGTTTCAGAAGGGCGGGTATTTCGGACCGCTTCTGGCGGGACAAATAAATAGGGTGCCACTGGTAAACCCATCCCAAGCTGGGGATTTTGCTCCAATGCCTGAATTATCTGTGTATTGGGCAGAGGCAGTTGTGTTGTTATCTGGTTTTCCGGGATGTTTTCTGTGACAGGAACCTGGGCAGCAGCTTGTGTTCGGGCAGCAGCTAGCGCATTAGCGGCATAAATTTGTTGCTCTGCGGCAATAACATCATTTTCAGTGACGGATCCTATCGGTGCAATTGGATCGTTGGCGCCCATTTTTGCAAAATCTCCGCATACTATTTACTCAGACGTTACATGGTTCGAGAGGTTCCGGCAATAGGCATAAAGGGTTGCATTTGAGGATGATGTGGCCCATGGGGAGGACGTTTGATCAAAGCCTCTTTTGCTTGTTGCTTAAATCGATAAGCGGTCCAAAATTGGCTTAACAACCCCAGACCAATACCAGGGATTAAAATGCTGATACCCAGCGGGACATAAAACAAGGTGTTTTTGGCTTTTAACACGGCGGCAAATTTTTTGGGATTCACCGTTTTGAAAATCTCATCGATGGATTTGATCTTGCCATGTTTCAAGACATCGGGACAAGTCTTACCCACAAAGCGAGACAGGCCTTTTTCGATAATCTCACTGCCCGAGGAGATAAAAAGCATCACCATGGGTGTACGGGTTAAGATTTCTAATCGTTCCAGACGATCTCGGGCAGCATCCAGATAGCCCATTAAACTGACCGCCATGTAAATACGGATCAGAGGCCGGGTAAGGGCAAAACGACCATTTTCTTTATATCCAAAGTCAAACCAGTGGATCATTTTTTTCAAGGCAGGCAGAAGGCGTGGCAACCGCGAACCGAATAAGGTTAAGCCGGTACTGATTGCTAGAACTCCTGCCGAAACAGCAGCACATTCAATCAAACGCCGTTTCGCTTTTTTCCATACCGGACTTTCCTGTTGCTGATTCAATTGACGGTGCGTTAAATTGACGACATCACTGAAATGGCTCTTACGAAATAGTTTTTCCGTCATCATATTTTTTAGAAACAGAAAACTAAACTCTCCTGAAAGTAAGGTTACTCCCAGTGATGCAAAGATAATGGCCGCTTTTACGGGAAGAATATGTTTAACCATGGTGGGATGTTTTTTAACCAGCTCGGCAAACGGCAGTGCGAACAGTTTGGGATTAAACTTTTGAGGGGAAAGACTCATAAACAACGGTTTAAATAGTTTTTGTCCCACGCCGGTTATGCCGTAATACACCATGGCGTTTTCAATAAATTCCAGGTAGGTTGATTCGTTCAATTCCGCCAGACTTCGGGTAATCAAGACCTTGGGCACCCATGTGGTGACCAGATCTTGTAAAAATTTGGTGTGCGCCAAATTATGCTCAAAAAACGGCAGCAGACGCCCCATGGTTCTTTGCGGCAAAGATACCTGTCGAAGCAAAGTTTGATAAGTGGGTGTGATGAGTGTCATGGTGCGTTGTATACCGGTTTAGTAACACAGGAATAACCAAAAAAGGCGACCCTCTCAGAGGTTCGCCTTTGGAAAACTGCTATTGGAACTTAGAAATTAATGCCGTGTCAAAGGGACCTCCAATTATGGGAGGCGCCACCAAGTGATTTGATAAGACACGTTTTTCATCAGACCAGTGTATCCCAAGTTCATCTCTAAGATCAAGGCTAAACCTCCATAATATTTTGTGGGGCGTCGGGTTGTGCGGTGTCCATATGGTTCACCGCAAACGGTAACCAAAGCATGGGCCGATGATGTTGCCATGTGCCCTTGTCGAGAAGGCCAGTATTTTCACCCAGCTTTACCACGGCCTTGGTTAGAGGCAACCCGACCAGTGTCATGGTCAGAATATAGCCAAAGGCCGGGTTTAGCCAACGCAGAAAGCTGACATTGCGGGCCATTCGGACATCGCTTACCAGTTTGCCAAGAGGCTCGTTGAGCAGTGATTTAGGCAACGTGTCGATATGATCCAAAAATTGTTGCTGGGCTTTTAGAAAGCCATTTGTAAGTTCCTTGATCCCTTTTGAGCCAAAGTCAGCCTCAACAAACCGGAGCGTCTGTTGCTTTAAGGATTGAATAGCTTCAGTCTGAATGCCCTGCATGTGTCTTAAAAACCTATCTGCATCTCTGCGATGTAAATAATCACTGAGGGCCTGACCCACAAAGTAAATTCCGAAATATCCGCTGGTACTCAGCAGGGTGTTTCGAATGACGGCTTCGGTACGCTGGGAATTCGTTTGGGAGTGTCCAATGTCATAAACCATCTTGGCAAGGGTCACCGTAGGATAAATTCCGCTTAAATTCTGGACCACACCGGAGGTAATTAAACCTTCTGCCGCCACTTGTGCCGCTTCTTTAAAGTAGGCATGTTGTGGTTCCCCTGTTCGGTCGGATTTTCCCTGCTCATAAAAGAAACCCAGGGCAATCAAAGTGGCCAGGGGCAATTCAAAAGCTGGATGGGCCATGGGAAACAAGGTTGCCCGCTCGGCCATCCGTGCCTTAATGCTGGAGGGCACTTTAATGGAAGGCATAGCTTGCCTTACAGTTTTACCCGCCACCTGGGCCACCCTTGCGATCGGTGCAATAGGATTTACCATAGTAATTAATATCCCTGTGATTGATACCCTAATAAAACAGGTCAATGTGAAAAGTTGCTAGGAGGCGATGACTTTGCTGTATTCCAATATCCGAATTCTTTTGGAGCATCAGGCCGAGATTTACGGGAACAAGCCGTTTTTGATTTTCCCTGAAAAAAGCCAGACGCTGACCTATCGCCAGATGAACGAGATGACCGCCCGCACCGCCAATCTATTACGCTCACTAGGCATTGAAAAGGGCGATAAGGTTGCCTTGTTGTTGCCGAATATTCCGGAGTTTTTGTATTTCTATTGGGGCGCCATGAAGATTGGAGCTGTGGCTGGCCCGGTCAATATCTTATTGAAGGGACCAGAAATTGAGTATGTGGTGAATCATTGTGAAGCGAAAGTGCTGGTGACAACAGAGGAATTGATGTCTGAATTTGACTTGCCCCTGGTTCAGCATTACGTCGTGATAAATGACGACATGCTTCAAGGCCAGTCCGATCAGCTGGCAGACGTGGATATTTCGCCGGATGACGAGGCCATGATTATTTATACTTCGGGCACCACCGGTAAACCCAAGGGTGTGTTGCTGACACATCGCAATTTACTGCGCGATGCCGAATATATCAGTTCCTGGTTTGGTCTAACGCCGGAAACCCGTATGATGTGCATTCTGCCGTTGTTTCATGTCAACGGAGAAGTCGTAACGATGATGACACCGCTTTATACCGGGGCCAGCGTGGTTTTAAACCGAAAATTTAGCGCAACGGCCTTTTGGCAGTATATTGCCGAGTATCAAGTCAACGTATTCAGCACCGTACCGACGATTCTATCAATTTTGCTTGCCAACCCCAAACCCACGCAAGACGTGTCTTCAATGAAATTCGGCATCTGTGGCGCCGCGCCCTTGCCGGTGGAAGTGCATAAGCAATTTGAGGCTGCCTTTGATATCCCGATTTATGAAGGCTACGGCTTATCGGAAACGACATGTTACTCCACGTTTAACCCGCCCGATCTGAAGAAACGCAAACTGGGCTCCATTGGTGTTGCTGTGGGCAACGAAGTCGCTATTTGGGGTGATTCAAACGAAGGCGGTGAAATTGTGATTCGGGGCGAAAACGTCATGAAGGGCTATTTCAAAAACCCCGAAGCCACTGAAAAAGCCTTTGAGGGAGGCTGGTTCCATTCGGGTGACTGGGGACGCATGGATGAAGACGGCTTTGTCTTTATTATGGACCGCGTCAAAGACATGATTATCCGAGGCGGCGAGAATATTTATCCTCGCGAGATTGACGAGGTGTTGTATCAGCACCCCAAAATCGAGGCTGCTGCGACCATTGGGATTCCTGATGAAAAATACGGCGAAGAGGTGAAAAGTTTTGTGGTGTTGAAACCTGGAGAAACCCTCACAGACACAGAGGTGATTGCCTATTGCAAAGAAAACCTTGCCGATTTTAAATGCCCTAAATATGTCGCTTTTATCGACGAAATCCCAAAAGGCCCTACAGGCAAGCTGCTTCGTCGGGAGCTTAGAGATCTGTAGCTTTTCTTAAAATAATTATGTTGTCATCGGAATACAAAATTTTATAGTAACCATTTTGCTCCAGCTTATAAGGTAAAATCCATTGGGAGTTAATAAACACCGTGTTGATTTTCCATTTATCTAAAAATTCCTTCCAGCCTGGTTGTACTCCCCCAGCATTGCGACTTTCGCTAGTGAAGCTTTGGCCATAGAAATCAAATCGTGTATCCATAAATACTTTTTCGGTGGGATAAAAATTCAAAATACAGCTACCTATTTCCGGTAGCATATAAGTCTTATCGCTAGGCTGCTTTAGTTTATTTTCGTAGGTTTTGATGCCTTTACTGTACTCGTCACAGATTTCCATATGGGTTTCAAAAAACTTGTGTAATTTCGGATGAGGCATCCAAATCATTAAGATGGCGATAGTTATAAACAGTACATAAAATAGAGGTCTAAAAATTTCAAACCGCTCCACACTATCTTTAAATGGCATATATCGACTGGCTGTGGAAAGAAACCAATGGTTCAAGGCAACCGGCAGCATCCAAATATAAAATAGGCACGTCCATACAACAAATCGCTGCACAAACAACATAGCAATGGAAAAAACCAGCAGATGCAACATAGCTTGAGCTGAAAAGACCCGTCGCATCTGAGCCATTAATAAAATAAAGATGACTAGTAGACCAGAAAAACAAATATAATTGTACAAATGAAAGTTGGGTGATTTTAATTCATCGATAATATTGTTTAAATATCCTTCTGAAGACAAAGTAGCCAAATAGGTATAAATACCCCAGCCATAAGGATTCAAAAAACTTGCCAAAAAAGAGACCCCCAGAAACAGGGCATAGGTTTGGGTTGGAATGGGGTGACCTTCACCGGTCAAGTCTGGCGGCTCGAAACGGTAAACCCCCACTATTTCCAGAAAATCGCCAAAAGTAAAAAGAAATAATGAAAATAATCCAATAGTGACGCCCGTATGCATGTTGCCCCACAAGGCATAAATAATGGCCAGGCCAACTAAAACCGTTTTAAGGTTCAATTTGTCTCGACGGTATTGGCTCAACAACAACAGCTGTAGGGTTAAAAATACAGAAGTCGCAATCATAGGGCGAATACTTAGGTTAATGGACGCCACAAGCAAGGCTACTGAAGCAATTGGCAATGTAAAAAATAATGGGATTTTTCGGGTTTGGTGAACCACCAAGGGTAATCCAACATACAGGAGAGCTATGAGGACAATAAATGAGTGGATCAAAAGCTCTTGGCCCATCCAATGATGTAACCAGGCAACCACCATTTCAAAAAGCCATTGATACAGCACCCAAGTTTTATGTGGGAATGTCCATGAAAACACGTCAGTACTGGGCAAATGACCATACTTCAGGATATAGCGTCCACCACCTAAAAGCCATGGTAAATCTGGGGTAAAAGCATGATAGACCATAGATTTGCCGTAAAAAAACAAGGCCCCAAAGACACACCCAAAAATTATCATGCGAAGGGGCAAGCCCAAAAAACCGTTGCCTAAATCTCTAAGAATGCTCACCCGGTTGCTCCTGAAAATCACCACTTCCATCTTAATGACTTCCGGCCGGGAAGGGAACGCAAGGGGACGGATTAAAGTTTCTCCCGGACTTGTCGATACCTTGTCAAAGTGTATGCATGCAAAAACGACCCTATTGGAAAGGAGAACGGGAGAGGAATGACAAATATTTCATCAAACTCAGGGAATAACCCGCCATTTGTGAAGCCTCCGACTAACCCTGTACAACCACCGCCTGGCACTGTTGCGAGTGAGACTGTTAATCCAGCAGCTCCCATAGCGTCAATCAGCTCATCACCTACCGCCAGTGGTGCAGGTGCTGATCAAGTTGCCGCTCTGAATCGGGCCCAGGTTACCGCAAATCTGCGCGGTTTTGATCCCGCATTTAAGAAAACCTTAAAAGCCGTCGCTGAAGAATTTCCCAATTTATCGTTGGAGACCCAGCGAACGCTTGCCAGTTTGACATTGACCCACATGATGAATACGCCTGTCTTGCCGATGGGGTCCGGATCCAGTAATTCTGTTCGAAATGGCGAAGGTCTGATTTAAGGCCGCCTTTAAATTTCTCCCCTTTAAAGAGGTGTTTTCTTCGTTGGACGTCTTCTATAATCATAGAAAATGACCTTTACCAGCGGACCATTTTAGAGTAGTATCATCCAATACCTGTCCCCGAGGTCATTACTGAATTTGTTAGACGAGGACTGCGCCATTGAACGCCAAAACACAAGAAGCGGACCAAACATCCACCGCCCTGCAACCTAAGCGCAACGAAAAAGTTTTAATCGTTGACGATGAAGCCAGTATTCGCCGGATTTTAGAAACCCGTTTTAAAATGCTGGGCTACGAAACCTCTATCGCCTCTGATGGCGAAGAAGCCTTGCATCTGTTTGAGCAGTTTAACCCCGATATCGTGATTCTCGATATTATGATGCCCAAGATGGATGGATATGGCGTCACAAAAGAGATTCGTAAAAACAACGACACGCCAATCATTATCTTGACGGCACTGGGCGATGTTTCAGAGCGCATTACCGGCCTTGAATTGGGTGCCGATGATTATGTTGTGAAGCCCTTCAGCCCGAAAGAGCTGGAAGCCCGCGTTAAATCAATTTTACGCCGTACATATGGCAAAAATGGGCTGGTATCCGGTAAGGAAACCGGCAATGTCATTCAAATCGGCCAAATCAAGATTGATACGGCCAAGCGCCAAGTATTTCGCAAAAATGAACGGGTCCGCCTGACCGGTATGGAATTCAGTTTGTTGGAACTTTTGGTCACCAACTCTGGTCAACCCTACTCTCGTGGCGAGATTTTAAAACACGTCTGGTCTTACCCAGAAGATCACCGCATTGATACCCGTGTGGTCGATGTCCACATTAGCCGCCTGCGCTCCAAGTTGGAAAACGACATCTCCAACCCCGAGCTGATTTTGACCGCTCGCGGCATTGGCTACATGTTTCAAAAAATTAACTAACTGCTCACCCTTGTCATTCCCGCGAAGGCGGGAATCCAGGAGAACCAGCCTATAAGCTAAGATACGGATTGCCGTTTCCTTAAAAGATACCGGTCTTCCTGGATTCCCGCCTTCGCGGGAATGACAAGTTTGTTACTTTTTGTAAACCTGGGTTCCTTAAACTAGCACAACTTCTGCTTCAGCATGCTTTATGCTTGTGCATTAGCACGCAAAGAGGGGGGAACTGATGAATCCGATTCGACTGGGGCAGATCGTGGCACCCTATGCCCAGAAATTTGCAGCCAAATATGGCGTCAATATCGCCATGGTAGCTGTGGGCGTGGAAGCCTTGGAAATGCTTTGGCATTGGGGCCAGCAAAATCAGTTTGGCGATCGCTTTGAGAAGCTTGAAAAGCGCGTACAAACCTTAGAAGCCCGCTAAATTTATTTTCCGGCAGACTCTGCGAAATAGTTGTCACCCAACTGCTGCTTCAGGTGGCGGATTTCCACCTTGGCCTGGGCGGCATAAGGGCTTTGCGGAAAGCTGGTCTGGATGAAATTGAAAAAATCATAAGCATCATCATACATTTCACGGCTTTTGAACAAGCGAGCTGCCTGAAACGACGGTTTTATCAGCTCTTCGCTGGTGGGATAGTCCTTCATTAAGTCCAGCAGTTGCAGTTTCACATCCATGGCATTTGACATATCGGTAGGAGAAAATAGGCCCCGTGCCTCGCTTTTTTGAGACAGCGGTGTCAGCTCTTGCATCACCGGCTCCAAGGCTTTATCTACTTCCTGATCGGCCTTGCTCTTCTTCTTTTTGCCTGCAGCCATGGCCGGATCTAGGCTGGTTAAGCACATGATGCCCAGGAGAAAAATAATCAGCAAATTTTGAACCACTCGACACCCACCAATCTGTACGTTTTTCTTACTTCTATTGTAAGTCGTTTTATAAAATTGCATTCCTCCGTTTAGGGGATAGAATATGCAGTGATCATGCCATCGAAATGCCCCGCAACTTTTATAAGTTACATGTTTTAAGTATATATACTTGAGGTTATAAAAGGGTTAAGCCCATGCAAGTCAATATGTCGCCTCGTTTTTCGGGGATGGTAATTTTAGCCCAACGCGCTGCTGAGGAGTTGGACAGCCTTCAGGAGGAAGATCTCAAACCACACTCTAGAAATAAGGCTAGAAAGTTTTTAAAGGCACTAACAGGGTTCGATGGTTTTACAAACACACTTTACCAAGAGTATGGACTCCATCCGGTCAAAGTTCCTGGTGCCCAGCTCTTAGTCTATAATGAACTTCCTGTTCGTCGACGGCCTACTCCGCTAATAAAAAAACAATTTGAACACACATGGTACAAAGAATTAACTGAACAGTTTAAGAGTAACCAGTCTAAAATCTGGGAAGCAGTTCGTCAATATATTTCCTCCAAAGAAGGAGAAAGCAGCCTTACCATTATTGATTCAGCAAGTCATACCTCTAAGGACGCACGACCGTTAACCCAGGCTGAATTGGAATTATATTTGGATGCTCCTCCAGCAAAAACATCAACAAAAAGAACGCAAAAAATTCCTAAACCGCAAAGATATAAGACAGATTTATTAACAGGGATACTTGAAGAGCAAGAAATATCGACTTGATTCCTCTAAACGACGGAAGTTTTGGGAATCGTGGGATCAGGGCGAGAAGGGGTGAATGGGGCAAAATCACTGATGGCATGGGCTTTTGCGACGAAGGGAAATGAAATCGGGGGTTGTTATAATAGGCCTACCCTGTAGAACACGTGGTTTGCAATAAAGGATAACGAGTGGCAGTCAGTAAGCGTAAACGACCCGGCAGCGACGCCGTAAAAGGCCCCAGGCCCGTTTCCGGTGAATCCTACATGGATGAGCTGGAAGAGGAATCCTCGGGTTTTGGGGATGTGACCGAACACGTGGAACTCTTTGCAGAAGAAGAGGAAGAAGAGGAAGATTCCACCGAGAAGGTTGCTACCGAACGCACGGCGGCGGATGACTCCGTTAAGATTTACTTGCAGCAAATCGGTCGGGTGAAGCTGCTAACCGGGCAAGAAGAAATCGATCTGGGCAAACGAATCGCCGAAGGCGATGACGTGGCCAAGCAAAAATTAATACAGGCCAATCTGCGCCTGGTGGTGAGTATTGCCAAAAAATACATTGGGCGTGGACTGTCGTTTCTGGATCTCATCCAGGAAGGCAATCTGGGTTTGATTCGGGCGGCTGAAAAGTTTGATTACAAACGGGGATTCAAGTTTTCAACGTATGCGACCTGGTGGATTCAGCAATCCATTACGCGTGGCATAGCCGACAAGTCTCGGACCATTCGCTTGCCGGTCCATATGATTGAAACCATCGGTAAAGTAAAACGGATGACGCGCGAGATGACCTTGGAACTGGGACGCATTCCGACCAAGGAAGAGCTGGCACAGCGCATTGGTATTTCATTGTCCAAACTGCGTCTGGTCTTAAAAGCCACCCAGTCGACGATTAGCCTGGAAACCCCTTTAAACAGCAAAGACGAAGGCTCTAAACTGGTGGATTTTCTGATTGATGAAAGCATCGATTCTCCGGATAGTCATGTCTCCACCGAAAATCTGATTACGGAACTGGAAAAAGTATTGGCGACATTGCGTCCCAGAGAACGTGACGTGCTGAAACTGCGCTTTGGCCTGAACGATGGCAACAAGCGTACGCTGGAAGAAATCGGCCAGTTATTTGGGGTGTCGCGTGAACGGGTCCGTCAAATTGAAACCCGTGCCCTTAACAAGCTGAGAAAAATGTGCCGCAGTAACCGCAGCATTCGCAGCCTGCAAAACTATCTCGGTGGCTAAGCCCTTATGCTTTCGTTACAATAAATCCTATGATATCCGATCATAAAACTGTTATCGTTCTGGACCTTGAAACCACGGGGCTCGATCACCGTACGGAGCGAATTATTGAAATCGGCGCGGTTCGCTTGCACGACGGCGAGGTGATCGATCGGTTTGAAACACTGGTCAAGCCGGATGTGCCGATTCGCCACAGCAGCTTTAAAATTCACAACATCTCCGAAGAAATGGTTGCCGATGCGCCACCCATTGAGGAGGTGCTTCCAAAAATTCTGGCATTTGTAGAAGATTTACCCTTTGTGGCCCATAACGCCATTTTTGATTACAGCTTTTTAAACGAAGCTTCCAAGCGTCTCTATGAAAAACGCTTGCCCAATCTGCGGATCGATACGTTTGACATGTATAAAACGGTTTTTCCGGAAGAGCACAGCCATGGGCTTTCTTCACTTTTGGCCAAGTTTGGATTTGAATCCCACGTTATGCACCGGGCGTTGGATGATGCCAATAACCTGGCACTGGTCTACCCCAAGCTGTTGGAGTATTACGAACAACAAAAAGTATGGCAATTCTCTCAAATTCCCAATGTGCCCTACCTGATTGAACGTTATCAGCGTCTGCAAAAAACGCTGCAATTCTTTCAGGCTGAAATGGCGGATTTGAAAGAAATCTTCAAGCTTCATTTTCAACAGGGCGGTGAGCCGATTATGACTGCCAGTGGCGAATTGATGGTCTCCAACTACCGGCGCAATTATGAGTATAACGATCAGGCGTTGCGTTACCTGATAGATATGTCGGGTCTTCAGAAACAAGCGTATAAAGTTAATCCGCGTGCCGTGGATAAGCTGATAGACAACCCCGAGATTGACGAAGACATCCGTTCAGGGCTGAAAGATGCTCGCGTGTTGATGACCGAAACGCGCCAGATTACCTTTATCAAACCCTCAGAAACAAAAGAGCTTGTGGAAGAAGAAATTATCGAGCTAAAAGAAGAGATTGTTGTCGAGTAGTTTGGTCTAGGTCGATAATTTCTTGCAGGTTGGGATTGCTGATTTTCTCGTGACGGCTCAGGGCATGTTCAATCATTTTGGGGATCTCTGTAAATGAAATCTGGCCCTGAATAAACGCTTCTACCGCAACTTCATCGGCTGCATTGAGTACCACCGTCATGGATCCCCCTTGTCGGGCAGCTTCTTCGGCCAAAGCCAAGCAAGGGAATCGTTCCGGTTCGGGTGTCATAAAATCCAATCGGCTGCATGCGGCTAAATCCAAATGGAGGTTGCCAGACCAGCGTTCCGGGTAGGTTAAGCCGTACTGAATCGGCGTTCGCATATCAGGCAGGCCCAGTTGGGCCAGCATGGAGCCGTCACAAAACGAGACGGCACTGTGGACAATGCTTTGCGGATGAACCACAATGTCTACTTGATCCAGGTTGACTTGAAACAGTACGGTGGCTTCGATCCGCTCCAGGCCTTTATTCATCATCGTGGCACTGTCAATGGTCACTTTATTGCCCATCGACCAGTTCGGGTGTTGCAAGGCTTGGGCAACGGTAACCGATCCCAGCTGATTCAGCGGCAAATTCAAAAAAGGGCCGCCGGAAGCGGTCAGGGTCAGCTTGTGAATTTCTGTTTTCGGTCTCCCGCAACCCTGCAGGCACTGAAAAATCGCGGAATGCTCGCTGTCTAGGGGAATAATCTGATCTAAAAAAGGTCTAATTAAATGTCCGGCGGTCACAAACGTTTCTTTGTTGGCGGTGAGTACCTGTTTCCCTGCTTCCAGCGCTTTGAGGGTGGGTACAAGTCCTTTGAAGCCTGACAATCCCACAACTACACAAGTGGAAGCAGAATCTTGAGCCAGCTCACTTAACCCTTCTTCGCCTATCAAAAGTTGGGGGAGTGAATGGCCATGTAGAAAAAATTCAAGCTCCGCTGCTTTTTCCGGCGTGGACACACATACTTGTGGTGGTTGAAACTGCCGGATTTGCTCAGCCAGCAAGGCCATATTATTGCCGGCGGACAGCGCCACGATCCGAAATTTTTCCTGAAAAGTATGGATCACTTGCAGGGTTTGGGTCCCAATAGACCCGGTCGCGCCTAAAACAGAAATGGTTTTCATGGCATAACGCTATCATGACCGGGCTTTAAAAAAAATCAGAACAATCGTTACTCTGAATCTGGAAATCTATGACGTCGCAGGTAGGATTTGAACTCATAGGAATCCGAGCCGTGTTTGTTAAATAGAGTAAAAGCTTCAATCCACTTTTGGATAGGCATAACTTCCATCCATTTAGTTGCTCGTTGTTCCGCCCGCCTTTTTTCGTTGGACTCAAATTCTCTTTTGTCAAGAGTTGAGCTATCTCCTCTTTCTAATACTTTTTTAGATTCTTCTAATCGAGTCAGCCAGTCCATATATCGATCAATTTTAAGATTTGCCTCTGTGCAATATTCATCGAGTGTCTTTGTAGCCTTGAAGTAATTTTTCCCCCATAGGTAGATTTGTGGATTATGACTTTGCTCTAATGATCGGAGGAATTTAAATTCCATATAAGGAAATGCCAACATAGCCCTTAAATAAGTTTGGAGTGTGGAGATAAATTCTTTTTTTTCTTCATTAGCCGTAGGTTTGGATGGCTCCTCCCTCACAGGCAATGCTGACATTGCTCTCTTAGAAGCGGTACTTTTAAAGCCCTCAAGCACTGGTTTACTTAAACCATTCTCTGTTATGCCATGTAGGAAGCATAAAATCTGTATGTCGGTCTGTGTAAAGTCGGTTTCTCCTTTTTTAGACCAGTTGCAGAGTTCATCCAGGGCAGCCTTCCATTTTTTGGGATCTATTTTTTGTATAAATGCTTCGGCCAGTTTAAATATCCTTTTTTGTTCCTTGGCCTGAATTTTTATTCTACTGCCTACTTCTTGAAATACATTGGATGGTTGACCAAACTGTCGTCTCCGTAAATCGATAATTTTGTTGATGGCATCACTCATTCCTTCAGGGGGCACTAAAGGCCAGCGGGATACTTTTCGGGTGTATCGAGACAATAAAAATCCCACGGCATAGGAGGTAGCTACCTCTATATAATAGTTTTCAAGTCTTTTGGCTATTTCCTGCTGTGCCGTCGGATTTTTGGAATCCATCCATTTCCCCGGGTAGCGCTTAGAAAGT
>Ga0206852_1141_pt1 | contig 14074 bp, 11 predicted proteins | sample Alteio_BWOrgCont_14_FD_152849 | JGI IMG/M metagenome (GOLD analysis project Ga0206852, IMG submission 152849) | Enriched cells from forest soil in Barre Woods Harvard Forest LTER site, Petersham, Massachusetts, United States -... | ecosystem: Environmental > Terrestrial > Soil > Temperate forest >... | reverse complement strand
CTTGGCCGGTGAGGCCCGGGAAGGACGGCTGGAGATAAGTCCTCACGCTTTTTCCGCCAATGATTTCATTTTCTTCGATTATCCGCGGGGCCTTCCGTATACGGAAAACGCTTTTAAGGATCGCTGGAAGCGGGTCAAACAAATGCTCGCAAGCCGATCGCTTCCGTTAAGCCCGGTCTTAAATGCTCATTTCCATGCGCTTTCCTCGGTGTGCTTGCCCGTCTTGGCGCAAGAAGGAGTTCGTTTCCAGTATGGCGAATTGGCTCTGGATAAAACGATACGCGAGCCGGACGCACGTTTTCTTCCTTCCGGTGACCCCACCGCAACGACAGGGCAATTCGGAGACGGACTTCTTTACATATACTCAGGAGACAGCACCTTGAGCTGCAATCAACCGGTTTCGCTTTATGATTTCTTAATGCATGTGAAAAAACCAAACGCGCTGGAAGAAGCCGCCAAGCGTCTGCTCCATCGCCTGCGCTTGACGTTGAATTGCGGGTTCGCGTCTTTCGTGACGACCCATGAGTATCTGTTGCAGCAATTCCCCGAGAGTTTTCACCGCGCACTGTGGGTGGAGGTGGACGCCCGCAGTCAGTCTCTTTTCGCCGGACCCCTCCAAAAAGTGTCCATGGCCGCGCTCGGACGCGCGTGTCTGGATCACACCAGCGTAGTCGTGGATTCCGTCGAATCTGTGAAAGACGGGCTGTGGAAAGTCCAACTCTCCGGACAGGGTGCCGGCCAGGGCGCTTTATCCATTTTTCACAAGGGACGTTGCGTAACGCAGCCCATCGCGGCCTTTAATAAAACCTGGATCATGGACATTCGTCTGTGATCGGCAACGATTCCTAAGGAAAGCCTTCCAATAGATCTGTCCGCCCGCAAAAAATCCTCGCGCGCCACCCTCACATGATAAAATCCTCAGCGTGGAAGCTCTCGTCAAGGGTCTAAAACTCTTCTATACCGATTCCGGCAAATCGAACGCTCCCGCCATCGTTCTCATTCATGGGTTTCCTTTTGACCGCACCATGTGGCAAGAGCAAGCCGCTTTATTAGAACCTTCCTTCCGGGTTATCACTTACGATCAAAGAGGACACGGACAAAGCGATGTGGGAGACGGACAATACCTATTCGAATTTTTTGTGGATGATCTCTTCGGGCTGCTGGATGTTCTTCGGATTGATCGCGTGATCCTCTGCGGTCTGTCCATGGGAGGCTACGTGGCTCTCCGAGCCATTGAACGCTGCCCGGAACGAATTCTGGGATTGATTCTCTGTGATACCCGCAGCGAAGCCGAGACGGATGAGGGGAAATTGAAGCGGGCCGCCGCCGTCCATACGGTCCAAGACAAAGGCGTCCCGGCGTTCGCCGAAGGATTTTTGAAAGCCGCTTTTGCCCCCGCCAGTTTTAAGGAAACCCCGCTTGTCGTTGAACAAATTCGCAAATCCATTTTAGAGAACTCGTCTCGAGGCATCTGCGGAACGTTGATTGCACTCGCCACTCGCACGGATACCACGTCCTTTTTGCCCTCTATACGAGTTCCCTCGCTCATCCTGGTGGGAGAATACGATGGCATCACGCCACCTTCGGCCGCAAAAGCGATGCATCAACGGATTCCGGACTCCGAAATGGCGATCATCCCGAATGCCGGCCATCTTAGCAACCTCGAAAATTCACTTCCCTTTAATTCACGCTTATTGGAATTCGCAAAGAAATTTATTTCATGAGCCGTCTTGATCGATACGCAGGAACTCTTCTTGTCCTATCGGCAATGGCCATCACGTGCTGGCTTTGGCGACCTATCCAGCACGAAAACGACATATGGTGGCATCTGGCCAGCGGCCGTTATATGGTCAAGAACTGGACTATCCCCCGTGCAGATGTCTTCTCCTCTACCGCCACCGGCCATCTTTGGATCAATCACGAATGGTTTTTCCAATTTTTGGCGTATCTCTTATTCCAAATGGCGGGCCTCACAGGTGTTCTTCTCCTAAAGATTTTGCTCATTGTGGGAGCCTTCGCATTGGTTGAGCGCCGCTTATCGCTGACCAAAACACCAATTTTTATTCAGTGGGGAATTTTGGCCGCCGCTTTTTGGGCTAGCCGTTTTGGTTGGAACGATAGAGCCGATCTTATTTCTGTAGCTTTTCTGGCGGCTCTCATGCTCGGACTGACGGGCGCGAGAATCGATGTTGACCGGAAGCCCCCTCCTACGCTTTGGGGATGGTCTTTGGGATTCTGTCTCTGGGCCAATATGCACGGTGGTTTTGTGCTCGGATTAGCCATCGCATTTGCCTTTAGCCTAGGCATGATGATCGAGTGTAGAAGGTGGATGAGCTCCTGGGGCGCGTGGGCTATCCTTTGCGCCGCTTCGACATTACTCAATCCGTGGGGATATCTGTTGCATCGTTCCACTCTGGAAGGGATCTTCCTTTTGCAAAACGGTTTTATCCGCGAATGGATGAAAACACCCTGGGATCCGCTCGAATTATTCTGGATATGTCTAGTCGTCTATTGGATTGTGCTTGGTGCGACCATGCGACGCAGACAACAGATTCCGTGGTCATTAATCTTGCCAGGCCTTCTTCTGAGTTGGATGGCGGTACAACACGTCAGAAACGTACCCTATTTTATGCTGGGTGCTTTTCCTGCTGCGTCGGAGGATTTGTCTTTCTGGAAGCGACTGCCCGTCTCTAAATGGGTCAAAACAAAGGGGAACCGCTGGATCATAGTAGAAGGCGTCCTGACCTTTTTATTTGCGATCTACGCTGCCGCCCACATGCGAAGCGGCATCGATAAGCGTTGGCAGCCTGTTGAGGCTTGTTCTTTTATCAGCGATGCGCAGCTTCCGGGCCATTTTTACAATGACTATTCTTTTGGCGGATATTGGATGTGGTATTTTGGAACAACCCGTCCCGTTTTTATCGACGGCCGGCTCCATACGGTGGAGGGATATGCAGAATTGTATCGCCGCATTGAAACAGCCCAGGCCGGTCCGCCAGCAGGGTGGGAAGCATTTTTGCATTCGTATGGAATCGATGCGGCGATGGTGTCTTACCCCGATAAAGCGCCTTTACCTGCGGTGTTTGAGATCTATTTTCCGAGAACACGCTGGGCGCTTGTCTATTGGGATGATACCGCGATGATTTTTCTTCGCCGTCTTCCTGAGTATGAATCCTGGATACGACGTTATGAATTTTCAGCCATTGATCCTGAGGCGCAACCGGCCTATGTATTGAGTCGCATGCGGGACTCTTCCACATTAGCGCGTCAAATCCTGGAAGATCTCCAACGAAATACGCGCTTGCATCCACAAAGCCAGCGGGCCCGTGAATGGCTTTCTCTCTGCGGCCAGGGACCCGCCCACCAGCATGGCGCCTTATAGAAATCGGTCTCAACCTCTCATTTGGACCCTTTTGTGGCCTATTTTTCTGTATTTCGGAATTTTCTGTGTTCTCACCTACCCCGCCATCATAAACGTGAGATCATTGGTCCTCACCGATACCGGGGATGGGCTTCAAAATCTATGGAACCTGTGGTGGGTCCATTACGCTGTGGTCATTTTGCATCAGTCTCCTTGGGTCACCTCATTTTTGCATTATCCTTATGGGACCTCCTTGATCGGGCATACACTGAATCCTTTTAACGGGTTTGTCGCGCTGGCGCTGCTTCCCTGGCTGTCGCTCGCGGGAACCTACAACATTCTTCTCATCGGCTCTTTTGTCATGACAGGCTGGACGACTTTTCTTTTAACGCGCCGACTGGGCATTGCCATGAATGGAAGCGTGCTGTCGGGGGCCATCGTAACGTTTTCCAACTATCATTTTTCACATGCGCAAGGACACCTGCAATTGGTCAGTTTCGAATGGGTACCCGTATTTTTTTTGTTTTTAATTTCGGGGCTTGAGAAACCCACGTACCGGAATGCCGTCGGCGCGGCGGTTGCGTTTTTTCTCGTATTACTTTGCGACTATTACTATGCGTTTTACGCACTCCTTGGCGCCGCCATTTTGGCAACGATTTTTTTTATCGAAAACCGTTTGAAGAACTGGCGCTTATTCCCAGGCCCGGCAGCGCTTTTCGTTTTCTTATCCGTCCTGGGTTCGGGTCCATTTGTGTTGGGCATACGACGGCTGGCTCGCATCGGGGCTGCCGGAATTCATTCAGCGTTCTTTTATTCGATGGATCTTTTGGCACCCTTTATCCCGGGAGGGCACTGGCGCTTTGCGTTTCTTACCCAGTCATTCTGGTCTCGTTGGACTGGAAATATTCATGAAAACAGCGTCTATGTAGGTTGGAGCGTCATTGGCTTGGCCTCGTATGGATGGTTCAGCGCAACGGGTAAAAAAAATCGCTCTTTGACAGCATGGTTTAGTCTCATGATTATTTTCTTTACTTTAGCTCTCGGTCCTTTTTTGCAAGTCGGAGGACATTTGTTCCGGTTTCTTCCTCTTCCATACGGATGTATAGAAAAAATCGTCCCTGTGTTGCGTGTTTCAGGGTGCCCCGTACGCATGATGAGCATGGTCATCTTATCCTGCGCCATCGCGGCAGGGGCCGGATTCTCATACTGGCAGGATCGCCGGCCTTCTCTCTGGGCGGTAAGGGCGTTGTTGGCTTTTATGGCTTTCGAATATTGGCCCCAACCCCTTCCGGCAACACGACTTGATGTTCCGGGCTACATCCAGACGTTGGCCGCCGCTCCTCCGGGCGGTGTCGTCGACGCGGTCTCCTCGCCCAGCTGGATGCTTTACTATCAGACAATTCATGAGAAACCTTTGGGGTTAGGTTATATTTCACGCATCCCAAACGACGTGCGCATGCAAGATGAACAAATTATTGGCCTGTATCGGCAAGGGCACCTTCAAGAACTTCATGAACATTACAAATTCCGGTACTTTGTCCTTCCGGCTGTTCCCGCTGTACGCCGCCTTCTTCAAAAAGCCACGATCCTCTTTGATGACAACCACGTTATTTTGGCGGATCTATCGGCATGAACTCTCCGACTCACTCCGATATCTCGCTCATTGTCCCCACGTACAACGAATCTCGGAATATCGTATTGCTCCTGGAACGGATCGAATCTCAATTGAGCGGTGTGGACTACGAGATCATTGTAGTGGATGACAATTCGATCGACGGGACTGCGCAAGTCGTTAAGGATTACGCGCACCTTCATCCACGCGTGATCCTCAGCCTTCGCACAACGGAACGCGGACTGAGCAGCGCCATTCTTCACGGGATGGAAATTTCAAGAGGCGAAATTCTGGCTGCGATGGATGCCGACCTTTCACACGATGAACGCCTCCTTCCGTCCTTCATACGGGCTATTCAAGAGGGAGCAGACCTTGCGGTAGGATCTAGGCGCATCGCAGGCGGCGGAGCGGATCGCTGGCCTTGGTACCGGAGACTGACAAGCAACATCGCCACGCGTTTGACGTTTTTCTGGCTACGCGTTTCTCTTTCAGATCCGATGAGCGGGTATTTCGCGCTAAGACGTTCGTTGTATGAATCTTGCAAACATCGATTGGCTCCGCAAGGCTATAAAATCCTACTGGAGATTTACTGTAAGGCTCGACCCTCGCGCGTTGTGGAATTCCCTTTCATTTTTAAAGATCGCAGACAAGACCACAGCAAACTGACATTCCTGGTCATGATCCAATTCATCCAAAGCCTTTACCACCTTCGCCGAGAATCCCGTGAATCCAATACATCCAGAACCCGATCAAAACAAAGCAAGGAACAGAAAGAATGACATGAGAGAAATGTTGCGCGAAAAAGAGACCGCGCTCAATAGAAAGAAATTTAAAACCCCATAAAGGAATAAAACAGGCAAAGAAGGCATAGAAGAGGCTTGCCGACTCCGTAAACCGCCCGCTCGCGACCAGTAAAACAAAAGGGATCAGCAAAAGAGTCAGATGATGCGTGTCGGTATAGGGAGCCGCTAACAGCACCGTGATGAGCGTCAGCGCAAAGGTCTCTTCCAGCGGCGCGCGGCGGCACACACGTCGAATGATTACCGCGTAATAACCCATGATCACAAGAGTCACCGCAGTAGTAAGGAGACGGGCCGCTTCGGGCCAATCTCCGAACCCATGCGTATAAGGATTAAAGGTGAGACTCCTCATAAAAAATCCCGTCAATGATTGATTGTCAACAAACGCTTCAATCCCGATCGAGGAGCCCAGCTTGACGACATAGGCATGCAGAACATCCGGAGGCACAAGCACCCAACTGAGAAGACTCCATAACCCAAGCCATGCAAGACACCACAAGACGTAGCGCCAGCGTTTGATCAGAATGAAATAGAGAAGAAACAGAAGCAAAAATATTTTAAGTTCCATCGCGATGACAAGCACAAAACTGGAAATGACAAAACGCTCCTCTTTGAACCACTTCAACGACGCGATCAGGCACCAGAGCAACAGAGTTTCGCTTTGACCCATCTGAAGACAATAATAAAGCGGATAAAAAAGTAAGAAGAGGCAAACGCTCAAGCGTCGATCGCGGACATCGACGCACCATGTACGACAGAAAAGAAGAACAGCGCCCCAAAGAAATGCATGGCTGAGGAGCTGATAAACGCCGAAGGCAAGCCATCGCGGGAGCAGACCCAGCGGGCTATAAAACATCGCGACCGCGGGCGGGTACATATAGAAGAGCGGATTTTGACCGGGCTGAAACGCGAAAAACTCAAAATAAATCTGATCGGCCTGACCATGCACCAGCCGAACCGCGGCTTGATAAACCAAATCAAAATCAATTCCGGCGGTGAAGAGAGCGATGTAAAGACCGCTGGAGAGATAGGTTGCGACAGCGAGATACACCAAGAGCCGCTCTTCAATGGAAGCTCCAGACATGTACTGAGAAATTGTTTTGCGCCAATACGGTTTCATCATGAATTACTTTTTCATCGATTTTCGGCTTGTGTCATATTATAGAGAGCTTCCGGGCTTTCGGGGTTCTGATCGATGGCTTTTCTCGCCCAAAAGAGTGCTTCGCGTTTTTTCCCCTGATGAAGCAAGACGTTGGAAAGATTATTGACGGCGATAAAATGCTGATCTGCGTTCGGGTGGCACGCGAGCGTCTGCCGGTATTGCTCGATGGCCGCGTCGGAATCCCCCAAGGCCGCTCCATAGCAAAGATGCGCAAATGCGTTACCCGGATCCTGCGCGACGGCTTCCGCCCATAAGCTTTGCTCATTTTTCCAATCGGGGGCTGTTTTGCACGTCATGACTGTTAAGAAAAAAAGCCACGGGACATACAACCAGGGCCCCGCCAGGCGACTGACGGAACGGCAAACGATCACCGCAACACCGATCATCGGCAGATACAAAAACCGTTCGGCCACGAAGGCTCGAATGGGCACAATTTGAAGGACGGGAAGCAAACCGATCCAAATCCAAAGAAGTCCCGCCGCCATCCATCGATCTTTTCGCCCGACATAGAAAACGCTCACCGCATAGAGGAGCCAAACGAGCAACGACAGACCCACACGAACCAGAGTCACCGCGGGATAAGCATAACTCACGCGCAACTTCACCGGGATGATGATCTTCGCGAGGTATACGGGAAACGCTAAGATCCCCAATGCGGCATTGGCGATCCACGACTCGCTTGGCTGAGGAACTTGCGACCACTGATGCAGAACGGCCTGCCGAGTTCCAAGGTAAACCACGGAGACTCCGACTAAAACCAGCACGATAATCCAAGGTCTACGATTCTGCCCCAAGAGAACGATTCCAGCAAGGAGCGGCAGGACGATGGATGTCTCTCGAAAAAAAAGCGCGGCCGTGGCTGCCGCAATCCCGAGAAGCCAGCTTCGTCGCAGCGGCTCCGGCCGGCCGATCAAGAAAAGAAGCGCCGTCAGCAGGCATGCGGTCGCGGCCAGTGTTGAGCGTTGTGTGATCCAGGCCACGCTTTGTACTTGAACCGGGTGCAACAGAAAGACGGCACAGCCGGCGAGCGCTCCCCAAAAATTTTCCGTCCATCGCCGCAAGAGCGTAAAAAGAAGAAGTCCATTAACTATATGAAGCAGTAGATTCTCGACATGATACGGAAATGTGTTTGGCCCCCACAGATGCGAATCGATCCAAAACCACAGCGTGGTCAGGGGCCGATAAACATCCGTGCTGAGTCCGGATTGAGGCGCGGCGACCGTTCGAGCATCAGCAAACAGAGGGATGAACGCAAGAGGACGATGAACGAAGGGATTTTGAACAATGTACCAGAGGTCGTCGTAAAGGAATTGGCCATGCCAGACTGGGAAATAAAGCAGCGTGACCGCCGCGCAAAGGACAACAAGAAGTCCGAACCCGAGAGGGGACGCTTTAGTCATCAGAAAAAACGTCCATTGCGCGCGATTATACAATTCCTGGCGTGTGGTATAATTTCATCGTGAAAATCGTCTTGAACGGGGAAGAAAAAGAACTTGGCGCTCCAATGACATTGCAACAGCTTTTGGATTCGCTGGAAATACCCTCGGTGCGGGTGGCTTGCGAAGTGAATCTCAAGATAATCCGGCGCGCCATGTACCCTGGGACGACTCTGAATGAAGGCGATGCCGTCGAAATTATTCAAGCGATCGGAGGCGGTTAAATGCAAGAAGACACACCGTTCATCATCGCCGGCAAAACGTACAAATCCAGGCTCATTTTAGGAACGGGAAAATACAAGACGCTGGAACTCATGAAGCAGGCGCTCGTAGCCGCTGATCCTGCCATGGTAACGGTCGCTGTCCGGCGGGTGGACATGGCCGACAAATCTTCCCAATCGTTCTGGAAATTCCTTCCGGAAGGACTCCCCATATTGCCGAATACCGCCGGCTGCTACACCGCCGAAGATGCCATACGGACGGCTCACCTCGCCCGCGAAGCGCTCGAAACAAATCTGGTGAAAGTGGAAGTGATCGGAGATCCCAAGACGCTTTTTCCGGATGTCCAAGCGACGCTCGAGGCCACCCGTGTCCTCGTCAAAGAAGGATTTACGGTGCTGCCTTATACCAGCGATGATCCCATTATCGCGCGCCGCCTCGAAGAAGCCGGCGCGGCGACCATCATGCCGCTGGCGGCTCCGATCGGAAGCGGGCGAGGAATTTTAAATCCGCTCCCCGTCCAATTTATTCTCGAACAAAGCAAAGTCCCGGTGATTGTCGATGCCGGCGTGGGCACGGCGTCTGACGCCGCGTTTGCCATGGAGTTAGGGGTGGCGGGCGTACTTATGAACACCGCTGTCGCCGAAGCGAAAGATCCTGCGCGCATGGCTCTAGCGATGAAACTGGCGGTGGAGGCAGGACGGCTTGCGTATCTTGCGGAAAGAATGCCTAAGAAATTCTACGCCTCGGCTTCTAGCCCTACCACAGGACTCATTCCTTCAACGCCGCATTGAAACGTTCTCGGTTCAGAGAAAAACCATCGATCTTACACGTAGTTCCAACCCGCCCTTAAATTCGAATCTATGAAAAAAACCCTCATGATGGTGGTCCTCCTGGGGGCGACGACAGCGCTGGCCTATCGAAATACACTTCCGGGTCAATTTGTCTATGACGATAAAAAAATCATTTTTAATAATCCGCTCATCCAAAAACTTGATCGAATCCCGCTTCTTTTCGGAACGCCTTATTGGGGCATGAATATTGGCCAACCCAAAACCTTTAAGGGAAGTCTGTATCGTCCTCTGACCATGGTGACGTTTGCCTTGAACTACTATGTGGGGGCGCTTGACCCGAATGGCTATCACGTCATGAATCTAGTTCTTCATATAGGAGTCTCTCTTCTTTTATGGCTTCTTTGCCTGCGCTTAGGGATCGGCCCGAGCGCCGCGCGAGCCGCCGCGTTCTTGTTCGCCGTCCTGCCCATTCACACCGAGGCTGTCAGTAACATCGTGGGACGTTCGGAACTTTTATCCTCGTTTTTTGTCCTGCTGGCTTGGAACTTGGCAACCGGTCATCCACGACGACGTCATTGGGTGCTCGGATCGGTTTCGTTTATGCTGGCGCTTCTTTCCAAGGAAAACGCCGCCGCCTTATTACCTGTCCTTATTCTGACCGATTATGTTATTTACAAAACCTCATGGAAAACATTGGCTAACGAACGGCTTTTGGTTTGGGTGGCGTATGCAGGGGCCTTGCTCCTGTATCTGGAATGGCGCTACCTCATCATCGGCAGCATCACGAACGCAGGGGGAATTCCGTATTTTATATCCCAGAATGGGCTGGAAATCTATTTAACGATGGCGCGGTTTATCCTGTTCCATTACCTTCGACCGTTGGTTCTGGGAATCGGTCTTTGCGCCGATTATACGCGCCCTGCACTGGCTGATGCGCGCGTGGGGGACATAAGCTCTTGGGCCTGGGCTTTTCTTCTTTCCGGTGCCGTGGCATATGCGTTTTATTCGGTTATAAAAAAAAGAAATCTCCTAAGCTTATGCGTTATTATTTTTTTTGGTCTTCTTTTTCCAGTTTCCAACCTGCTGATGCGCTTGGAAGTGATCGGCGCCGAACGATTTGTCTATCTTCCTTCACTAGGCTACTGCATGGGTGTGGGTCTCCTCTTAGAAAAGACGATGCGTTCGAAGATCCTAAAATCGTCTGGAGAGATCCTTGTTCTGGCCAGCCTGATTCTTTGGTACGGCTGGCGCACCTACGACAGGAACAAAGCATGGCAAACAGAAGAATCTTTTTGGAGCACGACTGTTCAAGATGCCCCCCGGAGCCCTCGTTCCTGGAACGGAGTCGGCTATGTTTTGATGACTCAGAAGAAATACGATGAGGCCATACAGGATTTCAATAAAGCGTTGCAACTTAATCCCATGCTCTTAGATGCCGACTATAATATGGCGACCTGTTTTTTTCTCGAGGGAGATTATCGACGCGCCAAAAAAGGATACCTGTACGTGGCTCAATGGAAACCCTATGATCCGGGCACGTTGTTCCATCTGGCCTATTTGGCGGAAAAGGAACACGACATTAAGTCAGCCGAAAAATACTATGTCACAATTCTTACAGCGAATCCATGGGATGAAATGGCCCGAATGAATCTGGGAAAATTAGAAACTAGGCGGCGAGCTGGCGAGGTCCAACTTTGACGACTTTTTCAGAACGGACGCAGCGGGAACACACTTTCGTGCGTCTCGGAGTCCCGTTCACCAAAATCTTAACGTGATGAACATTCGGCAGAAACCGACGAATGCTCGCCCGGTGGGAATGACTGACCGACTTCCCGGCTCCCGGACTCTTACCACAAATATCACAGCGAAGGGCCATAAGGACAGTAGTCTACAATATTTTAAGGGTGTCGGTCCTGCGCGCGCCGAGATTCTGGCCGGCATGGGAATTCTTCACCCCTTCGATCTGGCGACTTATTACCCGCGGGACTGGGAGGACCGCCGGATGCGATTTTCTATCCGCGAAGCTCCGATGGGGGAAAAAGTGGCCCTTCGTGGGACGATTCGATCAATTGATTTTTCCATTACCCGTTCTCAGCTCGGAATTGCCACCGCGTCTCTGGAAGACGCCAGCGGAAGCATCCATGCCGTCTGGTTCAAAAAGCTAAATCCCCGTTACGACGTTTTTTCTTCTCTGCGCCAACATCTCCAGATCGGGAAATCTCTTTTTGTTTACGGACCCATCGAATGGGGACCCGCCGGCCGGCAGATCCGCGCCGAGGACATGTCGGTTTGCGACACCGCGGAGTCGACGCTTTCCGAAGACGAACAGTTTCATTTCGAACGCATTGTCCCGCTCTACACAGTCCCGGAGGGCTTGAGTGAACGATTTTTGCGCACGCTCATCGGAAGGGTTCTTAACCAAAGAACCTGGACGGTCGGCGAACTCATTCCCAAATGGCTCGCCAAAAAATACGGCTGGCGCGCCCGGGCGTGGGCGCTGTCCCGCATCCATTTTCCTGAAACGCTCCTCGAAAAAGAACAGGCCCGCGAAATACTGGCCTTTGAAGAATTTCTGGTGCTGGAAACAGCTTTAGGGCGGCTGAGGCAAACGGTGAAGCAGGTTCCTAAAAGCCATCATTACCTTTTGCGCCGGCATCTCTTAACTCCTTTCCGTGAACAGTTGGGTTTCGAATTCACCGCCTCTCAAAAACGGGTGATTCGCGAAATCTTCGATGATCTGATGAAGCCCGAGCCAATGAACCGACTCCTGCAGGGGGATGTGGGTTCGGGCAAAACCGTGGTCGCGCTCTCCGCCATGCTTTTGGCCGTCGAGAACGGCGGCCAGGCGGCGCTTATGGTTCCCACGGAAATCCTGGCGGAGCAGCATGCCCTGACATTCGCCCGATTCTTGCAGGATCTTCCGGTCCGCACGGCCGTCCTCAGCGGGCGACAGACGCCCGGACAAAAAAAGAAAATTCTCGAGGACATCGCCGCCGGCCGCATCGACCTGGTGATCGGCACGCACGCGATGATTCAAAAACGCGTGCGGTTTTCACGTCTCATGCTCGCCGTCATCGATGAACAGCACCGCTTCGGGGTGGAACACCGCGGTCTCCTACGCGACAAGGGGAAAATTCCGGATATCTTGGTGATGACCGCCACCCCAATCCCGCGAACCTTGGCCATGACTCTTTATGGCGATTTGGATGTATCCGTCCTGGAAGGCCTGCCTCCCGGGCGCTCTGCTTTAACCACCCTTCATGTGCCGGAAGAAGAGGCCTACCGCCGGATCCGCCAAGCCGTGTCTCTCGGGCAACAGGCCTATGTGGTCTATCCCCTTGTCTCGGAATCCGATAAGCTGGAACTTAAGGCGGCGGTTCAAGAAGCGACTCTTCTCAAGCAAACGACCTTTCGACATCTGCGCGTCGGCGTGTTGCATGGTCAGCTGCCGGCGCGAGAAAAAGAAAAGGTCATGGAGCAATTTCGCCGCGGAGACATCGATGTGTTGATGGCCACTTCCATCATCGAAGTCGGGATCGACGTGCCGAACGCGACCGTCATGACGATTCAGCACGCCGAACGGTTCGGCTTGTCCACACTGCATCAGCTCCGCGGCCGGGTCGGCCGCGGACCCACGGCCTCTGTCTGTCTCTTGATCGCCGACGCGCGAGGCGACGGGGCGCGCCGCCGCATCCGAATCATGACCGAAACCACGGACGGGTTTCTTTTAAGTGAAGAAGATTTGGCTCTGCGCGGACCGGGCGAGGTGCTGGGAGCCATGCAGCACGGAATGCCGGCGTTTAAGATCGGACACTTGATTCGTGATGCCCGGCTTATCCAGCAAGCGCGCCAAGCCTCGCTCGAACTCTTGGAAAAAGATCCCACGCTGAAAAGCCCGGACCATGCAGCACTCCGACAGGCCATTCAATCATCCTATGGTCCAAAATGGTCTTTGACTGCCTAAAGCGGTAGAATAGTTTAGGAGATTACGATGAAACGCATCGCCATTTATCCTGGGTCTTTCGATCCCGTCACGAATGGTCATTTGGATATTATCCGTCGGGGAAAACATCTCTTTGACCGGATCATTGTGGCGGTGAGTAAGAATTCTCAAAAATCACCCTATTTTTCTCTCGAGGAACGCATGGCGTTTCTCCGCGCCGCGCTGAAAGGGGATCCGGGGATCGAAGTGGCGTGTTTCTCCGGTCTTCTGGCGGATTATGTAAAACATCAAAAAGCGTGCGCGGTGATTCGCGGTTTGCGTGCGGTCTCCGATTTTGAATATGAATTTCAAATGGCCTTGATGAACCGGCGCCAAAATACGCGTTTTGAAACGGTCTTTTTGATGCCGGACGAACGCTACACCTACCTTTCTTCCAGCCTAATCCGCGAGATTTCAAGATGGGGGGGCACCGTGCGAGGCCTGGTTCCCGGGCCCGTTGAAACGGCTCTCAAAAAACGGGCATTGACAAGCCGCTAAAGTCCTGGTAACAGAACGATTGTGAAAGCGATTTCCTGGCAAGATTTTCGGGTTCAGGCCAGCCAAAGCCGTGCGCAGATTGTTCTGGCGGACGGCGACGATACCCGCGCGGTGGAAGCCGCGATCCGCGCTCAAGAAAACCGCATCGCCGACCCGCTCTTGATCGGCTCGCGCGCAAGGATTCAATCCTTATGGAAAAAGTCCGGGGCT
>Ga0206852_1139_pt1 | contig 14183 bp, 10 predicted proteins | sample Alteio_BWOrgCont_14_FD_152849 | JGI IMG/M metagenome (GOLD analysis project Ga0206852, IMG submission 152849) | Enriched cells from forest soil in Barre Woods Harvard Forest LTER site, Petersham, Massachusetts, United States -... | ecosystem: Environmental > Terrestrial > Soil > Temperate forest >... | reverse complement strand
ATGTGTACGACCAGGATGCGCAGCAGAAGTAGCCGTCGTCTTCTCCGGCTGGCGCACACACCTCTTCGATTCCTCCTTGAAAACCATGGGAGTTCTATGTTCACAAGAATGCTGGTTTCATCGTTGATCCTGTCTTCCTTCGCGTCGGCGTTTGCGGCTTCCTATTATCCTGAGCGCCCTGAAGACGCTAAGGCCGTCTATGTCACTCCGGCGGATTTTCCGGTACATGCAGATGGAATTGCCGATGACACGGACGCCCTGCAGCAGGCAATCGACAAACAGGAAGAGACGAACAGTGAGGGCGTGGTGTTGATTCCGTCAGGTCAATATCGCCTGACGAAGACGCTCTATGTCTGGCCGGGAATCCGCCTGATCGGTTATGGCCCGACGCGCCCGGTGTTTCTGGTCGCGCCGCATTCTGCATATTTCCAGAACGGCCCGGCGTACATGGTCTTCTTCGCCGGCGACCGCCCATCGCGGGCCAAAGCTGCGGGCGAGCCGTTCAGGATTGAAGACGCCAATCCCGGAACGTTCTATTCCGCCATGAGTAATATCGATATCGAAATTCAGGATGGAAACCCGGGAGCTGTGGGAGTGCGCGCGCGCTATGCGCAGCACTGCTACCTGGCGCACATGGACTTTCACATCGGCTCAGGGCTTGCGGGGATTCATGACGGAGGCAACGTCGCACAGGATGTGCGCTTCTTCGGCGGCCAGTATGGGATCTGGACGCGTAAGCCGTCTCCGGGATGGCAATTCACCGTAATCGATGCGACATTTGAAGGGCAGAGCGTGGCGGCGATTCGCGAACACGAGGCCGGCCTGACGCTTGTGCGCCCGCAGTTCAGAAATGTTCCAACAGCAGTTGCCATTGACCCTGATTATTCTGATGAGCTGTGGGTGAAGGACGCGCGGCTCGATAACATAAGCGGGTCGGCCTTCGTAATCAGCAACGAGAAGAATGCCCACACCGAAATCAACATGGAAGGCGTGATCTGCCGCAACGTTCCGGTCTTTGCTTCCTATCGCGAGAGCGGAAGACAAGTTGCCGGCAAAGGCGCGCTCTATGAGGTTAAGACCTTCTCGCACGGCCTGCATTTCGACGACATCGGAGACACCCCGTCTATTCGCGATGTATTTACGGCATCGGCGCTTGAGAAGATGCCGCCTCCACTTCCTCCGGACATTCCTGACCTGCCCCCGATGAATACGTGGGTGAATATCCGCAGCCTGGGCGCGAAAGGCGATGGAGTAACAGACGATACCGAAGTGCTGCGGAAGGCAATTGATGAACATCGCACCATCTACTTTCCTGCCGGTCAGTATCTCGTTACCGACACGATTGAGCTGAAGCCCGACACGGTGCTGATCGGCCTGCATCCCAGCATCACGCGCATTGTGATTGCCGACAATACGCCTGCATTTCAGGGTGTCGGCGAGGCCAGGCCGATGATTGAAGCGCCGCAGGGCGGCACAAACATTGTTACGGGTATCGGACTTTATACCAACGGCATCAATCCGCGGGCGGTCGCAGCCAAATGGATGGCCGGCGCCAATTCCATGATGAACGATGTGCGCTTTCTCGGCGGGCATGGCACGTCCGACCTGGATCCGGCGCACACAGCAGACCGCCGCTCGTGGAGCATCTATAACAACACGCATACCGCTGACTCAAACATCAAGCGCAAATGGAACGCGCAGTACCCCAGCCTGTGGGTGACTAACGGCGGGGGCGGAACCTTCCTCGATATCTGGACGCCAAGCACCTTCGCACAGGCCGGAATGTATATATCGAATACTTCTACCCCCGGGCGAGTGTATGAACTGTCCAGCGAACACCATGTTCGCAACGAGGTGATGCTGCGCAATGCTTCGAACTGGAGCATCTATGCGCTGCAAACGGAGGAGGAGAGCGGCGAGAGCGCATTTGCGTTGCCAATCGATGTGCAGGACTCGAGCAACATCACGTTTGCAAACTATCATTCGTATCGCGTTGTCAGCACTTATCAGCCGTTTTCCTACGCCGCAAAGGTGACTGCATCGAAGAATATCCACTTCCGCAATTTCCATTGCTACAGCGACAGCAAGGCTTCCTTTGACAACGGTCTTTATGACCAGACACGCGATATCGAGATCAGGGATCGCGAATTTTCGTGGCTCGATATCTCCGGCGATGCTCCTGGCGCAGCTGTGGCGAAGCCGCACGCCGTGTTCGAGGCCGAAGCGAACATTACGAAGCTGGCAGGCGGATTCTTCAATATATCGGGCGGTGCGGTCTCACCCTCCGGCGACCCTTACTTTATCGAGGCGCGGTGGAACACCATTTATCGCTGGAACGCAGGCACACATTATCTGCAAACGGTCCGCGAAAATCCGCTTCAGCCGGTGAACCTGGCATTCGATAAGTCTGGAGATTTGCTGGTAGTTTCCTACGCGGGAAAGTCGACCGTGTATTCGTTCAAACCCGACTCCGGCGATGAGAGCATCACGATTCTGCAGCCTGAACCGCAGACGCCGCGCCCAGGGATGACGGCGGTGCTTCCGGTGGATTACTGGCGAAACGAGAACGATTTTCCGATGGCGATCGCCGCCCCACGCCCGTGGCAATTCGTTTCTCCTGACCAGAGCATTTTCATTCCGGTGAAGCAGGACTTCATCAACGACGATCTTTATTACGGGATCAGGATGCAGGATGTAGTTCGCGCCTTCGGTCTCGTTCCTGTAACGGCCGGGCAGCCATTTTATGTGTCGGATGAGTCGGAAGAAAAGACCTGGAAAATCAATGTCGGCCAGGATGGATCGATCTCGGCGCCAACGCTCTTTGCCGAGCAGGGCGGCGAAGGAGTAGCAGTGGATACCGAGGGAAATGTCTACCTCGCCGCTGGCCAAATCTTCGTCTACAACCCATCCGGCGAATGGATCGATACGATCGACGTTCCGGAGCGGCCGATCCAGCTTCTGTTTGGCGGCAGCGATCGGAAGACGCTCTACATCCTGTCGCACACCACCCTGTATTCAGTCAGAACGCGCTATCGCGGACGTTGAGTTCCCGGCGGGCTCAGGAGGCCGCCTGAGTCACGGCCTCCGAGCCACAGCAGCGCGTTCTCGAAGAAGAGGTTCTGCTGAGGGTTAGTGAAAATCTTGTCGCCGTGGCCCACGTTTGTGTAGAGCATCTTGTATTTTGTGTTCGTCCATGTCACCGGAATATCGCCGCCCGCGAGGGTGTCCTTGAAGCCGATGGGATAGTTCGACGGAGCCAGAGTCATCAGCACTTTGATGTTCGGCTCTTTTCGCGGATCGGGATTCCAGCTGTACCATTCGTTGGCGGGCGATAGAAACGTTGCCGGCAGGCCCTTCACCGCCGGATGCGACGGATCGTCGATGGTCAACTCGGCAGGCAGCGGAGGCCAACTGTTCCCATAGAAAACAGTTCCGAGAAAATCGGCGAACCACGGCCAGACTTCGCGGTTATCCATCCAGCCTGCGATGTGGAAGCCCAACCATCCGCCGCCGTGCTCCATGTAGTCCTGAAAAGCTGCACGCTGAGGGGGAGTGGAGGGACCGTCGTCTAGCCAGAGAACGACCTGATACTGCTTCAGCGTCGCGGGGTTCAGGTCGTTCCAGTTCGATGTCGTCTCAAAGTCGAACTGATCGCGCTGCGCCATGGCCTTGAAGAACGGCATAGCCTGCATGGCGAAGTCCACGTGGTCTTGTTCAACGTGAGTGGAATAGAACGCCAAAACACGGAAGGGCTTGTTCTGCCCAAAGACCGCAGTTGCGGCGAAGGCAAAGGCCGCTACGAAGCACAGAGATCGCATGAACCGGGCCATGGTCGAGTCTTCTTCGACGGGAGCAAATCGCATGCCGCCTGCTTTCTAACGTTTGCTAATATAGTGCAAACGAGGCATGATTCACAACATGAATCTCTCCGTTCGCATCCGCCAGCGGATTTCCTCCTGCCCGGGCATCCGCATGGTTTCATTTGCCGGCGCTCTATTGGCGATCGCGCTCGTTTCGGCAGCACCTTGCGGGGCGCAGAGTGATCATTCCGCGCCGCAGGGGCGGCTCATCACCAGCCATGGCGTCGAGGTGAATCCTGTTACGCACAAAGTGTATGCAGTGAACGAAGGTGCGGGCATGGTGGCGGTAATCGATGAACGAACAGGCGCAACGAAATTGGTGAAAGTGGGCGATGGGCCGATTGCGCTGGCTGTTAATTCGAAGACGAACAGAATTTACGTCGTCAATACCGACAGCGGAAACATCAGTGTGATAGACGGCGCAGGCGATGCGGTGATTGCGACCGTGAAGGGCGGTTCGCATCCCTACACGATTGCGCTGGACGAGGTCACGAACAAGGTTTATGCAACCAACACGTACAGCGATTTCGTCGCTGTTATCGATGGGGCCACAAACTCGGTCCAGCCCCTGAGCGTTGGCAGCGCAGACGGAATCGCCGTCGACCCTCGCACCAATACGATCTTTCTTACCACCTACGAAGACCCCTGGATCCGGATCGTCAACGGTGCGACGGGCGCCATGACGAAGGTAAAAGTAGGACCGCATATCTGGGGGATCGCCTTTGACCAGGAGCTGAACACCTTGTACCTGGCGCACACCGGAACCGCGGACGTGACCGCTCTGAATGAGAACACACTCAATGTGACCAAAATCTCTGTTGGTGCGATTCCGTGCGCTGTTGCCGTGAATCCTCTCACCCAGCGCCTGTATGCCGTAAATTACGGCGATCAGACGCTGAGCGTGATCGATGCACGAACGAGCGAGGTGCTGGCAACGCTGCCGGTGGGCAAGCATCCGCAGGCTGTCGCGGTCGATGCGGTGCATAACCGCGTGTATGTAGCCAACGTCCACGGCAACAGTGTTACGGCGATCGATGGCGCCAAAAATGCCGTGATCGGAACATACAACGCGGGTAACAACCCCTACGCGTTGGCGATAGATCCCGAGGGCATCCATCTCTACGCTGCCAATTACGGAGAAACACCGGTTACCTCCGTGCCAGTGTCGCAGTAACAAGGGGGCCCGGTTTCCGCACATTGGCTGCTTTGAGTGCGTGCCGAACCCGCAGAGACCAGGAGTTCCGATCCAGCCCAATAGAATCAAATTCTCACCGGAACCGACTATGTGAAGGGGGCCATCAGCCAGTTCCCCTCACGGCATCGCATTCCGCCCAAAGAACTCCCAGGCCTCCGCATTCACCCGCTTCGAATCCTCTTCATAGAAATGCCGATGGTTCGGAATCACGGTCAGCTGCACCGGAAATCCGTGCGCGGCGAAGGCATCACGCGTCGCCTTCACCGTCGGCACCGGAAACAACGGGTCCTCGTCGCCCACCCACAGCGCCACCGGCGTCTTCCGCTGCGCGTACCGGAACAGCTTTTCATTGTCATCCAGCGACCCCGCATGCGCACCAACCGCGGCGAAATATCCCGAATCAAGCAGCGCCAGCGCCAGCGCATAATTCGCGCCGCCCGAATGTCCAAACAGATAAATGCGCTTTGGATCAACGGCATGCCGCGCCGCAACCTGCTCGACCACCGCATGCAGAAACGCCGCAGAATCCACCTGCGAATTCCAAACGTCGCTGTGCAGCGAGTTCGGCGCGACCAAAATAAATTTCTCCTGCGTAGCCAGCCCGCGCCACGCATTGGTCATTTCCGATCCATCGTGATCGGAACCATGCAACAGCACCACCACCGGCAAAGCAGCCGCATCGGCCGCGCTCGGAATCAGGCAAAAGTAAGCCCGCTGCACGCCCTTATAAGTGAACGTCAGCCGCTCAACCGGATCCGCCGGCGCCACCCGTCGTCCACGCGCAGGCGCAGCCATCATCAGCGCCGCGGCCACAACCATGGCCTGCCACACCACAAACCGGCCATCCCGCAAGCCCCTCATCGATCGACGTTCTCCTCAGGCCGTACAAACGACCTGCGCCTATTAAACGGGAAGGCGCCGGCCTAATTCCATCGGAATCGCGCTATCTGAGGCCGCATGCTCTAAACTCATCCCAGCCACTCATCTCACCCTGAGGCCTCAATGCGTCTCCACACCGCGCCGCTGCTCCTTATCACCGCGCTCACCGCAGCCGCGCAACAACCCGCTCCCGTTTCCGCCTCCGCCCAGTTCCAGGCAATACAGTCTCGCCTCCTCGCCTCCCACGCCGCCAGCGACTGGCTCGCCAACCTCGCCGCCGCACAGGATCAGCAGGCCCTCCTCAACGACGATCCCGCCGCGCTCCTTGAAGTCGCCCGTGCCGAGGTCCACATCCGCGACGTGCACCTCAACGGCGACGTCGCCGCCATCCGCGAACTCCAGCAGTTCGTCCGCATGGGCCAGTCCACCGACTTCATCGAGAAGACCCCCGACTTCGCTACCCTCCGCAACCGCCCCGAATACGCCGACCTCCAGCGCGACATGGCCGCCAACCGCGCGCCCATCGCGCTCGCCGCCACGGCCCTCGTGCTCCCCGACGCCAACCTGCTGGCCGAAGATATTGACGTCGACACCGCCCGCCATCGCTTCCTCATCACCAGCGTCCGCGAACACAAAATCGTCGCCGTCTCCGTTACAAATTCCGCCAGCGGGCCCGCTGCCATAACGGACTTCGCCCCGGCCCCCGACCCGTGGCCCATCGTCGCCATCAAAATCGATCGCACCCGCAGCCGCGTCTGGGCCACCGAATCCGCCATGCAGGGCCTCAGCTTCTCGCCCAAATCCGACTGGGGCCGCACCGCCGTCCTTTGCTACGACCTCCGCACCGGCAAGCTGCTCCGCCGCGTCGAAGGCCCTCACGGCAGCGCCTTCGGCGACATGCTCCTCCTGCCCAACGGCGACGTCATCGTCAGTGACGGCGACGGTGGCGGCCTCTACCGGCTTGCCTCCAACCCCGCCTCACCCGACCATCTCGATCGCATCGACCACGGCGAATTCATCTCCCCGCAAACCCCCGCGCTCGCCCCCGACGGCCACCGCCTCTTCGTCCCCGACTACGAACGAGGCCTCGCCATCCTCGACCTCACCACTCAAAAAGTCAGCTGGCTCGCGCCCCAGGGCCGCTTCGCCCTCAACGGCATCGACGGCCTCTATTGCAATCGCAACCAGCTCATCGCCGTCCAAAACGGCACCTCGCCGGAGCGCGTCATCCTCTTCACCCTCGACGCGCCGCTCGCCACCATCGTCTCCGAAAAAATCATCGAGCGCGCCACGCCCACGCTGGGCGACCCAACCCACGGCGTCCTCATTGGCCGCGACTTCTACTACATCGCCAACTCCGGCTGGGACATCCTCGATGCCCACGGCAACATCAACTCCGGCGCCAAACCCTCGCAGCCCCGCATCATGCGCGCAACGGTGCCCGGCCCTCAGCCATCCACAGGTTCCAGTCCCAGGCAGTAAAGTCATCCCTACCGATGATCACCGCCAGCCAACGCCCCGCGCTACGCCGCATCCTCGGCCTCGGCTTTGGTCTCGCCGTCATCTTCGGGGGTACCGTCGGCGTCGGCATCCTGCGCATGCCCGGCATCATCGCCGCCCAGCTCGGCAGCTTCTGGCCCATCCTCCTTGTGTGGACCGCTGGAGGCCTCTACGCCCTGCTCGGCGCTCTTTCCATCGCTGAACTCGGCACCGCGCTGCCTCAGGCCGGCGGATTCACCATCTACGCCAAACGCGCCTTCGGTCCCGTCACCGGATTCGCCGTAGGCTGGGCCGACTGGCTCAATAACTGCGCCGTCATTGCCTACGGAGCCGTTGCCGCCGCCGAATATCTCGCCGGAATCTTCCCCCGTGCCGCGTCCCGCGAATCCTGGCTCGCACTCACCCTGCTCGTGCTCTTCACCGTGCTCCACTGGATGGGTCTCCGCCTCAGCAGCACCGTGCAGCAACTCACCAGCGCCGTCACCATCATCACCTTTCTCCTGCTCGCCGCCGCTTGTTTTCTGCATCCCGCACAGCCCGGCACCGCAGCGCTGCCCATCCTGCGCCACGCCGGATTCTTTTGGGCGCTCGTCCCCATCGTCGCCGCCCTCCGCGCCATCGTCGTCACCTACGACGGATGGTACGAAGCCATCTACTTCACTGAGGAAGATACCGACACCGCGCGCCACTTACCCCGCGCCATGATTGGCGGCGTGCTCATCGTCCTCGCTCTTTATCTCCTCATGAACCTCGCCTTCCTCCACGTCCTCTCCATCCCCGCGCTCGCTGCCTCCACGCTGCCCGCCGCGGACGCTGCCCGCCTCGTCATCGCCCACGGCAGCGGCACCTTCATCACCGTCCTCGCGCTGCTCACCCTGCTCAGCCTCATCAACGCCGTCCTCCTGGGAGCGCCGCGCATCCTCCTCGCCATCGCCCGCGACGGCATCCTCGGCGCCCGCGCCACACAAGTTGCCCCCAGCGGAACGCCGCGCCCCGCGCTCCTCATCACCGCAGCTACCGCGGCCCTCTTCATCCTCAGCGGAAAGTTTGAGGACATCATCGCCGTCGCCGCCATCCTCGTCGCCGCGCTCTACTGCGTCAATTACATCGCCGTCATCGTTCTCCGCATCCGCGAGCCGCAACTGCCGCGCCCCTTCCGCGCGTGGGGATATCCCTTCACCACCTTCGCCGTCCTCACCGGATCCTTCCTCTTCCTCATCGCCGCCTCCCACGACGATCCATCCAGCACCCTCCGCGCCGCCATCCTGCTCGCCGTAGCCATTCCCGCATATCTGTTCTTGCGCAGGCGTCAACGCGTTACCACACTCAGCTAGATTCATCGACGCCACACTCGCAACGCAGCGTTAATTAATAGAAAAAAGATGTCATCCCGAGCGGAGCGCCGCCACAAAAGCCTCCAGCGAGTACAGCTCCAATCCGGCGCGCAGTCGAGGGACCCCCCCGAAGGGGAATCGGTCGCGAAGCGGCCGGGAAGATAGCCGGCACGGTCACACTGAAGGAAAGCTCGAAGTCGAACCAATCATCCGAACCTGTGAAACCATCAACCAAAAGGGAATTACGCACCTTGAAAGACACTTTCAACCATGCAATCGTCCGCACACCCGGCGCCAACTTCGCCGACGGACTCACCACCGTCTCTCTCGGCACGCCCGACTTCGCCACCGTGCTCCAGCAGCACGCAGCGTACCGCGAAGCGCTCGAAGAGTGCGGCCTCACCCTCACCACGCTGCCCGCCGACCTCCACCACCCCGACTCCACCTTCGTCGAAGACACCGCTGTCCTCACTGAAGACCTGGCCGTTCTCACCCGTCCAGGAGCGCACCCCCGCGCTGGTGAAGTCGAATCCATCCGTAGCACCATCGCCGCCTTCTACCCCAAGCCGCATCAGATCGAAGCGCCCGGCACGCTCGACGGCGGCGACATCTGCGAAGCCGGCAGCCACTTCTTCATCGGCGTCTCCCACCGCACGAATCCTGAAGGAGCGCGCCAGCTCGCCGCCCTCCTCGCACCTCACGGCTACACCTCGTCCATCATCGATGTCCGGCAAATGACCACCATCCTCCATCTCAAAAGCGGCATAGCGTACATCGGAGACAACACCCTCGTCGTTATGGAAGAGATGGCCGCCAACGAGCAATTCCGCAACTACCAGCGCATCGTTGTCCCGGCACGCGACACCTACGCCGCCAACTGCGTCCGCGTCAACGACCGCGTCCTCATCGCCGCCGGATTCCCGCAACTCGCCGCCGACCTCACCCAGCGCGGATTTCACCCCTTAGTCCTCGATATGTCCGAGTTTCAAAAGATGGACGGCGGCCTCAGCTGCCTGTCCCTCCGCTTTCACGCCGGAAAGGATGAGGCGGCGTTGCCCTGAAATAGCCGCGTTGCGTAGGTCCTGTTTGCTGCGGATCCTCCGAAAAAGCAATAAATATACGACTTCGAAGGCTTGAACGCGGGAACCGATTGCCCTGTCGCGGTGTCTTAAACATCTGTGAACAGAGGGGCTGAGGTGGAAGAATGAAAGCCCGTTTTCTGGCGATGCTGGCGGCTCCTTCTCTTCTGGTCGCCTTCACTTCCCACGCGCAGCTTTCCCTCACAGACGAGGAGGCGATCGCGTACACGCAGTCTATCGAAGTGAAGACGCTCGACCCGTCGCTGTCGTCTCAGCGTCTTGGGGATTGGCTCCAGTCAGGGCCGCCTCATTTGAAAGTGTTGAAGTGGATTTCTGATGAGACTTGCGACACTAGGCCTGACGCGAATATCGACTATCCGCGCTGTGTGCGCATCGAATTTGAACGGGGCGGTCAGGCCGGTTATTTTCTTGTTCTGATCGGTACCGAGCGCAAAGGTATCATCGGCCCTCCTCGGCTTTATGAAGGGATTGGCGTCTTTGAGGGAGGGTTCGTGAATACGGGTGGTGCCGAGCGCCTCTCCGGCCTTCCCGGCCTCCTCGATCAACCCGTTGTCACCGGTGGCGTGAACGATTTCTACCAGAGGATCGTGGAACGGCACCCGATCGGCATTCCAACAGGCGCGGACAAGACAGCCCTCTGGCCATCCCTCAGTCGGCGCTTGACGCAGCAACTGGATGCCGCGCAAGCGTGTCAGGATGACTATTTCCGCCAACACTCAAACGAAAGCGCAGGTGCAAAGCCGGCATGGCTCGATACCGGTATATTCGTCGGCCACGGCAAACGCGCTTTGCCCCTGTCTGCGTTCGCGACTCATAAAGAGCCACAAAAAGACGGGTCATTCGCTGTTTCCGTTAGCCTCACTTACGTGAAGCTTCCCGGCTTTGTTCCTGATGAGGCGAACTGGGCGGTCATCGCCAACGTCGTCCCGGAGGATAATAGGTTCGTCGTCGATGACGTCCGCCTCTTTGACGGACTCGACACCGACGGCCCGTCCCATTTGCTGAGTGAATCCTTAGCTGGCTGCGACGGTACCCACTGGACCGGAGAACACATCGAAAACAAGCCGCCCGCAGCCTTGCCTCTTCCGCATTACACGGACTGGGACGCAGTGAACGCCGTGCGGAAAGCCGCCTATGACGAGGAGGTAGCCTTCGCCAAGGCTCTCGATGTGCACCAGCTTGACCCATTGCTGCCTTCGCAGAGTCTGGAAGACTGGCTCAAGTACGGTTCCCTTCACGTCAGTCACATCCAGTGGGATGGCCTCAAGTGCAATATCAAAGAAGGTGGGTACCGCAAGGAACGCCAATACCTCGTCACGCATGAACCGGACGGTCGCCTTTGTGCAAGTGTTTGGTTCCAGCGTGGCAATGCACTTACCCGTATCAATGTCAGCACTTTCGTCAAGGGCAAGTCCGTGCCGCCGGAGGTGACGTACATCGGAGTTGCGGATAAAGACGATCGCCTTCTGACACCCGTGCCCGCGGATGACAATATGGAAGAGGCCCCCGACTCGCTCTTGCTCTCCGATCTGCCCCGCCTTCTGGACGAAGAAGCTGTGATCAATGTGACGCGAAACCTCTACGATGCGGTCGTGGCACATCACCCGCTCGGCATCCCACATGGGCAAAACATGGCCATGATCAGCCCGCTCGTGAGTCAACGCTTGCGCCAGCAGTTGCAGACCGCGCAGGCCTGTCGGGCGGATTACCTCCGCCAATATCCTCGTCCTGGCGCAATGCCGAAACCAGCGTGGTTGAACGCAGGACCCTTCTCCGGAGACGGCGCGTTGGCATTGCCGGGTGCCGATTTTGTGGACCACAAAGCGCGACAGGAGGACGGTTCTTTTCAGGTCCTGGTGTGGCTTTCACACAAGAACTCCGCTGCACCGGAATCCGCTCCACCCGCATCCCGGTGGAGAATCTGGCATGTGTCCGCCCTTGTGAAATCAGAAGACGGCAGATTCGTGGTAGACGACGTTCGATTGTTCGGTGATGACTCGATCGATGGTCCATCACGACTGCTCTCCGATTCATTGACCGGTTGCGACGGTCCGCGTTGGGTTGGCATCGGTAGCACGACCAGATAGGCCCGCCAAAACTTCCTGCATCCCCTCACCTCCCCGCCTTCGTATAAGTCAATAGAAGGCAGAGGTTCTCCTGGGCGTCCCTGAGTACACCTTCCGCAACCTGATGCTGGAACACCAGTCCATGGTCTTCAGCATCGCGCTCCGCATCCTCAACGACCGCTTCCTCGCCGAAGAGGCCGCCCAGGATGTCTTCCTGGATCTGCACGCGCACATCGACGAACTCGAGTCAGCCGGCCATATCGTCCACTGGCTCCGCCGATGTACCGTGCACCGCTCCATCGATCGGGTCCGCCAGCGCGACCGGCGTCCCGAAGTGGCCATGAATTCCGAGGATCTGCCCGAGCCGGCGACCGAGCCTTCTCCCGCAGATCCATTCCTCAGCCGCCAGCTCCGGCAACTGGTGGCCTCGCTTCCCGCTACGCCGCGCGCCATCATGACGCTGCGTTACCAGGAAGACCGAACGCCGGAAGAAATCGCGGAGCTGCTCGCCATGCCCGTCGCCACTGTGAAGAGTCACCTGCGACGCACCCTGCACCTCCTCCGCGAAAAACTAACGCGCGTGCTGCGATGAAAGGTTTTCGATGATCGACACCAACGCCGAATTCGAACAGGCCCTCTACGCCGCCTTTGCCCGCGAAGCCGCTCCGGCCACCCTCATCCCCGCCGTCGAACGCCGCCTCCGTGAAGTCTCGACCCCCAACGCATTCATCCCCACCTTCGCCGGCCTTCACGTCCGCACCCAGTCGCGCTACACCAGCCTCATCTCGCTGGGAGCGCACGCCGCCATATTCTCCCTCCTCTTCCTCTTCGCGCTCAATCAATGGCACGCGCGCAAGCTCCAGAAGAAAATGCTCGCCACCAGCGTCGAAGTTCCCTTCATCCCCGCAGCGCCCTTCAAAGACGCCATGGGAGGAGGCGGCGGAGGAGGCGATCACTCCGCCGTCGAAGCCTCCAAAGGCCGCCTCCCGCAAATGACCAAAACGCAGCTCGCGCCCCCGCAACTCCTCAAGCTCGATAACCCGAAGCTCCCCGTCACGCCGAGCATCGTCATGCCGCAGCCCATCCAGCTGCCCGACGCAGCCAACATGCCCAACATCGGCGTCCCGCAATCCAGTCAGGTTGCGCTCGCCTCCCAGGGCAGCGGCGCCGGCTCAGGATTCGGCACCGGTTCCGGCGGCGGCATCGGCTCAGGCCGCGGCAACGGGGTCGGCACCGGCGAAGGCGGAGGCTACGGCGGCGGACTCATGAAAGTCGGCGGCGGCGTTTCTTCGCCCATCCTTATCTACTCTCCCGATCCCGAATTCTCCGACGAAGCCCGACGCGCCAAATATCAGGGCCTCTGCCTCGTCGCCCTCGTCGTCGACGCGCAGGGCAATCCCCAGCAAGTCCACGTCGCCCGCCCCCTCGGCATGGGCCTCGACGAAAAAGCCATCGAAGCCGTCCGTCAATACAAATTCAAACCCGCGCTCTACAAAGGCAAACCCGTAGCCGTAGCCATCAACATCGAAGTCAACTTCCGCATCTACTGAAAAAATGTCATTCGAAAAAAGAATGTCATCCCGAGCGAAGCGCCGCAACAAGAATGTCCAGCGAACACGACACTCAATCGGCGCGCAGCCGAGGGACCCCCCGTAGCTGGCGCCGCTCTCCCGGCCACAAATCTCATCAGCGAGGGGAATCGGTCGCGAAGCGGCCGAGAAGATCATCAGCGCGGAAACGGTGACTCAGCCTCAACACGATCCTTCCGAACATCACCCAGATCTGCGGTAGCATAGTCCATCGCAAATATGGACCGCCGCCGCATCGCCGTCACCGCGCTCCTGCTCGCAGCGCTCTTCACCGCGTTCCTCGCAAGAACGCCCATAGTCCACGGGGCAGCGAAGCCGCTCGCCTGGAATCAACAAGCCGCCGCCCACTACCTCGACGACCGCGAAGTCTGGTGGCAAGCCTGGCCCCGCGCTCAAAAAGACCACGGCACCGTCTGCATCTCCTGCCACACCGTCGTCCCCTACGCCATGGCGCGTCCCGCTCTCCGCCTCGACGAATCCGCCATCCCCGCGCCCGAACAAGCCATGCTCGCGAGCGTTGAGAAGCGCGTCACCAGCTGGTCCAACATGGCGCCCTTCTACCCCGACGAAAAATACGGCCCCGGCAAAGCCGCCGAATCGCGCGCCACTGAGGCCATCCTCAACACCGTCATCCTCGCCAGCTTCGACGCCGCGCAGGGT
>Ga0206852_1111_pt2 | contig 14330 bp, 11 predicted proteins | sample Alteio_BWOrgCont_14_FD_152849 | JGI IMG/M metagenome (GOLD analysis project Ga0206852, IMG submission 152849) | Enriched cells from forest soil in Barre Woods Harvard Forest LTER site, Petersham, Massachusetts, United States -... | ecosystem: Environmental > Terrestrial > Soil > Temperate forest >... | reverse complement strand
ACCGACTGCCTCAATTACGGAAGTCCGGAAAAACCGGAAGTCTTTTACATGTTTGAACGGTCGGTGACGGGCGTGGCGGACGCCTCGGCCTATTTGAAAATTCCAGTGACCGGCGGCAATGTATCCCTTTATAACGAAAGCCCCCAGGGCGCCATTGACCCGACCCCCATTGTGGGGATGATCGGCCTTTTTGAGGATGTGGATCTCAGGGTGACCCAATGGTTTAAAAAGGACGGCGATCTTATCTATTTATTGGGCAATATCGGCGATTCCATCGGCGCCAGCCGTTATTTACACCTGCTCCATGGAAAAAAGACCGGCCTCTGCCCTAGATTAGACCTGAAAACCGAGAAATATCTTTATCACGGCCTGCGCACCATGGCGGAATGGAAGGTTTTGGAAAGCGCTCATGATTGCTCCGACGGCGGTTTCGCGGTGGCGGTGGCCGAGAGCTGTTTTACCGGGGCGACCCATGAAGCGGGGTTTAAGGGAGCGGAGGTTGTTTTGCCGGGAACGGGAAGGCTGGACGGGAGACTTTTTGGGGAAGCCCAGTCCCGGGTCATTGTTTCCTGCGACCCCCGGAACGCTTTCCGGTTGGAAGACATCGCGCGGCATTTTCAAATCCCGATCCAGAAGATCGGGCAGGTGGGGGGGGATGCCTTGGTGATCGGTTCGGCGGTCAAGGTGCCGGTTTCCCGGGCGGCGGATTTATTTTTTACGAGCATCGAAAAGGCAATGGCTTAAATTCAAAAGGGGGCGAACTTGGCACAGTGGTTAGAAGACGATAAGCCGCACGACCAATGCGGGGTCTTTGGCATCTATGGTCATCCGGAAGCCGCTAAAATCACTTATCTCGGTCTTCATTCCCTCCAACACCGCGGCCAGGAAAGTGCCGGTATCTGCACCCTTCACGATGGACATCTTTACAATTACAAACGCATGGGGCTCGTCGCCGATATCTTTCAGGAAGAAGTTTTCAAAGAACTGCCGGGAAGCCAGGCCATCGGGCATGTGCGTTATTCCACCACCGGTTCCAGTCAAATCCGAAACGCCCAGCCGATCGCGGTGGAGTATGCCCGGGGAAACCTGGCAGTCGCCCATAACGGCAACCTGGTCAACGCCCGCCGCATCCGGGACGAGCTGGAGGCCCGGGGTTCCATTTTCGTTTCCACCATCGATTCCGAAGTCATCGTTCATCTGCTGGCCCGGTCCACCGAACATACTTTGATCGAGGGCCTGATCGAGGCCTTGAAGCAGGTCCGGGGTGCCTATTCGCTTTTGATCCAATCCGATGAGGGGATTATCGGATTACGGGACCCGTCGGGTTTCCGGCCTCTTTGTTTGGGCAAGCTGGACAACGCCTGGGTCCTGGCCAGCGAAACCTGCGCCTTCGACATCATCGACGCCAAGTATGTCCGGGATGTGGAGCCGGGTGAGATCGTCTTCATCAACGAGAAGGGTTTGGTTTCCATCAAGCCCTTTAATACGGTCCCTTCTTCCATGTGCATCTTTGAGTACATTTATTTTTCCCGGCCCGATTCCCGAATCTTCAACACCAGCGTCCAAAAGGTGCGTAAGCGTTTGGGACATATCCTGGCCTTGGAAAATCCCGTGGCGGGAGACGTGGTGGTCCCGGTGCCCGACTCCTCCAACATGGCCGCGACGGGTTACGCGGAAGAATCCAAGATCCCTTACGAGATGGGTCTTATCCGTAATCATTACATCGGCCGCACTTTCATCGAGCCCAACCAGGCCATCCGGGATTTCGGCGCCCGTCTTAAATACAACGCCGTCCGGGAAGCCCTGGAAGGAAAGCGGGTGGTCCTGGTGGATGATTCCATCGTCCGGGGCACTACCATGCGCAAGATCGTCAAGATGATTCGCAATGTGGGCGCGAAGGAAGTCCATCTGCGCATCACCTCACCGCCGATCATTTCCCCTTGTTTTTACGGTATGGATTTTCCCAGCCGCAAGGAACTGATCGCCGCCACCCACACACAGGAAGAAATTAAGACCTACTTAAGGGTCGATAGCCTGCACTATCTTTCGGTCGAGGGCATGATGAAAGCGGTGGAGGGCACGCCCCAGGGCCATTGCGCCGCCTGCTTCACGGGCAAGTACCCGGTAGCCTTTGACGAAGAAACCGAGAAGTACAGCCTCGAAACCAGCAAGTGTTGATCTGCTTTGACGTTATAGGCTAAAGCTGTTTCGGTTTTGGCTTATGACGGATTGGTTCATTCCCAAGATTTTTCCCGACAACTTTTCAGCTTTTAAACTTTTTCAACCCACCCGCCGTCTAATCTTTGAAACGATCTTCCAATAGGCTAACTTCTTTCAAGGGAGTGCCATGCGAAATATTTTTTTAATCCTGATTACTCTAGGGTTCAGCCTTTGTATTCCGGCTTTAGCCCCGGCGGCCCCCCAGACCCTCACCTATACCCAAAAGGTTTTGCAGGTTTTAAACCGGCTTTCCTTCGGTCCCGAGCCCGGGGATATTGCCCATGTGCGCCATATTGGCATCAAGGCTTATATCGAGGAACAGCTTCATCCCGAAACCATCGATGACAGCCGGTGTGACAACGATTTAAAGACTATTCCTACCCTTTCCATGACGGCCTACCAGCTTTATCAAGCCTATCCGCCGGCCAAGGCGGCCGCGCTGGGTGAAAAGCCCAATCCGGACCAGGTAAAAGCCGCCAACCAACATATCCGCGAGATCTTGGACCAATTAACCCAAGCCAAGTTGACCCGCATTCTTGAAAGTCAAAGACAGCTTCAGGAAGTCATGGTGGATTTTTGGTTCAACCATTTCAACGTGACCTTCCAAAAAAATAGGGATAAGTGGTTTATCACCCCTTACGAGCAGGACGCTATCCGTCCCTATGCCCTGGGTAAATTCCGCGACCTGCTGGGCGCTGTGGCCCACAGCCCAGCCATGCTGGAATACCTGGACAACGTCAACAGCTCGGTGGACGCCCGTTATGTCCCCGCGGATGAAATGGACGAATACCCCCAGATGGAAAAGATGATGGATCAGCCGATGAGCGCCGACGGCAAGCCCAAAAAAAGCATGGGCCTCAACGAAAATTATGCCCGGGAACTCATGGAACTGCATACCCTGGGAGTGGACAGCGGCTATACCCAGGACGATGTCATCCAGGTGGCCCGGGCCCTGACGGGCTGGAGCATCCAGGGACAGGGTAAACCGGGGCAAAATGACGTCGACCCCGACCAGGTGTTTCAATTCAAATTCCGGGAGCGCATGCACGATCTGGGTCCGGCCACATCCTGGGGCAGGCCTTTGACGGCTCCCAAGGCGAGGCCGAGGGGGAGGCGGTCCTGGACCTGCTAGCGAAAAACCCCGCCACCGCGCATTTCATCGCCACGAAACTCTGCCGCCGCTTTATCTGCGACGATCCGCCCCCGGCTTTAGTGAACCGGGTAGCGCAAAGGTTCCTCGACAGCGGCGGGGATATCCGTGAAACTCTGCGGGCCATTTTTTACTCGAAAGAATTTATGAGCCCGACCTATTACCGGGCCAAGGTCAAGACTCCCCTGGAATTCATGGCCAGCGCGCTCCGGGTGACCAACGCCCACGTCACGGACACCCAGAAAATCGCCCAGATTTTGAATTTGATGGGTGAACCCCTTTACCTCTGCGAGCCTCCCACCGGTTACCCGGATGATGCCAAGGCCTGGGTGAATTCCAGCGCTCTTCTCGACCGCATGAATTTTTCCCTGATTCTCCTGGGCAACAAGCCCCGTTCGCCCGCCCGGGTGAACCTGACCCAAATTGATCCCAGTCTTTCCTCCGGAGATGACGGGAAAAAAATACTAAGGGGTTTCTTCCAGGCCCTTTTAGACGGGCAGGTTTCGGCCAATACCCAAAAGGTGCTTTTTTCTAAATTGGATGATCCGGAAATATCCCACGCCGTCTTGGACGACCGCCAGAAAAGCTTCGAGGCTTCCCAATTGGGGGCCTTGGTGCTGGGGTCGCCCGATTTTCAAAGGAGGTAGTCATGCGAAAATCAAAATGGAATCCCAAACTATCCCGCCGGGACTTTCTCAAATGGAGCGGTACGGCGCTGGCCGGCGCGGCTCTTTTCGACATGCCCGGCTTTCTTTGGGCGGCGGCGGGGCTGGCTTCCGATAGTTCTAAAATCCTGATCGCCCTCTTTCAGCGCGGCGCGGCGGACGGATTGAATATGATCGTGCCTTTCCAAGATACCTATTATCACGCGGCCCGGCCTACCATCGGCTTGAACGGTCCTAACCTGTCCGGTGGGGTTTTAGATCTGGACGGAACCTTCGGCCTCCATCCGGCCCTTTCTTCGCTGATGCCGATGTGGCAGGTCGGAACTTTCGCGGCGATTCACGCCGTGGGAAGCCCGGATGGCACCCGGTCCCACTTCGAGGCCCAGGACAACATGGAAACCGGAACGCCCGGAGTGAAAACCACCGAGGACGGCTGGTTGAACCGGGCGATTGAAGCCTCCTCCCTTCGAAAGGCCAAATCGCCTTTGACGGCGGTGGCCATTTCCGCCCGCCTGCCAAGAATATTGAGGGGGGATTTCCAGGTCACGGCCTTTCCGAGTTTGAACGGCTATCGATTTATCGGCGGCGGTCTGGAAGCGGATTCTTTCGAGCAAATGTACGCGGGAAGCATTGACCGGTTGCTTTCAGGTACGGGCCGGGAAACCAAGGAATCGGTCGATATCATCCAAAAGATCCAGCAAAGCGGCTCCAAAAATCCCGAGGACGCCGGATATCCCAAGGGGCCCATGGGCCGGCAGTTTTTTGAGCTGGCCCGCATCATCAAGGCGAAGGTCGGGCTTCGGGTGGGATTCCTGGATGTGGGCGGATGGGATCATCACGCCAATGAGGGTTCCACGGACGGCCTGCTCAACGGACGTTTGAAAGAATTGGGGGACAGTATCGCCGCCTTTTATCAGGACATGGGCGACCGGGCCGGAGACGTGCTTTTTACCACCATGACTGAATTTGGAAGGACCATGCAGGAAAACGGAAACCGGGGCACGGACCACGGCCATGCCGGCGTCATGCTGCTTTTCGGCGGGGGTATCAAGGGTGGAAAAGTTTACGGGTCCTGGCCCGGCCTTTCGCCGGAACAGCTTTTTGAGGGAAGAGACCTCCAGGTCACCACCGATTTCCGACAAGTGCATTCGGAAATCTTATCCAATCATCTGGGTATCCTAAACCAAGGCGAAATCTTTCCGGGATTCACGCCTCAAATTCCTCTGGGCCTATGGGCTTAACCGCTTTTGTACTAAAATAAACGGCCTTTTCATTTTAGAAAGGATTCGTCATGCAAACCCGTCCGCTGGGAAATTCCGACTTGAACATCACGCCCCTGGGCGTCGGCACCTGGGCCATCGGCGGTCCGGACGGCAATTACAATTGGGGCCCCCAAAACGACGAGGATTCGATCCGGGCTATCCAGAGGGCCGTTGAAAAGGGGATCAATTGGATCGACACCGCTCCCGTTTACGGCCGGGGCCATTCGGAAGAGGTGGTGGGAAAGGCGTTAAAAGGCCTGTCGCCCCAGCCCTATGTCTTCACCAAATGCACCCTCGTCTGGGCCCAAAGTCAGGAACGAATCGTCACCAACAGCCTCAAGGCCGATTCGATCCGGCGCGAATGCGAGGACAGCCTGCGCCGCCTGGGTGTGGAGAGGCTGGACCTGTGGCAGATCCATTGGCCTAATCCGGACGCGGATATCGAAGAAGGTTGGACCGAGATGGCGAAGCTTCAAAGGGAAGGCAAGGTCCGCTGGATCGGCCTTTCCAACTTCAGCCCGGCCCAGATGAAAAGGGCCCAAGCGATCGCCCCCGTGACGTCGCTCCAGCCGCCCTATTCGGCCGCGCGCCGGGACATTGAAAAAGAAATTCTGCCTTTCTGCGGGGAAAACCATATCGGCGTCATCGTTTATTCACCCATGCAGGCGGGCATCCTCAGCGGCGGGATGTCGAGGGAACGCATTCAAAACCTGCCGCCCTCGGACTGGCGGCGGAACAACGACCAATTCAAAGAACCGCTTCTTTCCCGCAACCTGGTTTTACAGGATTCACTTGGAAAAATCGGGGAAAAGTACGGCCATAGCGCGGGAGTGGCTGCCCTGGCCTGGGTCCTGCGGCGGGAAGAGGTGACCGGCGCCATCGTGGGCCTCCGTCATCCGAACCAGGTGGACAGCCTAATCGCCGCCGGTGATTTTCGTTTATCGAAGGAAGAAATCGACGAATTGGAACAATCCGTTTCAGTTTAAAATGGCTTGGTCAAGCTTTTCATTGAAAAGAGCGGTGAAAGAACTTGAAAAATCAAAATCCTGTTCACGTTGATCTTGACGCGATTTGTTCCATCGATCACGAATGCACCGGCTGTTCGGAAGTTTCCGAGTCTTGCTGCGCGAAATATGACGTCTGCGTGGATGAGGCGGGACTTCAAAAGATCATCTCTTTCTTGCCTGAAGCCGCGGAGTTATGCCCCCATCTCAAAACCGATGAGGGTTATGCCAATGTTTTTGAGGAAGCGGAGAAAGGTTTTTACGCGCTGGATACCCATGAAAACGGCCTCTGTGTTTTCGCTTATCAAAAGGATGGATTGATCCGTTGTTCTTTACACAGCGTCGAAGTCAATCGGGGGCTGTCCTTGGGAAGCGTGAAGCCGGAAGTGTGCGTGCTTTGGCCCCTGACCTTTTCCGAGGAAGGGGATGTTTTAACCCTTCATGAAAACGCCCTCTCCTGCGCCTGCAGTTCGCCCCGCAAGAAACCCTCCCGCCATATTTCACCGGCGCTGCTCGAGACAATCAAAAATTTCGCCGGAGAGGAAATTGCCTAGCCGAACCAGCCGATTTTAAAAGCGCCGGGGAGGAAAGGATTTTCAAATGAACCTTTGGTTGGTTTTGGCGGTTATTTTTGGGGGGGCTTTGCCGGTTCTGGGGGAGCCGACTTACTCCGAAGTTTATGTGGAAAACCACCGCTGTCTGGTGGAGGCGCCAGAAGACCTCCCGCCCGCCGCGCCGGTGGTGATCATCCTGCATGGTTTCGGCGGAAACGGGGACGAACAGCTGGCCCTTTGTCGGTCGCTGGATCTGCCGCCCTGTCTTTTTGTGCTGCCCGACGGTCCCTTTTCGGTGGCTGGTTTGCCCGCGGGCGCCCGGGCCTGGTATAACCGCTTTACCCACAGCCCAAAAGATATGCAGGTTAGTCGGGCATATCTTTTGAAAGTGATGGATTATTTTTCCCGCCCCTTTTTGGATGATGAAGGAACGCCCGCTCCGCCGCTTCCGCCCCGGCCTATTATTGTTCTGGGTTTTTCCCAAGGAGCTCAAATGGCGCTGGACGCGGGATTAAATGATCCGGGCCCGATCCAAGCGATTGTTTCCATGAGCGGTTTGATCGAGCATCCGGAAATGACTTTGGCCCATCCCTCGGCGCCCTTCGCCACACCCATTCTTTTGGTCCATGGAACCTGGGACCCGGTTATCCAAGACGAGGACACTCAGACCGCCCTCTGGTCTTTGCGAAACTCGGGTTACCATCCGGTTTTGAAGGAGTTTCGCACCGGACATGACCAGACCCCGGACGAGATCGACGCGGTTTCGGATTTCCTTCGGGCGACTTTCTCCAGGCCCTAACCCAAGACCCCTGATCCCGGCGAACCGTCGCTTCCCAATAGTTGTGGTAAACTTTGCCCATATTCGCTGAAAAATATGAGACCTGAAAATCATTGAGGATATCTATGCCGACGACCTGGCGTTCAAAGTTTCTGTTTTGGGGATTGGTTGTATTGGGGGTTTGGGTTTCCAGGAATGGGGGAGCGGCCTGCGATAATCAGGGCACCCAATATTGGATCGCTTATCCCAACGACAGCGGCGACGTGGGCGATGTGGTGATGTACATGACCGGTCCGGCCGGCACCACCGGCACGGTTCAATCGGTGGGAGTGGGACTGAGCGATCCCTTTACGATTCCCGCCGGCGGCAGCACCGCCGTCACCCTCAATAATTGTTTCACCGGCTATGGTTGCGCTCCCGGTACCTATAACGGCGGCGATTTGACCATTCCCGGAAATGACCAAGTCAACCACTATGGCATTGAAGTTTCGGCCTCCGCGTCGGTTGCGGTGGAAGCGGCCTGGTGGGAACCGGCCGCGAGCGACTCCACCCTGGCCCTTCCGGTCACCAAACTGGGCCAGGAATACTATGTCATGTCCTATCCCACCAATCCCAACGGCATCGTCTCTTGGAGTCAATTCGGTATCGTGGCCGCTCAGAACGGAACCTCCGTCACGATTACCTCGACCCTCTCCATGGCGCCGCCCCTGACCACGCGGACCATCGCCGCCGGTGTGCCCTATGTCATCACCCTGAACGAAGGGGACACCTATGACTTGAATGATCCCAGCGAGGATACGGCGGTAGTCGGCGTCCATTGGGGCGCCTATGACCTTACGGGAACGCATATCACGTCGAATCTTCCCATCGCGGTTTTTTGCGGCCAATATTCCATGGTTCCGGAAATTCCTCCGGCTTACACCACTTATGGAGCCGAAAATTACATGTATGAACAACTTTTACCGGTTATGGATTGGAGCACCCAGTATCTCTACTACCCCATGGCGGAGGGCTCCGGAACCACCACTCGCGTTCTTGCCTCCCAAAACGGAACCTCGGTCACCATCAACGGCGCCAACGTGGCCACGCTCAATTCGGGTCAATTTTATGAAACTTTTTTGAGCCAGCCCTCTGTCATCCAGGCCAACTATCCCGTCATGACCGCCGAAGTTCACGACGGCGACGGCTATAACAATACCAACGGTGACCCCTATCTCATGCTGGTGCCGCCGCCCGACCGGTACCTGTCCCAATATCAGGTCTATTCAGGGGTGGACTATGTCTACGGCATGGACAATTACCTGAATATGATCGTGCCCAACGCCTCCATTGGATCGGTTCTTTTGGATGGGACTGCCGTTTCCGCCGCCTCCTTCACGGCCATCGGCACCAGCGGCTATTCTGGCGCGGCAGTTTCGGTGGTCACCGGCACCCATCAGGTAACCGGACCTTCGTCCTTCGGCCTGCAGGTTTACGGGGTGGGCCATGATGACGGGTATGGTTATATGGGCGGGGAATCGCTGGAAACCGACATCATCAATTCTATTCCGATCCTGACCGAAACGCCCCCCTTCGCCGCTCAAATGGTGGGAACAACCTATTGCGCCACCGCCAATTTGACGGACCACAATAGCGGCCAGCCGATCAGCTGTGCCGAGGTGGATTTTACCGTGACCGGGGTCAATCCCCAGACCGCGCAAGTCATGACCGACGCCTCGGGCAACGCCCAGTTTTGTTATATCGGAGTCAATGGCGGGTTGGACCAGGTCGCCGCCACCAGCGATTCCTTATCCGTCACGGTGTCGGCGCTTTGGAATACTCCCAGCCCAACGCCGACCCAAACCCCGACCCCGAGCTTCACTCCTACTCCCAGCCCCACACCATCGCCAACGCCGACCCGGACTCCCACCGTGACCCCAACCTCGACTCCCACCTTCACCCCTACGATTACGACTACCGCCACTCCCACGCCCACGCCGACCCCGCCTTGCCAAATCCTGGTATGGCCCATTCCTTACAGCGTTCAATATGCTCATAACAACGCCCTAAAGGTCAGTTGTCTTCCGGCCTACAACGCGGAGGTTTCCATTTATACGCTTGCGGGGGAACTAGTGACCCATGAAAGCCAGTCTTCCAACAGCCGAGGCTGGACCTGGGGCGACCCGGCTGAATGGTCCTGGGCTCAGAATGAAAACGGAAAGACTGTTTCGCCCGGGATTTATTTTTACGTGATTGAAAGCGGACAAAGAGTTTTGCAACAGGGGAAGGTGATCATCACGCCGTGAATAGGTTTCATCCTTATGCCCTAGATTCGGCGCTCCTCATCACCTTGGGTATTAGGTAGAAGGGGCCGGAGGGACCGCCCAGGCGGGTGGTACTCCGGGTGAGGGCAGGGGAGTGGGTGTAGCTTCCAATCGTTTCAAACTATTCGCCGCGCCGGGAAAGCCCTGCTGTGAGGCCGCCTGATACCATTTTTGGGCCTGGGTTGTGTCTTTAGCGACTCCCCAGCCGTTCTCGTAGCAAGACCCCAGATAATATTCGTTCTTCGGGTCTCCCTGATCCGCGCCGGCCTGAAACCATTTGAAGGCTTGGTAAGGGTCCATCTTAGTGCCCTCACCGGTCAAATAGCAGTAACCCACCCGATATTGAGCTTCCGCCAGTCCCGCGTTGGCGGTGGTCAGGAAGATATGATAGGCCGTGGGATAGTCGCCGTATTTTTGGGCGTCCAATCCCTGCTGAAGCATGATGTTGTAATCGGGCCCGAATGATTGGGCGTGAGCGGGCGTTTTCCCCCATCCCGCCAAAGCCAAACTGAATGCCAATCCCCAAAGAAAACGCTTCCTCATGATTTCACCTTTTCCGGATGGTCTTTCCGGCTCAACCGCCGGATCATTCGCCTCCATCATAACGCCCCCGCCGCTTAGGAAAAATATTAAACCTTAAGAAATTCGTCTAAACTATCGGCGCCATACCCAAAAACAAGTTCGAATGGAAAGGGATATCGCCATGAAATCAAAGGTTCGATTGGAAGGCTTCACCTTGACGGTTCAAGACGTCAAACGTTCGGTTGATTTTTACACGAAAAAATTGGGTTTTGTCTGCGAATGGAACGCCGCGCCTCATTTCGCCCTGCTTCGGATGGGAGCCGGCACTATCGGTCTTTTGGCCTGGAGCGAGGCGAAAAAAGAGGGCGCGGTCAAAACCACGGCCAAGCAAAAGATGGCGATTCATGTGGAACTCAGCACGGATGATCTGGATGGCCTCTACCAAGAATTAAAGAAAAAGGGCGTGAAGTTTCACACCCCGCCCCACGATGAGCCGTGGGAAAGATCGGCGACCGCCTTTGATCCGGACGGCTATTCGGTCGAACTGGCCCAGGGCCGCCGCGGTCAAAAGAAAAAATAAACTTGCGGACCCTTTTTCTCATCGCGGGAATTTTACTGGCCGCTTCCGGGGTTTTCGCCCAGGCGCTGAACGATCCGCCGAACCTGGTGGACATCGAGGTGGGGGACAACTATTACGGCCAATCCCTGGCATTGGCCTATTCGACCCGGCTGATCGACCACCTTTGGGCCCATTTTTCCGTTGAAAGCGGAAATTTCAGCGCGGAGGCGAAAGCCGACTCTTCTTTTCTCATTTTTTTCAATTCCAGCGACAACACCTATAACGTCGGCCTGAACCTCCAGGACGTGGAAACGGTTTCTTTATTTTATGTCCGGGCGGAAAAAGGAGAGTTTCGTTTTCTGAACTCTCTCGGACTGGGTTTGACCTATTTTGACACGGTCGTAAGCGTGTCCGACCTGATTGGGGATAATCCCAATGCCTTCCAGGGGCAAAAATCGATCTCGGCCTTCGCGCTTTATACGGACTTGCATTTGGTCGACTTTCACCCGACCAACGACCAGTTGGTCTTCTCCCTGGGGATCAAAGGAAGTACGGCTTTTTTACCCAGCCCCCAGACCGTGACGACGAGAAATAGCGTCAACCAAACCACGGTGGTCGGCTATAAATCCGCGGACGGCGGTCCGCTGGCTATTCCTTATTTGGAATTATTTTTCAACGTGGGGCGGTATTTTGATTAAAGGGAGTAGGTGGGGAGTGGGGCCGGGCTATTTTATAAAAGCTTAAGCCCGAGCTTTGAGGTCTTATGGTAAAATTCGACTTTATTCACCGGCTTTTATCGACGAGGAACCTATTGGACTTTATTTATGACATCGCGGTTATTTAGAACTTTACTTATCTTTCTGGTTCTTCCGTTTTTTCTATTCGGCTTTGGGCCCAGGCGTTTTTCCGCTTTCGAACCGAAAAGCTCGGGGTTCTTTTCCGGGCCATCAACCTCCCTCAACCAAGCCTACGGCCGATTGCCCCTGGCCTTCGAGCCCAACCAAGGGCAGACCGATTCCCAAGTTAAGTTTTTGGCCCGGGGAAGCGGTTATACCCTTTTTGTGACTTCCCAAGAGGCGGTCCTTTCGCTGAAGAAACACCAGGTCCGTCCCCTCGCGGGAAAAGGGTTCAGCCCCAAAGTTTCTCCCAGCCCGACATCCGATGACACCCCGCCGACGGTTCTGCGTCTGAAACTGGAAGACGCCCAAACGGACCCGATTTTTGAAACCCAGGATCAACTGCCCGGCATCAGCAACTACTTCCTCGGCCAAGACCGATCCCGATGGCACACCAACATCCCCCAATATTCCAAAGTCGCGGTCCATGGGATTTATCCCGGCGTGGATATGGTTTATTACGGCAACCAGGGGCGATTGGAATATGATTTTGTCGTCGCGCCGGGAGCGGATCCCGCGGGCATCCACCTGAGAGTCAAGGGCGCCCAGGCGGTCCAGGTGAACGGCCAGGGGAATCTGGAACTGACAACAGGCCAGGGAAAAGTTATTTTTCAAGCGCCCACGGTGTACCAGGAAAGTTATGGACAAAAAAACAACCTGGAAGGACATTACCGGCTGGAAGAAGGAAACCGGATCGGGTTTGAGGTAAAAAATTACGACCGTAGCAAACCCCTGGTGATCGATCCGGTTTTGGTTTATTCCACTTACCTGGGCGGTAGCGAGGGGGATGAGGCTTACGGCGAAGCGGTGGATTCCGCCGGCAACTCTTACTCCACCGGTTATTCCTTCTCTCCCAACTTTCCCACGACCGCCGGGGCTTATCAAACTACCTTGGGATTCGACAACGCCTTTGTCACCAAACTGGACCCGACCGGGGCCCTGGTTTATTCCACTTATGTGGGGGCACCCAGCGGCACGGGCAGTGAACAAGGAAACAGCATCGCCGTGGATTCCTCCGGCGACGCTTACGTGGGCGGACAAAGCAGCTCCGCCAACTTTCCCACGGTGAACCCGGTGCAGTCATCTTTGACGGGTTACACGGATGCCGTTGTCTTTGAACTCAATCCCGCCGGGAACGCCCTGCTTTATTCCACCTACTGGGGCGGCAACAACAATACCTATGGTTATGGCCTGGCTTTAGATTCTTCCAGCAATATTTATGTCTGTGGTTTTACGAGTTCCTCTAATTTACCGACGGTTAATCCCTTTCAAGCGGCTTTGGGGGGGAATTACAACGGCTTCGTGTTCAAGCTCAATAGCGCCGGCAGCGCGGTCGTCTTCGCCACCTATCTGGGCGGAAGTAATACGGATTCCGCCACGGGTATCGCCGTGGATTCCGCCGGCAGCGCCTATGTGGCGGGCTGGACTTCTTCCGGTAATTTCCCCACTACGGGCGGAGCTTTTCAAACGGTTTTCGGCAGCAGTGACAACGCTTTCGTCACCAAATTCAACCCGGCGGGAAACACCCTGGCCTATTCCACCTATCTGGGCGGAACCAGCGGCATTGGGGACCGCGGATCAGGAATCGCCGTGGATTCCTCGGGAGACGCCTATGTCACCGGATACGCCGAGGCGACCAATTTCCCGATCACCTCCGGCGCTTATCAAACCGTCAAAAGCGGAGGCAGCGACGACTTCATTACCAAATTGAACCCTTCGGGATCCGGACTGGTCTATTCGACCTTTCTGGGGGGGAGCGGCGTTGACAATGGAAATGGTATCGCCCTTGACTCCAGCGGCAACGCTTACATCATCGGCACCACCCAATCCACCAATTTCCCGATGGTCAATGCCTTTCAGCCCAGCTTGAACGGGGGAGGCCAAGAAGTTTCCGTCAGCGAGATGAACGCGGCCGGCACCAGTCTGATTTTTTCTTCCTACCTGGGTGGAACCACCAGCTTTTCCAATGGAAACGCGATCGCGGTGGATAGCTCGGGCAACCTTTATCTGGCCGGACAAACCTTCGACACCAATTTCCCGACGGTGAACGCCATCGACACGACTTATGGAGGAAACAATTACGACGACGCCTTTATGGCGAAAATCTCGATGGGTTCCGCGAATACTCCTACCGCGACGAATACCCCCGCGGCGACGGGGACGTTCACCTTCTCGCCGACGGTGACCAACAGCTTCACCCCCACGGCGACCTTGGCGATCACGGCGACTTTCACCCATACCCTTACCCCTACCTGGACTCCCCCCAGCGCGGCCACTCCCACCGTGACGGAAACGATCACCCCGACCGCCACTCCGGCTTTCACCGGTTCACCCACTCCCACGCTCACGCCCCTGTCCCTGTGCTGTCAGACGGCCTGGAGCGATCTCAATGAGAGCTGGTTGACGGCGTCCACCTC
>Ga0206852_1137_pt1 | contig 14346 bp, 15 predicted proteins | sample Alteio_BWOrgCont_14_FD_152849 | JGI IMG/M metagenome (GOLD analysis project Ga0206852, IMG submission 152849) | Enriched cells from forest soil in Barre Woods Harvard Forest LTER site, Petersham, Massachusetts, United States -... | ecosystem: Environmental > Terrestrial > Soil > Temperate forest >... | reverse complement strand
TAACCTTATCGCCAATTAATGCGACACTAGGCAAATCATTTTGACGATTAAATTCGGAGTTACTCATGTTTGAGCGGTTGCAAAAGCCCTTTTTAACTGTAGACACAGGAGAGGCTTATCAACCTGTTCGCGTTTGTTATGAGCTTGCCCAACCCGAAAAACTCAAGCAAATATTGAATGATCTCAAATTTACCGAACTGAAAAATCGTCTTGGCAATAACTGGGATATTTACTGGCGCGATGAGTTGAATGATATTCATTTTGAATCACTGGAATCCTTCAAACGCGTGCCAGAAAAACCTGTTCGCCTTGGCAGTCTGCTGATCAAGGATAAATTTTTATATCTCAACCTTCCCTCATTCAAACGCGCCTGTATGTTAGTGCCGCGATTACATTTGCTGATTGATCGCGCAACCGTGAGCATTACCAAAGCTGATTTTGTTAACAAGGTATTTGGCTTGAACGAACGTTTGCCGCATGGCTTTTCAGAAATGTATGACGATAATGAGCTGGATAAGATCGTGCGTGAACGCATTCACGATTATGAAGTTGTGCAGGAACGCTGTGAGCATGCAGAGACAGCGGAAGAAGCCTTCCAGATACTCTCTGAATATAACCAGACCGAATCCCGCAAACGTCTGCCTTATGCAGAACGTTATGTCTTCCACGATGTCGATACCAATCACGACAATGCCTTCCTTGGCTTTTATATTTTCCTGCGCACACGTGAGTTAGTTGCCATTCGCCGCTGGTTTGGCGAAACAGGTTATACGCTGGGCGATGCGATTGAAGATACGGTCAATGAAGTCTTTGGTGATATGGATATAGATATTATTGAGTGAAGTAATTTTCATAAAGCTGATTTTTAGGTGCAAGCATGGTAAACAAAGAAGAAAATTTAAAAGCTATTATTGATGATATTTTTAGACTCAACAACCCCATAATTAATACCGCTAGAAAACAGCAAATTGATAATTTTATTATTTCTGCTGTAAACGGAGACAATCCAACCGCACATCTGATTATTAGTGCTAATTTGGGAGAAAACAATAAAGGTGTAATCATCTATATTCTTACTGATCTTCGCTTAATAAAAATTGACATTGATGCCAAAGAAATCACATCCAGTAGCTTTCCTTTAAATACGTTGATTGGAATTGAAAGGAAGTTGATTGATGATGATCTCACTCAATTCACCATAGCCTTTCAAAATGGCACTTTTGGATTACGATACTCACAAGATGATCACAAAATAACAAATTTTTTCCAAAGATTAACTCGGGCTGAAACAAAAATAGAAACTTTAAGCACCAGGAACAGTATCGCTAATTAAACACCAATCCAGAGATGACTTGCATTCCAATCAATGCTATAACTCCAAACGTTTAATTCATATAAAAGGACATATCCATGAAAAAAATTCTCCTTGCATTATCATTAATCACCTGCGGTACATGTTATGCAGATATCGCCATCATCAATAAAATAAATAATCCGATCAAAATTACTTATCGCGCGTGCACAGTAACCGAAGCTGAACAAAGCTGCAATGATCCGGTGGAAAATGCAATTTCATCCGCTGATAATGGCGGCAATATTATCGTTCCCGCATCGAATGATGCTGGAATTTTTTCTGTGGTGATAGATAAAGTGGTTTATCCAGATGGCAATCCAGGTGCTACTTATGCCATGGTTTGTGGAGCAAATGATACACAATCATTAACGCTGGATGTTTCCGGTAAAATCATTACCTGTAACAAAGGCAATACCTTCGCCTTACCACTCGAAGATGTCAGGAAGTAAAATCATTCAAATTAAAGATGGGTAATAATACGGCAAGCACAATAAATAATACGACTGCGCCCATCAACAAAATCACGGCTGGTTCGAAGAGTGCCAATCCAACTTCAATCAGTCGTGAAATATCATCCTCCTGATTTTTTGCGACACGCTCCAGCATATTTTCCAGTTGTCCGCTTGCCTCCCCACTCGCCATCATATGTATACTCATCGGTGAAAAATAACCGGTTTGTTTCAATGCAAGATGAATCGATGCACCTTCGCCAACACGATGCACTGCCTCTGTCACTGCTTTACGCATGGGAATCATCGTCATCAACTGCGCGGAAATCGTCATGGCTTCAATGATAGGAACACCCGCAGCAGAAAGAATGGATAATGTTCGTGAAAAACGTGCGGTATTTGCTGTTCGTATGGAATAACCAATCAATGGCAAACGTAATAAAAACAGGTGATATTTTTCCCGCAAACGATCACTGCTTTTTATCGCTCGATAAATAATAAAAACTATTAGCAATATTGTTAGCAACGTATATAAACCATAATCACGCAGATAGTGACTGATGGAAATTAAAACCTCTGTCATCCATGGCAATGTTTGTTTTAAATTCGCATACACCGCAATCATTTTCGGAACAACATATTCCAGCAAAAATCCTACAATACCGATTGCAACCAATACAATCATGCAAGGATAAATTAATGCCGTACGCAGTTTTTGCCGCATTTGCCATTGTTGTTCGGTATATTCAGCAAGACGCTCCAGCACTTTATCCAGATGTCCGGTTTTTTCTCCCGCTGCAACTGTTGCTGCATATAAGGAAGAAAATGCTTGCGGATGTTCACGCATGGCGGATGCAAGCGCATGACCTTCCACAACTTTACTTCTGACAGCAAGAATCAAGCCTTTAATGCGTGCTTTTTCTGTTTGTTCAGCGACTGCTCCCAATGCTTCTTCAACAGGTAAACCAGCGGATAATAAAGTCGCTAATTGTCTGGTGATCAATGCGAGATCCTTGCTACTTAAACCACGCGATTTAGTAATAGAAGAAAATGCAGAAGAATTGACGGATGATTTTTTTGTGTCAACAGATTTTACTTTGACAGGAATCAGTGATCGATCACGCAATAATTGTCGTGCATGTTTTTCTGATTCTGCTTCGAGGACACCTTTTTGTTCCTGACCTTCGCGATTAATTGCAACAAAATGATAAGCTGACATAATTATTCTTCACTCGTCACACGCAAAATTTCTTCCAGTGAAGTTTCGCCACTTAATACACGGCGGAAGCCATCCTGACGTAAACTCGGATATAACGTGCGTGCATATTTACGCATTTGCAATTCAGGTACACGATCATGAATCATGGTACGCAAGTTTTCATCCACTGCAATTAATTCATAAACACCACTTCTTCCCGAATAACCCGTTTGTCTGCAAGCTGCGCAACCAACAGCATGATAAATCACAGGCGAAGAACTTTCTGCCACACCCAGCAATGCACATTCACTCGGCGTTGCTGGCATCGGTTTTTTGCATGCTTCACACAGCAAACGCATCAATCGTTGCGCCAATAATCCTGCGAGACTCGATGCCAATAAAAATGGTTCGACTCCCATATCATCCAGACGCGTGACTGCACCAATTGCACTATTCGTGTGTAAAGTTGATAACACCAGATGCCCTGTCAAACTGGCTTGTATGGCAATTTGCGCGGTTTCAAGATCGCGAATTTCACCTACCATCACCACATCAGGATCCTGTCGTAAAATCGCACGCAGACCTTTGGCGAATGTCATCTGAATTTTATTATTCACTTGTGTCTGGCCAATACCTTCCAGATCATATTCAATCGGATCTTCAACGGTGAGAATATTGCGTTTACGATCATTTAAAATAATCAATCCAGCATAAAGCGTCGTGGTTTTACCTGAACCTGTGGGACCTGTAACCAGGATAATGCCGTGTGGTTTTTTAATTAATTGCACGAATAATTCATGCGTTTTCGGATCCATGCCTAATTCAGCCAGATCCAGTCGCGCACTTTGTTTATCAAGCAAACGTAATACTGCTCTTTCACCATGATTCGTTGGCATGGTAGAAACACGTACATCCACTGCACGTCCACCGATGCGCAAAGTAATACGACCATCTTGCGGCAAACGTTTTTCTGCAATATCAAGACGCGCCATCACTTTAATACGCGAAATAATTAATGGCGCAAGAATGCGTGGTGGCTCGAGAATTTCGCGTAACACACCATCCACACGAAAACGTATCGTGACATGATCTTCAAATGTTTCGATATGCACATCTGATGCTTCTTCCTTGATGGCTTCGCTCAACAAGGCATTCAACAAGCGAATAATGGGCGCATCATCCTGCTTTTCCAGTAAATCTTCTGCCTTGGGCAATTCATACATCAAATCAGATAAATTTAATGAATCGCCAAGGTCTTCCACCATTTGCATGGCAGTTGATGAATCTGTTTCATAAATTTTAACTAATTGTTCATTAAAGACCTCACTGCTCACTTGAGTCAGTGATAGTGGCATCTGCAAATCACGACGTAATTCATTTAATACCTGAATGGAAGGTAGCTGATGATAAATGATTGCAGCGATATTATTTTCCGTGCTGACAACGAGTACGCCATGGCGTTTTGCGAAATTGAATCGTAATGGATTTATCCTAGCGGACATGGCTCGCCTGCTGGACAATCACGACGCGTGCCAAAAGGCAGCGGTAAATCTTTATTATTTCTCCACGGTGGTAAACGTGTTGGCAATGGTTTATCACCAATGGTTTCGAGATCCTGACGGAAATTCGATTGTGTTCTGCGTATTTCGCCATATTTCGATTCGGTAATCAGCAGGGAATTTTCTGTGTTCTGAATGATAATGGGTTTGATAAATACCATCAGATTTTTCTTTTGCTGATTGGTAGTACGTTGCGTAAATAATAATTTACCAATGATGGGCACATCACCAAGAATCGGAACCTTGTTAACATTTTCATTATTGGAATTACTGATCAATCCACCCAGCACGAGCACATCATCACTTCTTACCAGCACAGTATTGGAAATTTTGCTGGTATTAATTAAAGGTGTCAGCCCAGGATTTTGCGGATTTTGCAAAGTATCATTCTTGAGACTTAACTTCAGACGTACTGAATTACCCAGATTGATTTGTGGTGTGACATCCAGTTTGAGCGTCACTGGTTTATATTGATTGGTCGTGAATGGTGTCACCGTTGAAAAGTTGGCAGACGTTGCATACTGACCTGTTTGATAAGGCACATCCTGTCCGACTTCAATGGTCGCTTTTTGATTATCCAGCACCATGATGGATGGTGTTGAGAGAATATCTACGCCATTTTGATTACGCAGGATACTTAAAACAGCTTCGATTTGTGTATGCGGCATAATGCCAACTACACCGGCACCGAGTGGCGGGAAAGATGTCGCTGTACCAGAAGTCGTTGGTGCAATGCCGGAATTGGTGCCAGTCAAAGGGATGACACTGCCCCATTGAATGCCAAGACTCGTCAGATCACTTTCATCCACTTCAGCAATGACTGCTTCAACGAGCACTTGCGCAGGTCGAATATCCAGTTTGGCAACGACTGCTTTTAATGCCTGCATCAAGGTTGGCGGCGCAGTGATCACGATAGCATTCGTACTTAATTCAGCCTGAATATTTGCAGAATTCAGTACGATATCTTTTTGTACGGTCGCACTCGCAGGAACTTGTGAATTCTGTGATGGTGGAGGTGCAGAAGTGACTTCCGTCGTTTGCGATGCTGTTTTTCCCTGAATATTGGCTGCAATCCTGCTTAATACAGGTGCAAATGTTTTTGCTTCCAGATAACGCAAATAAATAACTTCGGTATTACCAGCAGGTGCTTTGCTCGGTGCATCCAGATGTGAAACCAATACGCGCATACGCAGACGCGCGGCTTTTGGGCCACCTAATAAAATACTATTGCTGCGCTCATCGACTGCAATTGAAACCAGATTGGTTTCACCTGTTGAACGTGAAGCGGTTTGCAGATTATTTAAAACGGTTGCCAATTGCGTAGCTGATGCATGATGCAGGGGAATGACCTGAATACCGCTGGTGGATGCACGATCCACATCTTCGATGATGGCGTGAATACGTTCAAGATTAGAAGCGCGACCCAGCAAAATAATGACATTGCCTGGTGTATAAGCAGAAATATTACTCCACTGCGGCAACATCGGACGCAAAACAGGAATAAGCTGTGATGCAGAAACATTTTGCAAGGGAATTACTCTGACCACGACTTCCTCACCCCGACCAGGTAATTGATTCGTCGCGATGGTTGTCGCTTGTTCACCGCTTTCCATATTCGGCACGATCTTGACAACATTGCCATTGGGGACAGCTGAATAACCGAGCATGCCAAGTACAGACAGGAACACTTGATAGACTTCTGATTGCTTGATGGGCTTGCTGGATATGAGCGATATTTTCCCACTGACGCGTGGATCTACAATGAAATTCTTGCCGGTTTCCTGGGAGACTTCAGTGATGACGCTTAAAATATCGGCATCCTGCAAATTCCATAAACGTTTGCCATTTTTTTCCTGATTATCTTTTGGTGTAATGATGATTGGCTTTTGTATGGCTTCATCTGGCGTGGAAGTGACTGGTTGCGCAAGAACTGAAGTAACAAGAAATAATCCACAACTCGCTGCAAGGAATAACTGTTTTAAAAATTGCATATTATTTTGAATCCCGGCTTTCAAAAAAAATTATAACAAGCGTATCACAAAAGTTCTGAGCTTGGGTATTGTCAGAGAGGAATGGCAAGATGAAAAAAACCCCATGTATGAACATGGGGTTTCCTGAAACTTATTAATTGGATGGAGCTGGTGCTGCTGGAGCTGATGTTGATGTTGAAGAACCCATGCTGGAGCTGGAACCCATGCTTGAACCTGAACCCATGGTGGAGCTTGAACCCATGCTGGCAGCAGAACCGGAAGTGGTGTTGCTGGAAGTTGAGGTTGAGGAACTATCAGCTGTATTGATAGCGGTATTGTTGGCCTGATTGGCATCAGCAACTGGCTGAGCTGGTTGTTCAGTAGCATTTTGTGCTGGATTGGTTTGTGTTGCATCAGCGGTTTGCTGAACTGGTTGCTGTTCCTGCGTCATGGCAGTAGTGGTGGTATCTTCAGTTTTTTCGTTCTTTGAGCAAGAAGTCACACCGATTACACACAAGCCAACGAGAGCAGCAATGAGAAGATTTTTACGCATCGTATTTTTTCCTTATCTGTCAATTTAAATTAACCCACATCGATTTATCACTGCCCTATTTAACTCGAAGCACTTGAGAAACGAGCATGTGTAAGGGTTTATGCAAACCCTTTTCATAAAATTCGTATCTTATCCGAATTTTAAAAAGGTGCAAACAAATGATTAGAAAGTGGTTAAAAACTTTCTGTTGTGCTGGGTTAGGTGGTTATTGCAGCGGTGTCAGGGAGGATCGTCATTGCGAGCGCTTTTTAGCGAAGCAATCCATACATGGCCTGAATGGATTGCTTCGCTGAAAAGCGCTCGCAATGACGATCCCCTGTTTCACCCAAAAAACCGATGCAGTACCCAGGTTGCGAGCACGCCGATCACCGCCAGCACCCCCATAAATTCCAGGATGGTAATCTTTCCAAATCGATAGCCAGTAAACGGCTTTTTTTCGTCATTCATTTAAAAATACCTCTGTCGCATTGCTTCTTTTGCTAATAATAAAGTGGTATTGGCAGCTGCATTGGCTTTCGCTGTGCCTTCCTGCAATATATTTTTTAACTGATGCAGGTCTTTTGCATATTCCAGTCTGCGCAAACGCATAGGTTCAATGACTGCCGTTAATACCTCAATCAACCTTCTCTTGCATTCCACATCACCAATTGTCCCCACACGATAACGCTCTTTTGCTTCTTCCACCCAGACCTTGTCAGGATTGAACGTGTCATGAAACACCCACAATGGATTATTTTCAACTGTACCTTTGTCCGTCGCCTTGAGTCGGTTGGGATCGGTATACATGGCCATCACTTTCTTTTTCACTGTATCCGGATCATCACTTAAGAAAATGGCATTATTAAGTGACTTGGACATTTTCTGCAAATTACCTTCAGCATCTGGCGCGCCAATTCCGACTAATCTGCGCGTGCGTCCCAGTTTGATTTCTGGTACAGGAAATAAACCACCCAGCGCAATTTGCTGCGTATCTTCTGCATGAGAATCCACACCGCAATAAGCCTGATTAAAACGACGCGCAACTTCACGTGTTAATTCAAGATGCGGCGCCTGATCCTCACCCACAGGCACTACTTCTGCACGTACCGATAAAATATCTGCCGCCTGACTGATGGGATATAACAAAAATCCAACCGAATAATTTTCCCCTAATCCCTTGTCACGTATTTCATCTTTAATGGTTGGATTACGCATAAGACGCGGATATGGCACCAGCAGGCTAAAAAATACGGTTAATTCCGCAATCGCGGGGATTTCTGATTGCACAAAGATGGTGCTTTTTTTGGGATCAATACCAGCAGCAAGATAATCGAGCATGACTTCCATGACATTTTCATGCACTTCTGCGGGTCTATCCATGCGCGTGGTCATGGCCTGGATATTAGCGATCAGAAAATAACAATCATATTCATCCTGCATTTTGACGCGGTTTTCAATTGAGCCAACATAATGACCCAGATGCAAACGACCTGTGGAAGTATCGCCTGACAATAAACGTGGTTTAGCCTGCTTATTCATTTATTTCTCTGAATGCCAAATGATAATAAACTTGTCCTGCCTTCTTTGCCTTCAACAACTGCCATGTTTTGGGCAGGTCATTATCCTTGATATTCTCGCAAGCTTCCAGATAGATATGACAGGAATTTGCCAAATAGTGATGCTCTTCCAGAAACTGACAGGTTTGTAACAATAAATTGGCTTGATACGGTGGATCAAGAAAGACTATATCAAATGGTTTTTTAACTGGCGGCAATCCCGCTGGCACGGTGGCACAATAAATATCGGCATTCGTGGCCTTGAATTGATGCAATTCGTGTTGCAGCAAGCTAACAATTTCGGCAGATTGATCAACCATTGCAACATAAGCCGCACCACGTGACAGTGCTTCAAATCCGAGCACACCGCTACCAGCAAATAAATCCAGACAGCGTGCGCCGTGTATCACTGGTGCCAGCCAGTTGAACAAGGTTTCGCGCACACGATCAGGGGTAGGACGCAAATCCCTGATCGATGGCACTTGCAGTCGCTTACCGCGCCATTGTCCTGCGATGATGCGTACAAAACCTTGCATTTTTTACTCCAGATAACTTATTTCAATAAACTAAAACTATGCTAACATTCCCGCCTCTTTATCGAAGGCATTTATCATGTTTGATTTTCTTAAAAAGAAAAAGAATTCGGAACAGCCACCAACACCTGCCGAAAATAGCGTAAATCCCGACAATAAACCATCGGGATTTTTTGCGCGGTTAAAACAGGGACTTTCGAAAACGCGCTCCACTTTAACCTCTGGCATGGCGAATCTTTTTCTCGGCAAAAAGGAATTAAACAAGGATTTACTGAATGATATTGAAATGGCTTTGCTCACCGCAGATGTTGGTGTGGAAACAACCGAACAATTAATTCAGACATTGACACAGAAACTGGCACGCAAGGAATTGTCCGATTCCGAAGCTGCATTTGAATGTCTCAAGGAAGAAATGAAGCAATTATTACGTCCTTGTGCAGTGCCCCTTGCCATTGCCAGCGATCATCAGCCATTTGTCATTCTGGTTATTGGCATTAATGGTTCCGGCAAAACCACCACCATTGGCAAGCTGACGCATTATTTCAGGGATGCCAATCATTCTGTGCTGCTCGCAGCCGGTGATACTTTTCGCGCAGCAGCCATTGAGCAATTACAAATCTGGGGAGAACGCAATCAGGTGGCTGTTATTGCCCAGCAACCAGGGGCTGATACTGCTGCTGTGATTTTCGATGCCATGGAAGCGGCAAAAGCACGTCATATCAATATATTGATGGCCGATACCGCCGGTCGCCTGCATACCCAATCCAATCTCATGACTGAACTGAAGAAAGTCAAACGCGTGTTGGCTAAAACTGATGCTTCCGCACCGCACGAAACACTGATCGTGCTCGATGCCACTCTCGGCCAGAATGCACTCGCCCAGGTAAAACAATTCAATGCAGACATGGGTGTGACTGGCATTGTCCTCACCAAACTGGATGGTACAGCCAAAGGCGGCATTATTTTTGCGATTGCCAAACAGACGAAAATCCCCATTAGATTCATTGGCATAGGTGAAGGAATCGATGATTTGCGTCCATTTGATGCAGATGAGTTCGTCGATGCATTGTTTGCGCAATAGCTATAATTTTAGTATGATCGGCGCAAACCAAAACCTGAGACACCAGAATGAGTCAATCCAATCACAGCTTGCAGGCTATTGATATCCGACTGCCCATAGGCAGTATTGACGCTTATCTGCACTATATTAATCAGATTCCCCTACTGACTCAGGAAGAAGAATTTGATCTTGCCACCCGCCTGCAAAAACACAATGAACTCACTGCTGCAAAGCGCCTGATTCTCCCGCATTTACGTTATGTCGCAAGCGTTGCCAAAGGTTATCTGGGGTATGGCTTGCCGCTCGCTGATCTGATTCAGGAAGGCAATATTGGCTTGATGAAAGCGGTCCGTCGTTTTAATCCGGACATGGGTGTACGTCTGGTCACTTTTGCGATGCACTGGATCAAGGCAGAAATTCACGAATATATTTTACGTAACTGGCGCATTGTCAAAGTGGCAACCACCAAAGCACAGCGCAAGTTATTTTTCAATTTACGCAATCTCAAGAAACGACTGGGCTGGATGACACAGCAGGAAGTGAATGATATTGCCAGAGATTTGAAAGTCAAACCGGAAACCGTACGCGAAATGGAGTTACGTTTATCCACCTCTGATGCTGCTTTTGATGGTCATGATGATGACGATGGTGATAATCATTTTGCTCCTGCCGGTTTTCTGGAAGACAAACGTTACAATCCCGCACAACAACTGGAAAATGCTGATTGGTCGGCGCAATCCAGCGATACTATTTATCAGGCACTTTCCCGACTCGATGAACGCAGCCAGGACATTATTCGCACACGCTGGCTGGATGAAAACAAATTAACCTTGCAGGACCTCGCAGACAAATATCAAATTTCTGCTGAGCGTGTACGCCAACTCGAAAAAAATGCGATGGCAAAATTGCGTGCTGCATTTGAAGAAACGATTCATTAATCATAATAATTATTATAAAAATAGATTCACACACCAACGAGGATAGATCGATGGAAAGTCGTCATATTCAAAAAAATTTACATCAACTGGATTATTACGAAACCTGTAATATTCTTTGCTCAAATGATCTTGCTATTACCTGGATTGAAGCAATGGCTTCTGCTTTTGGAAGATCGAGCAAAGATGAAAAAGGATTTTCCATAAAGCTGGGTACAGAACATATATTTCTAAAAACATATGCTCAGGAACATTCTACTCACGAAAATATTTTATTAATGTTAATTGCACCTGAGTCAGTTAAAGAATTGGAAACATCCTGGCTCTCTGCCAAAGAAAATTTACATCCTGATGCTGCCGTCTTTGTTTCTCCGACTTTTACTGCACAAGATAAACAAGCCATTGAAGAATTTTGTCGCACAAATAACCTTCATTTTATTGCTCTTAATGAAGATAATGTTTTTCAGCGACAACACGATTTGAATAATGCTCTATTTCAAAAAATAAAAATGTTTTACGCAGAAGTTCCATACATATTCACTGACAAACATTTCAATCTAATTTTTAATTTCAACATGCTTACACCCGGAAGATTTGCACGAGAGCTGAAAAAAATTCCTGAGCTTGCTGAGATGGCATTACCGACAACAATTTATGATTGCGCTAAAGAATTGTCGTGCTTTTTGAAAACTTCCAACACGACAGATAACAACATTAAATATGCATTACTTTCTTCGTTATTCTCATTTAAATCAGAACCAAAAAAAATCCCGGGGCTTATTTCAGGAATCAGAACAGAATTAGAAAAATATCAGAAAAAATGTAATGAATTATACAAAAAATATCATGCGCTATCATTCTGGACGAGGAAACATCAGATTCCAGATGATATTTTGTATCTGATTGGAAATGCTACGTATCAGGCAACATTTCCTGAATTTTCTGGAATGCGAAATAAATAAAAAGCTTTTGATTTAAATAATTACCCCTTTAAATGTGCCGACTCATTAATCAGCGCCAGTCTCACCGCTTCGAGCTTGGACATTTTCGCTGCGCGCAGCACTTCATATACTTCAGATAATTTTGTTAATAACGCGGCTTTTCTTGCCTTATCCGGTTTGGTGGCTTCTGATAATTCGCGTATTTCCCGTAATACGCGCGCGATTTCTTCCCAGTTATATGCAGAAGTCTGATCACGTGGAATAGTGCGTTTCGTGTCGATCGATCGATGAGCTTCATCCATGATAATCGCCTTGTAACGCTCGGCAGCTTCCATGAGGGTTTCTATCCTGTCTTCAAGGCTGCCTCGCTGGGCATCTTCCAAATGTGGGTAAAATATCAATGCCATACTCTACTCCCCGTTATTTTTTATACATAAGATCAATTGAAAGTCCGTAATTTAAACAAGTTGCGGTGAGAGTCTTATAGAGATTATAGCGCAACCCTCACCCCTACCCCTCTCCCCTCGTTGAAAAACACTCCGGGAGAGGGGAGCTCTCCGTAGCAACCACTTTTACTCACCATCCCGTAACAATCACTTCACTTCACCATCCTTGGCAATCACTTCACCTCACCATCCTTGGCAATCACTTCACCTCACCATCCTTGGCAATCACTTCACCTCACCATCCTTGTCTTATCCAGACAGCGATAATTTAATGCCTCCGCTAGATGCTCAGCCACAATATCCCGCGATCCCTGCAAATCAGCAATCGTACGCGACACTTTCACAATCCGATGACAAGCACGAGCAGACAAATTAAATTTATTCGTCACCTGAATCAATAAACTTTTTGCATCGGCTTGCAATCGCGCATGCTCATCCATGTCAGGAACCGTGAGCGCTACATTTAACTTTCCCTGTCTTTGCATTTGCAATTCACGTGATTGCATAACACGATCACGCACCATCGCGCTCGTTTCCTGATCGATATTTTCATCCAGCAAAAATTCCGGCGGCAAACGCGTGACTTCAACGTTCATATCAATTCTATCCAGCAAGGGACCAGAAATTTTGCCACGATATCGCTGTATTTGCTCACTCGTACACTGACAAAATTGTGCTTTGCTGCCCGCATAACCACAAGGACAAGGATTCATGGTGGCGATTAGCTGAAATTTTGCGGGAAATTGCGTCTGAATCGCTGCGCGTGAAATCGTAATCATTCCTGATTCCAATGGTTCACGCAAACACTCGAGTGCATGACGATGAAATTCCGGCAATTCATCGAGAAATAACACACCATGATGCGCAAGTGAAATTTCTCCTGGACGCGGTGGACGTCCACCACCAACTAATGCTGCACTTGAACTCGTATGATGCGGCGCACGAAAGGGAATTTGCTTCCAGTTATCAGGATGAAATCCCTGACTACTGACAGATGCAATCGATGCAACTTCCAGCGATTGTTCTTCGCTGATATCTGGCAAAATCCCCGGTAATCGACTGGCTAGCATCGTCTTGCCCGTTCCTGGTTGCCCAACAAATAACAAACTATGCTGTCCTGCAGCAGAAACTTCCAGCGCACGTTTTGCCTGCGTTTGTCCGCGCACATCAGCAAGATCCGGTTGTTGATGATTAATGGATAGGGTCTCACTCCCACGCTTGAGACAATAAGATAAGCTTTGTTCGCCACGCAAATGCGCACACACTTCCAGCAAATGTTTTGCGGATAATACTTTTGCTGGCTGCACTAATGCAGCTTCCTCTGCATTTTGATATGGCACAATTAATTTGCGGCCAGACTGCCACGAACTTAAAACAACCGGCAACACTCCACGCACGGGACGTAATTCGCCAGATAATGCCAGTTCACCTGTGAATTCATAATCAGTGAGTATTTCTGCAGGAATTTGCCCGGATGCGGCGAGTATGCCAAGTGCAATGGGCAAATCAAATCGACTGCCTTCCTTGGGTAAATCTGCTGGAGCGAGATTAATGGTGATGCGTCTATCGGGAAATTCAAATTGAGTATTGATTAATGCACTACGCACACGATCGCGGCTTTCTTTTACCGCTGCTTCTGGCAGCCCGACAATCAAAAATGCATTCATGCCAAAAGATAAATGCGTTTCGACTGTCACCAAAGGTGCAGTAATTCCAGATGAAGCTCGACTGTAAATGATGGAAAGAGACATGGGAGTTCCTTTTTAAATGGATGAGATGGAGGGTTTGCGATGAAGAATGAAGTGCACGTATA
>Ga0206852_1136_pt1 | contig 14432 bp, 28 predicted proteins | sample Alteio_BWOrgCont_14_FD_152849 | JGI IMG/M metagenome (GOLD analysis project Ga0206852, IMG submission 152849) | Enriched cells from forest soil in Barre Woods Harvard Forest LTER site, Petersham, Massachusetts, United States -... | ecosystem: Environmental > Terrestrial > Soil > Temperate forest >... | reverse complement strand
AAATTGTTGAAACGGCAAAAAGAACCGGTGCGCAAGTAAGAGGCCCGATTCCTCTGCCAACCCGTATCGAGCGTTATACCATTTGTATTTCGCCAAATGCGGACAAAGATGCGCGTGATCAGTATGAGTTACGTACTCATAAGCGCGTGGTTGATATTAATCGACCAACTGACAAGACGATTGATGCACTGATGAAGCTTGATCTTGCAGCAGGTGTTGATGTTCAAATCAGCGTGGATGCAGAAGATTAATCAGTGTGAGTATCTAGTTTGGGGTTATTAAAATGACAACAATAGGTTTAGTGGGAAGAAAGTGCGGGATGACGCGAGTGTTTACCGAAGATGGTAATTCGATCCCTGTCACAGTCATTGAAGTTTTGCCAAATCGTGTTACCCAGATTAAAACCCGGGAGAACGATGGCTATATGGCAGTGCAGGTTACATCCGGTGTTTGCAAGCGTTCACGCATGAACAAGGCTGTAGAAGGCCATTTTGCCAAAGCAGGTATTGAGCCTGGAATGGGATTGAATGAGTTTCGTGTAAACGATGCAAAAGAACTTGAAGGTATTACTATCGGTTCTGAACTCAAGGTGGATAGATTTGCTGAAGGTCAGTATGTAGATGTTTGTGGTATCACCAAGGGTAAGGGTTTTGCGGGTGCAGTTAAACGTCACCACTTTCGAACCCAGGATGCTTCCCACGGTAATTCATTATCGCATCGTGCGCCTGGCTCTATTGGTCAAAGACAATCTCCTGGCAAGGTTTTCAAAGGCAAGAAAATGTGTGGCCATCTTGGTGATGTAAAGCGTACTATCCTGTCACAGAAAATTGTTCGTATAGATGCGGATAAAAATCTTGTGCTTGTTCGGGGTTCCATACCTGGCGCAATTAATGGAGAAGTAATTATCCGTCAGGCAGTAAAGAAGAGCGATTGAGGAGAGGACAGTGGAATTAACATTATCGAATTCTAAAAAGAAGGTGGATCTGGCAGATAATATTTTCGCCTGTGATTTTAATGAAGCATTAATTCACCAGGTGGTAACTGCTTATATGGCCGCTGGACGCGCTGGTACCAAAGCACAAAAAACTCGTGCTGAAGTCAGTGGCGGTGGTGTGAAACCTTTTAAACAAAAAGGTACGGGTAGAGCTCGTGCAGGTACTATCAGAAGCCCGATTTGGCGAAAAGGTGGTATCGTGTTTGCTGCCAAACCACGATGCTTCCAGCAAAAAGTAAACAAGAAAATGTATAAGGGCGCATTACGGTCCATTTTTTTCTGAGTTGATTCGTCAGGACAGATTAGTCCTTGTTGACGCGATCACGATTGATCAACCAAAAACCAAAGCTTTGTTAAAGCTAATGAGTGACATGAAAGTAGATGGCAATGTACTGATTGTTGCGGATGCTGTTGAAGAAAATCTGTATTTGTCCGCACGTAATCTGTTTCAGGTAGAAGTGCTGGATCCAGCAGCAACTACAGCAGATCCTGTATCACTTGTTCGTGCAGACAAGGTTGTTATTACGCAAGCTGCGATCAAAGAGATAGAGGGGTTGTTGCAATGAACCAGGAACGTCTTTTACAAGTAATCCTGTCGCCACATATATCCGAAAAGGCGACAATCGGTATGGAAAAGCGCAATGAATATGCTTTTCAGGTAGCTCCATGCGCCAATAAGTCTGAAATCAAGGATGCGATTGAATATTTGTTTAACACAAAAGTTAAATCAGTTCGTATCGTGAATGTCAGAGCAAAAAAGAAAATGTTTAAAGGCATTGAGGGCTCACGAAAAGGCTGGAAAAAAGCTTATATCACGCTATTTGCGGATCAGAAGCTTGAAATGATTGGAGCCCAGTAATAAATAATTTGTAGTGAGGAAGATATGGCAATTGTTAAGCAGTCACCCACGTCGCCAGGCCAACGTTTTGCGATCAAGGTAGTGAATAAAGATTTGCACAAAGGTGCACCGCATGCCGCATTGCTTGTTGCAAAAAACAAGACTGGCGGTAGAAATAACCAGGGTCGCATTACATGCAGACACATAGGTGGCGGACATAAACAAAAATATCGTCTCATTGATTTCAAGCGTAACAAGGATGGTATTACTGCGAAGGTTGAACGTCTGGAATATGATCCTAACCGCAGCGCTTTTATCGCTTTATTGCTTTATGCAGATGGCGAAAGACGATACATGATCGCGGCTCATGGCATGAAAGCAGGTGATGAAGTTGCATCTGGTCGTGATGTTGCAATCAAGGCAGGTAATTGTTTGCCTCTTGCAAATATACCAGTTGGTTCTGTCGTGCATTGTGTTGAAATGCAGCCAGGTGGTGGTGCCAAGATGGCGCGTAGTGCTGGTGCTTCAGTGCAGTTGATCGCACGCGAAGGTATTTATGCAACACTGCGTTTGCGTTCTGGTGAAATGCGTAAGGTGTTATCTGAATGTCGTGCAGTCGTCGGTGAAGTCAGTAATTCTGAACATAACCTGAGATCATTTGGCAAAGCGGGAGCGAAGAGACATAGAGGTATTCGTCCTACAGTCAGAGGTACGGCAATGAATCCTATCGATCACCCACATGGTGGTGGTGAAGGAAGAACAAAAGGTGGTCGTCATCCAGTCAGTCCATGGGGCGTGCCAACCAAAGGTTATAAAACACGGCGGAATAAGCGCACGGCTAAGTTTATTATCCGTGACAATAACAAGGTATAGTCATTAAATTTTTGAGTATGAGGTGCCAGCGTGCCACGTTCAATTAAAAAAGGACCATTTGTAGATAATCACCTGCTTAGAAAAGTTGAAAAAGCAGCGGCGACGAGTGACAAACGTCCAATTAAAACATGGTCGAGACGATCAATGGTTCTGCCAGAAATGGTAGGTTTAACAATCGCAGTGCATAACGGCAGGCTTCATGTACCGGTTTATGTCACTGAAAACATGGTTGGTTATAAGCTCGGTGAATTTGCTGCCACCCGCACTTTTCGTGGCCATTCAGGTGATAGAAAAGCCAAGGGCGCTGAAGAAGCAGCCAAGCCATCCGAATAAGCGGAATATAAGAGGAAATAAGAATGCAAGTCGAAGCGAAACTTAAATTTGCCCGATTGTCACCACAGAAATGTCGACTCGTGTGTGACCAGATTCGTGGCAAGCGCATTGATCGCGCACTGGATATCCTGAAATTTAGCCCAAAGCGTTCTGCTGAGGTCGTAAAGAAACTTCTGGATTCTGCCATTGCCAATGCTGAACACAACAATGGTGCTGATATCGATCAACTTAAAGTTATGACGATTTATGCCGACCAGGGTCCCACATTTAAACGTATGCAGGCAAAGGCTAAAGGACGTGGCTCCCAGATATTAAAGCCAACCTGCCATATCACAATCATTTTATCGGATGAGGAGAGCGGTAATGGGTCAAAAAGTTAATCCAGTTGGCATACGTTTAGGTATTGTTAAAGACTGGTCATCCAGATGGTATTCTTCCGCCAAGGAATTTTCCGACACCTTGTGTGCCGATATTCGCGTCAGGGAATACCTGCGCAAGAAATTAGCCCAGGCAGGCATTAGCCGTATTCAGATTGATCGTCCTGCCCGCAATGCCAGAGTGACAGTATATAGTGCAAGACCAGGCGTGATCATTGGCAAGAGCGGTAAGGAAGTTGAAACGCTGCGTGATGAAGTCAGCAAGATTGTGAATGTTCCAGTTCATGTGACTATCGAAGAAGTTCGCAAGCCAGAACTTGATGCAAGACTGGTTGCCGAATCCGTTGCACAGCAGCTGGAAAGAAGAATCATGTTCAGACGTGCCATGAAACGTGCAGTAACAACTGCATTACGTGCAGGCGCGCTGGGTATCAAGATCAGTGTTAGCGGCAGATTGGGCGGTTCAGAAATTGCTCGTACCGAATGGTATCGTGAAGGTCGTGTGCCATTACAGACATTCCGTGCGGATATTGATTTTGCACTTGCTGAAGCTTATACCACTTATGGTGTAATCGGCGTGAAAGTCTGGATATTCAAGGGTGAAATCCTGGGTGACAAGACAAGTAATCAGACAGAAACCACTGAAAAAACTGGCAAGCAGGAGAAGTAATCCATGATGCAGCCAAAGCGTACAAAATATCGCAAACAATTCAAGGGTCGCAATCGTGGTGTTGCAACTCGTGGAACAAATGTAAGTTATGGTGAGTTTGGCTTAAAAGCCATGCAACATGGCCAGATTACAGCAAGACAATTGGAAGCTGCCCGACGTGCAATGTCCCGACATATCAAGCGTGGTGGCAAAGTCTGGATCCGTATATTTCCAGACAAACCAATTACCAAAAAGCCATTGGAAGTGAGACAGGGTTCAGGTAAAGGTAACGTGGAATACTGGGTAGCCTTGGTACAGCCTGGACGTGTCATGTTTGAAATTGAAGGAGTAACAGAAGATTTGGCACGTGAAGCTTTAGGTTTAGCCGCAGCCAAATTACCCGTTAAAACCATTTTTGTAACGCGGACGATAATGTAATGAAAGCGACTGAATTACGTGAAAAGAATACAGATGAGCTAAACAAGGAATTACTTGCCTTGTTAAGGGAGCAGTTTAACCTGCGTATCCAGAAAGGATCAGGTCAAACACCAAAGACCCATTTATTTAATAAAGTGAAGAAGTCCATAGCTCGAATTAAAACGATTCTGAAAGAAAAAGGTTCATTAGTATGATGGAACAGAATATGAGTGCAGTAGAACAAGCTCCATCCCAACGAACAGTAATCGGCAAGGTGGTTAGCAATAAAATGAACAAGACTATTGTTGTTCAGATTGAGCGCAGAGTTAAGCATCCGCTGTACGGTAAATACGTACGTCGGTTTACGAAAATGTACGCTCACGATGAAGACAATACCTGTCAGATGGGGGATGTTGTTATTATTCAACAAACTCGCCCACTGTCAAAGCTGAAACGCTGGAAGTTGATAGAAGTATTAAAAAGAGAAGAACAACAATAATTTTGCCTGAAAAATTGCTGATTTAACCGCAATAATAATCGCGAAAAGATGTTGTATTTAAGCTTTTATTTTTATTTAAACATGATAATATTGGCGGGCTCAAAAAATAGCTCGTGAATAGTGAAGTTGGAGTAAAGCATGATACAGATGCGAACAATGCTCGATGTGGCTGATAACAGTGGTGCACGTCGTGTCATGTGTATAAAAGTTCTGGGTGGAACTCGACGCCGGTACGCTAGCATTGGGGATGTAATTAAGGTTTCTGTTAAGGAAGCTATTCCACGAGGCAAAGTGAAAAAAGGTGAAGTCTTGAATGCTGTTATCGTCAGGACAAAAAAGGGTGTGCGAAGAACAGACGGCTCATCAATTCGTTTTGATGAAAATGCTGTGGTTTTGTTAAATGCACAATTGCAGCCAATTGGAACCCGTGTTTTCGGTCCTATTACCAGAGAGCTGCGCGGTGAAAACTTTATGAAAATTATATCGTTGGCACCTGAAGTGCTTTAAGGCAAATAAAGAGAATCGATCATGAATAAGATTAAAAAAGGCGATGAAGTGATAGTCATCGCAGGAAAAGACAAGGGCAAAAGAGGTACTGTCGAAGCCATTGTTGATGGTGGTGAGAGAGTGCTGGTGGCAGATATCAATCTTGTCACTAAACACAAGAAGCGAAATCCAGAGACCGGTGAAGGTGGCCTAGTCAAGATCAACAAGCCAATCCACCGCTCAAATGTCATGGTATATGACCCGACTTCGAAAAAAGGCAGTCGCGTAGGTATACGTACTTTAAAAGATGGTCAGCGAGTGCGCTTTCTGAAAGCGAGTGATCAGCTGATAGAAGCTAAACAGTAAAGGTGTATTTATGTCAGAAAAGCCAAGATTACATGATTTATACCGTACGGAAATTGTGGAAAAGCTGAAGAAAGAGTTTGGCTACACCTCCGTTATGCAAGTGCCACATATTGAAAAAATCACTATCAATATGGGTGTAGGTGAGGCTGCTACCGATAAGAAAATATTGATGAATGCAATTGCAGATCTGGAAAAGATTTCGGGACAAAAGGTGGTTTCAACTTTGTCACGCAAATCAATTGCGGGTTTCAAGATTCGTGAAAATTGGCCTATTGGCTGTAAGGTAACGCTGCGCCGTGCTCGCATGTACGAATTTCTGGATAGATTAATTACCATCGCTTTGCCACGTGTGCGTGACTTCCGTGGCGTGAGTGCAAAATCATTTGATGGTCGTGGTAATTATAGTTTGGGCATCAAGGAACAAATCGTATTTCCTGAAATTGAATATGACAAGATTGATGCAGTCAGAGGCATGGATATTACTATCACCACGTCTGCCACGACGAACAAAGAAGCATTTGCTCTCTTGCGGGCATTTGATTTTCCTTTTAAAGAGAAAGAAGTGAGTTAAGGACATGGCAAAAAAATCAGTAAGAAATCGTAATGCACGACGTATAAAAGACGTGAATCGCAAACGTCCTCTTCGTAACAAGCTTCGTGAAGATGTTAGCAATATTCATTTGAGTGAGAAGGAGCGTTGGGAAGCCATGCTCGCGTTACAGGCACTTCCTCGGGATACTAGCCCGTCAAGAAGACGTAACCGCTGCAAATTATGTGGCAGACCACGTGCTTACAACAGATTAACAGGCTTGTGCAGATTACACATGAGAATCGCCGTGATTGCTGGCATGGTTCCAGGAATGCGCAAGGCAAGTTGGTAATTAGAGAGAATTACAGAGGTATCACATGTCATTACAAGATCCAGTTGCTGATATGCTGACAAGCATCAGGAATGCCCAGATCATGGGAATCCAGAAAGTTTGTATGCCGCATTCCAACTTAAAAAGTGAAATTTTACGAGTCTTAAAAGACGAAGGCTTTGTAAACGATTTTGAAGTATTGGATGCAGGCAAAAATAAGAAAAAGTTGCAAGTCTCCCTGAAATATTATCAAGGCAGACCTGTCATTGAGAAAATTGATCGTATTAGTCGCCCAGCGCTTCGCATATATAAAGGCTATGACCAACTTCCGTTAGTACGCGGCGGTTTGGGAATTGCGATTGTTTCCACTCCCAAAGGAGTGATGTCGGATAAAACAGCACGTGCCAACAAGGTTGGCGGTGAAGTTTTATGCACGGTTGAGTAGGAGTATTTATGGCAATATCAGCGAAGGCTAAAGAGCCAAAGATTAGAACCTCAAGAGTGGGTAGAAAAGTGATTGCTGTTCCTGCTGGCGTGGAAATCAAAATTCAGAATCAGCAATTATCAGCAAAAGGCCCAAAAGGTCATTTAACGATTTCATTGCATGAGTATGTACATGTTGCCGTTGATGGCGGCCAGATAAGAGTGGCGCCTAATACTGAAGCCAGAAAAACAGTGACAGGTAAAGGTATCAAGCTTCACAAGTCAATTGCTGGCACAGTGCGTGCAAACATTAATAATGTAATACATGGTGTGACTCATGGATTTGAATGCAAGCTGGTGTTGGTTGGCGTGGGTTATCGTGCACAAGCCAAGGGCAAAGTTTTAGGACTAAGTCTGGGTTTTTCACATCCAACTGATTTTAATATTCCAGAAGGCATAACAATTGAAACACCTACACAAACCGAGATCATAGTCAAAGGCACCAATAAAGAGCTCGTTGGTCAGGTGGCAGCATTAATCAGGGAATTCCGTCCACCAGAACCTTATAAAGGTAAAGGTGTGCGTTACTTCAATGAAGTAATCGAATTAAAGGAAACTAAAAAGAAATAGTTAATGTAACGTGTTAGCCTCCAAGCGGCACATTTAGCAGAGTAAACGATATGAAGAATAAGCAAACATCAAGATTACGTAGAGCAAAACGCACACGATCCAAAATTCGTGCTTTGGAAGCGATACGATTGACTGTGTATAAAACTCCTCGTCACATGTACGCACAAGTGATCAGTTCCGATGGTGCAAAAACATTAGTTTGTGCTTCCACACTGGACAAGGATTTACGCAAGTCGCTTAAGACAACAGGTAATGTTGAAGCGGCCAAAGAAGTTGGCAAGTTGATTGCAAAACGTGCCCTGGAAGCAGGCATCACAGCGGTTGCATTTGATCGTGGTGGCTTCACGTTCCATGGTCGTATAAAAGCATTGGCAGATGCTGCAAGAGAAACAGGATTACAATTTTAAGGCACATAGGCATATAAGGTGAAGATATGGCGAGTCCAGAACAAGGTCAGAAAGGCGACGGTTACACAACAAAAGGTGACGGTTACACAGAGAAACTAGTCGCTGTATCACGTCATGCCAAGGTTGTGAAAGGTGGTAAGAAGTTTAGTTTCGGTGCTGTTACCGTTGTTGGTGATGGCAAGGGAAGAATTGGCATAGGCCGTGGTAAAGCAGGTGAAGTGCCCGTTGCTATTCAAAAAGCTGTTGAAAATGCTCGCAAGAATATGCGTCATGTCGTACTCAAGGGCGACACTTTGCATCATCAGGTAACCGGTAAGCATGGTGCGACTCGAGTATTCATGAAGCCGGCTTCGGAAGGTACAGGTATTATCGCTGGTGGTGCTATGCGTGCTGTATTTGAAGTGCTGGGTGTGAAAAATGTACTCGCCAAAATTGGTGGATCATCCAATCCGGTAAATGTAGTAAGAGCAACACTTAAGGCTTTGGCTAGTATTACAACGCCAGAATACGTTGCCTCCAAGCGTGGCAGAACCGTTGAAGAATTGCTTAAGGAATAGCTCAACTATTCAGCATTTTTTTACTGGTCATATCAATTTATAGATTTATAGTTAGAGGAATTGTAAAGATGCAACTTAATACTTTACGTCCAGCATCTGGATCAAAGAAACAATCAAAGCGACTTGGCCGTGGTATAGGTTCGGGTAAGGGCAAGACATGTGGACGTGGACACAAAGGTCAGCGTGCAAGAGCGGGTGGCTATCATAAGGTAGGTTTCGAAGGTGGTCAGATGCCTTTGCAACGTCGTATCCCAAAATCGGGTTTTCGTTCCAAACAATCGCTATATCGTGCTGAGGTTTATCTTTCCGATTTAAACCGTATGGAAGCCGACGTGATTGACATGATGGCTTTACAAGCTGCTGGTCTTATACGGTTTGATACCACAGAAGTAAAAATCATTGGAACAGGTGAGCTTACTCGTGCACTTACCATTCGTGGTATTGCTGTTACAGCCGGTGCCCGCAAGGCAATTGAAGCTGCAAAGGGAAAAATTGAGGCTTAACAAATGACAATTGGCAGGAAGAATGCAAATAGTTCCCTAAGCGGATTAGCAGACCTTAAATATCGTCTGCTTTTCGTTTTACTGGCTATCCTCGTATTTCGTATTGGATCGTATATTCCTGTCCCAGGCTTGAATCCACTGCGTTTACATGAATTATTTAGCGGCCAGCAAAATGGCTTTGTCGGCATGTTTAATATGTTTTCCGGTGGTGCTTTGGTGAGATTCAGTATTTTTGCACTCGGAATAATGCCGTATATTTCTGCATCGATCATCATTCAGTTGCTGACGGTTATGTCCCCAGCCCTGGCAGAATTAAGAAAAGAAGGTGAATCTGGACAGCGTACGATTAATAAGTACACGCGTTATGCAACTGTATTTTTGTCGGCATTTCAGGCGATTGGTGTGAGTAAGATGCTGGTGGTAAATAATGTTGCCATTACACCAGGCATATCATTTTACTTCACGACCACATTGACGCTCGTGACTGGAACCATGTTCCTGATGTGGCTGGGTGAACAGGTGACTGAACGTGGAATTGGAAATGGTATTTCCCTGATAATTTTTGCAGGTATCGTTGCCACCTTGCCATCTGCATTGGGCAAAACACTGGAACAAGTTCGTGAAGGACAGTTGCAAGTCATTGTTTTATTAATGATTGCTGCTGTTGTTATTGGGGTGGTTGCATTTGTGGTGTTCGTGGAGCGTGCTCAGCGTCGTATTACGATCAATTATGCGCGACGAGTTCAGGGCGGTAAGGTATATTCGGCTCAAAGTTCACATTTACCTTTAAAAATAAATATGGCTGGCGTTATTCCACCCATTTTTGCTTCCGCTATCATTATGTTTCCAGCCAGTATTGCATCCTGGTTTAGCGGTACAAAAGGTATGGAATGGCTTAGTACACTGACTGTTTCACTGCAGCAAGGTCAGCCTTTACATATGTTATTGTTCAGCGCCGGTATTATTTTCTTCTGTTTCTTTTATACGGCTCTGGTGTTTAATCCCAAGGAAACCGCTGATAATTTGAAGAAATCTGGTGCCTTTATCCCTGGTATACGTCCAGGCGAACAAACAGCACGTTATATCGATACTGTCATGACAAGACTGACCTTGATTGGGGCGATTTATGTTACATTAGTCTGCCTTTTACCGGAGTTCATGGTAATGGCCTGGAACGTTCCTTTCTACTTTGGTGGTACGACAGTCCTCATCGTGGTAGTGGTGGTCATGGATTTCATGGCACAGGTTCAGGCTCATATCATGTCATTCCAGTATGAGTCATTGTTAAAGAAGGCAAATTTACGTGGTGTTGGCTTTGGCTCGCCCCGTTAATTAGCAAAAAACTATAGTTGAGAGGTAGAAAATGAAAGTAGGGGCATCAGTAAAAAAGATGTGTCGCAATTGTAAGATAATTAAACGCAATAGAGTTATTCGAATTATCTGCAAAATTGCCAAACATAAACAAAGACAAGGTTGATTTTTTTATATTTGAATATTAAACTCATGCACTTTTTGCATGCTTGTTTCTGAATAATCAAGTAAAAGAGTTAGGAGTGAATAGATGACTGCTCGTATTGCAGGCGTAATTATCCCCATGCAGAAGCATATTGTAATTGGCCTTACTGCCATTTACGGGGTTGGAAAGAACCGTGCTCAAGATATCTGTCAATTAGCAAGGATTGATCCAGCAAAGAAAGTAAAAGACTTGACTGAAGCTGAATTGGAAGGCTTGCGTGGCGAAGTGGCGAAGTTTCGGGTAGAAGGCGATCTGCGACGAGAAGTTGCGATGAATATCAAGCGCCTGGTCGAACTCGGTACCTATCGCGGCATGCGTCATAAACGTGGATTACCGGTTCGTGGACAACGTACCAAAACAAATGCGCGTACACGCAAAGGTAAAAGAAAAGGCAAATAAAAGGTAGATAAGCAAGATGGCAAATACACAAGAAACAACTGCAAAACCTGCTCCTTCTGCCAAGGCAGCAGATCAGGAAACGGAAACTGGTTCTGAGACTGGTTCTACGGGCACTGGTACAACAGGCAGTGCGGGCAAGGGGAAATCAGGCAAGGCTCCTGCTGGCGCAGCAAAATCCCGTAAGAAGGTAAAACGTCAGATTAGTGATGGTATTGCTCACGTATATTCGTCTTTTAACAACACGATTGTTACTATCACGGACGTACAAGGTAATACAGTTGCATGGACGAGTGCTGCAAATTGCGGTTATCGCGGTTCCAGAAAATCAACTCCATATGCTGCTGGAGAAGCTGCACAAAAGGCGGGACAAGCAGTAGTTGATAACTTTGGCATGAAGAATATTCAGGTTCGAGTCAAAGGCCCAGGGCCTGGCAGGGAATCTGCAATTCGCGCATTGCATGCTGCAGGTTTGAAAATTATTTCTATAACAGATGTCACAGGTATTCCATTTAATGGCTGCCGCGCACCCAAGAAACGACGCGTGTAACAGGAGATAAAGATGGCTCGGTATTTAGGTCCAAGATGTAAATTATCCAGGCGTGAACGCATGGATCTTTCACTGACAAGCGGTGTTAGACCTCTGGATTCAAAATGTAAACTTGACACGGCACCAGGCCAATTTGGTGCCCGTCCTGGTCGCCAGACAGAACATGGTCTCCAGTTACGTGAAAAGCAAAAAGTTAGAAGAATATACGGTATTCTGGAACGTCAATTTGAAAACTATTTCAAGAAGGCAACACGTCTGAAGGGTTCAACAGGTGAAAACCTCTTGAAATTACTGGAACGTCGTCTTGATAATGTCGTTTACAGAATGGGATTTGGATCAACACGTGCGGAAGCAAGACAATTAGTAACTCATTGCGCAATTATGGTGAACGGTAAAATGGTCAACATACCATCTTATTTGTTATCACCAGGCGATGTAGTTAGCGTGCGTGAAGGTGCGAAAGGCCAATTGCGTATTCAATCTGCATTAACACTGGCACAAGCAAGACCGCCGTGTGATTGGCTGGAAATTGATACAGGAGCTTTTACTGGTACATTCAAATCTGCCCCGGATAGAGATCGTCTGCCGTCAGATGTCAATGAACAGTTAATTGTTGAACTTTATTCTAAATAAGCCACTTCCTGGATGAGAGGTTGTTATGCAAAATACACCATTTGATTTTTTAACACCTCGTGAGATCGCGGTTGAAATGCTTTCACCATTTCATGCGAAAATCACATTGGAACCACTGGAACGTGGTTTTGGTCATACACTTGGCAATACCCTGCGTCGTATATTGTTATCTTCCATGCCGGGCGCTGCTATTGTTGAAGCAAAGATAGATGGCGTGCTCCATGAATACGGGGCAATTCCTGGAGTTCAGGAAGATGTCGTTGAGATTTTATTAAATCTCAAAGGTATTTCCATCAGAATGCATGGTCGTCAGGAAGTTCAGCTCAAGCTTACCAAGACTGGTCCTGGTCCTGTTACAGCGGGTGATATCGAAACTGAACATGATGTTGAAGTAGTAAATCCTGGTCATGTCATTGCTCATTTGAATGAAAGCGGCTCATTGAATATGACATTAAAAGTCGTATTAGGCAGAGGTTATCAGCCTGCAATTCTCCGCAATCGTAAAGCAGAAGGCAAAACAACGATCGGTGCATTGCATCTGGATGCTAGCTTCAGTCCAGTTCGTCGCGTTGCTTATGCTGTTGAAAATGCGCGTGTTGAACAACGTACTGACCTTGATAAATTAGTGATTGATCTTGAAACCAATGGCACAGTTGATCCTGAAGAAGCGATTCGTCGCTCTGCTACCATTCTGCAACAACAGTTGGCAGCATTTGTGGATTTACAATCTGCTCCTTTGGTACACGAAAAGTCTTCACGTGAAGATTCAGTGAATCCAATTTTCTATCGTCCGGTTGATGATCTTGAGTTGACGGTTCGTTCTGCCAATTGCTTAAAAGCAGAAAATATTTTCTTCATTGGAGATTTGATACAACGTACGGAATCAGATTTATTAAAAACACCTAATCTCGGTAAAAAATCACTTACCGAAATCAAGAATGTGCTGGCTGCGCATAACTTGGCATTGGGAACAAAAATTGAAGGGTGGCGTGCACCAACATCCACTCATGATAATGAGACAAAATAAATAATCATTTCACTCATCAGTTAGTGATGAGTGAAAGTTTTTAGAATTCAATTAAAAGGGTTTGTAGTCATGCGTCATCGAAATAGTGGTCGACAATTAAGTCGTAATAGTAGTCATCGCAAGGCAATGTTCAAAAACATGATGGTCTCACTGGTTCGTCATGAATTCATTAAAACAACTTTGCCAAAGGCCAAGGAATTAAGACGGTTTATAGAACCACTTATTACCCTTGCCAAGGAAGATACATTGCACGGACGTCGGCTGGCATTCGAACGTTTGCGCGATCGTGAGATGGTATTGAAACTCTTTAATGAAATTGGTCCTTTTTACAAAACACGCCCAGGTGGTTATTTGCGTATTTTGAAATGTGATTTTCGTCAAGGTGATAATGCACCGATGGCGATTGTTGAATTGGTCGGTCGTCGCGATGAAAGCACAGCAGCTTAGCTGATGAAAAAGTTCTTTTGTGCGGGCGTTGGCTTGTAAAAATTATTGAGTAGCGTTGGAGTCTGAAATGTACGCAGTTATAGTGAGTGGCGGTAAACAATACCGTGTTCAAGAAGGAGATGTCCTCAAGCTGGAATCATTGCCAGAAGAGGTAGGCTCGGTTGTGAACTTTGAAAAGATTTTAATGGTTGGCAATGGTGACAAAGTGACTATTGGTAGCCCATTTCTGGATAAATGCCAGGTTTCTGCAAAGATTGTGTCAAAAGGTCGCGGAAAGAAAATTAGAATCGTCAAATTCCGTCGCCGTAAGCACCATGAAAAATGGCAGGGACACAGACAAAATTATACAGAAGTTGAAATTACACAGATAAAGGCTTGAGAGGAATCCAGCAATGGCACATAAAAAAGCAGGCGGTAGTACGCGCAACGGTCGCGATTCCAATCCAAAATATCTCGGAATCAAGCGATATGGCGGTCAACTGGTAAATGCCGGTGAGATTATTGTTAGACAACGTGGCACCAAGTTTCATCCAGGTATGCATGTTGGAATAGGCAAGGATCATACTCTTTATGCATTAAGAGCTGGTCGTGTGGTATTTGCAGTGAAAGGTGCATTACAAAAACGTTGTGTCAGTATTGAGCCAGTTGAAA
>Ga0206852_1120_pt2 | contig 14446 bp, 9 predicted proteins | sample Alteio_BWOrgCont_14_FD_152849 | JGI IMG/M metagenome (GOLD analysis project Ga0206852, IMG submission 152849) | Enriched cells from forest soil in Barre Woods Harvard Forest LTER site, Petersham, Massachusetts, United States -... | ecosystem: Environmental > Terrestrial > Soil > Temperate forest > O... | reverse complement strand
GGGTGCGTTTGTCAAACCCTTTTACTCGCGTGTTTACGCGAGAGAGGAATGCTGCCATTTTAGACTGGATTCTCGCCTCCGCGGGAATGACAGAGAAAAATTAATAATTTCTCCCGGACACTATACCCCTCACCCAAATTAAAACATAACAGAAGAATCATGTTTCAAAAATTCCCTATACGAAAGAATCTTGCTTTGATCTAGGTTTAGGATATTTTTGGTGACATAACTGTAATAATAGTTACCCACTTTTTGAGCGGAATAACTGTGGTTTAATTGCTCTTCTGGTGTGCTCGGAAAATCTTCAGAAAGATCCCAATACAGAATTTTTTCGCCTTTTTTAATAGCCTCTAATAGCGCCAAATTGGGATTCTCGGAACATTCGATCAGCTCAATGGCTGTGCGCATATCATCCTGAGATTGAAGCAATAAATAACTTTGAACACCCGATGCGTTTAGCATCAAATAACTTCCCGTGATATCGATTAAATAATATTCGCAAATAGACTTTTCACGAACGATACGATGGAATAATTCAATGAACTCAGGTTTTTTGATACACGCCGAATTATAATCGTTTACAGACACAAGTGCATTGATCAACTCGTGAGATTCTTCAGCAAAATAGCTTTCCTGTAAATCCACAATCATGGCTTCCAACTCTTCAACAAAGCTCATTTCAGAATGGGCGGATTTTGCCTTTTTTATGAAACGATTAATCACGGATTGATTCAACAGATTAACCGCCAGCTTTTCATCGGCCTCACTCGTCATCATCAATTTTTTAATGGGCAGCTCGATTATTTTTTCACACAATTGCTGCCCGTTTTGCTTAGGCATATTAAAATCGGTGACTAGCGCTGTAATTTCAATAAATCGATTCGGGTTATACACAATTTTAGGGATCTTCTGGATATCAATATCCACACGCGCTTGATTAAGACCCGTTTCAGGTCGAGTAACGGCATCTTGAAGAAACTGACGACGCTGATACTGCGTTAATAGATAATTCGACACTTTAAGCGAATCAGCCGACAGCTTAAAAGTCGCTTTGTCGTGATTTAATAGATTGAGTATGATTTTGATATAAGGCAAATCATCATCGACAATAATAACCCTCGTGGGAAAGAAAAAGGCATGCGGTGGCTGAAGGCTCATGGGCAACTCCCTTAATGGAAAGCCCGGATGGTACTACGAAAGGAATCAAAAAAACTACCGTAGTTTTTATTCCCGCTGAAGAACTTTGTTATTTTCTTGTGGAAAGCTCAGTAAAAATTCAACACAATCACCGTCCACTAAATGGCCGCTAATATCGCCACCCATACTCTGCATGCCTTGTTTTGCGGCGAATAAGCCAATACCGGTGCCACCTTCCTTGGTGCTCTCTAAGCCCGTAAAAAACTGCGCCAGGGTATCTTGTGTCGCCCCACCGGCCGTGTCTTTAATGCGAATGATATTGCAAGGTTCAGCTCGCTCACATTTCACAAAAATCTCACCATGACCTTTGAGCTGAATTTGCTCGAAAGCATTTTTAATTAAATTTTCCATCAAACGATTAAAAACAATTTCATTACCCATAAAATAAAAAAACTCCATGCTGTCTAAATGCATTTTGTTTTTTTGCGTTTTAGTGGCGTAAGGATATTCTCGAATGACGCGCTGTAAGAGCAAACCGGCATTACAGGATACGAATTGCTCCTTATCCAAGGTTTCATCACCCCCAGAAGCCCCGCGAATACTCTTGAGGGAATCTTTAATATAATCGGTGGTTCTATCAATGCACTGCAAAATAGTGGTAGGCACTTTCTGCAAATAGTCAGTCGATTCTGCGGAAAGAGGGGGCACTTTTAAATCAGCCGCTTTCGCGACTTTATAGCCTTCAATCAGCGCGGGAAGATCATCTTCCAAGACATGAGTGGCTGCTGTAATGGCGGCCAGTGGCGTGCGCAAATCATGGCTCTGCATGCCCGAAAAAATTAAGATAGCGCGCCGAGTGGCTTCTTCAGCAGCAATCTTGGCTTGAGCCTCTGCGGCTTCCTGCTGGGCTCTTTTGAGCTCGGTTACATCCAAATAAGTTCCTAAAATACCAATCACTTCGCGAGTTGCATCGCGTATGGGTACTTTATTAATTAAAATGGTTTTGATGGAGCCATCGGGTTGGCGCTGCTCTTCTTCATAATTCAGCTTAGGAACACCTGAATTCATGACCGCCTGGTCATCGGCCATATACTTAGCGCGTAGCTCATAAGGCGCCCAAAAGAAATCATGATCGGTTTTCCCAATGAGATCTTTTTCATTGAAACCAAATTGTTGGGCAAAGGCTATATTACAACCTTGGAAGGCACCAGACCTGTCCTTCCAAAATATATATTGCGGAACGGTGTTGATCAGTTGATCTAATATCAATTCATGATTCATGGAAGTGATGGCCCTAACTAAACTGCTTCACGCTCAAAAACTTGAGAGGCGAGGGGTATATGGGGGCAAAGTATAGCATGGTTCTCAGCAAGAGGAGCATGCTCTCTTAAGATCACGGCCAGTTGATCATCCGGCAAGACTTGGCGAAGTCGGGTCAACGAAATACCCGTTTTAATGCTCACATATTCTCTGAGAGAGGCCTCATTAGAGACACCCAGTTCAGAACCTAGGTGATCATAAAAATGTGACAGTTTATTGGAATTGAAAATAAATACTTTTTGAAGGGCCAAGCTCAAAGCCTTTTTTATCTTAAAGTGTTCATCCACAAGACCCTTAATCATAAGGGCATTCGGGAAGGTGTAAGTCATCTTCATACCCGAAGCGGAAAAGTAACCAAAACCCTTTTGCTCAACACCACCCTCCGTGCGAAAGTGCACAGGGCTTTCTGGGCTATATAAAGAATATTCCAGGCCTCGAGTCTGTATTTTAACGTAGCCCGTACGCAATCTTAAAACAGTGGCTTCTGTTAATTTGGGAATAAAACGTGAAGATTTCAACAAGATATTCGCCGCAATTTCCTGACCTAAGGGCAGAGCCAAAGGATTCTCAGCATTAATTAAAGCTTCTAAGCTACTGCTGAGCTTACCGCCCGCCACATAGTGTCCAATATTAGAGACAGACTCTTCCGTCAGAATGCCTGTGCCATTACCCAAATTAGTGAAGGAACAAAAAGGACCCACTGAAAATATGCAGGTATTTAATCGATGCAAGGCCCGCGGCAACTTAACCAATACACTGGCTTTCACGCGTATTAGACGCTCATCCTCTGATTGAGTTCTTTTTCGTTTATCCAAAAGTTCAATGTTCTGCCAGGTGCTATTAACAACGCTCTCGCCATAAAAAATACTTTCCAAACCGGAATGAATATTTTCGGCATGCACGGTATAAGACAAAGACTTAGGATCAAAATCAATTTTAGTGACTTTGTGATGAGGAATGAAGCTGATGCTTTCACTCTCATCAATACGTTTTTTAAGATCGACTCTAAAGACATCAATATTGATTTGAGATTCACTGGTTTCAATACCTAATTCAACATGGGTGTTATTTTGATGACCCTTTTCATCTGTGAAGATCACTTCCTTTGCAATATCAGGATATTGTTCAGGCTTAATCACACGAATAAAATCTTCAGGCTGTCCAAAAACATAATTGCATTTTTTGGCTTCTTGTTGATAACGATCAGAGAGAGACGCACTGACATCTTTTATTTTATCAGGACTAAAGAGTGAATTAGACATCACAAAATACCGACCCCGACGCCAAGGATCCGAAGGCTGGCCTAAAATATAATTCTTATATTTACTCGCAAATAATAGGGAGTCTTCAAGACATTTTTGTGCGGTTTCAATATCACCCGCATAATGCAAACCGATATGCAATTTATTGCATTGATTATAACTGGTGCTGCGTGCATGAATAACTTCATCACCCACATCCACTAAAGCAATTTTAAGATGAGAAGGCAATTCCAAAGCCGCTAGAGTTCCGGACAAGCCGGCACCTAAAATAAGCACATCGAAATGAGGGTCAAAGTTTTTATTGACTAGCATATCCCTATCTACCCAAGTTAAGTTTCAATCTCGAACGGCCGATAGTGTGACACAAGTTTTTAAGATTTGTAAGAGATTGCTCACAAAAAAGAAGGGGATTTGATTACAAATTTGCTACGCAATTTTACGGTATGGGCGATTTATAAATCGCCCACTGGTTTATTTTTTTTCATTCAGCTCAGGAATATCCAGGGAAATCCCCAACACCCCATAAACTTCATTGTTTTTATTTCTGAGGGGCACTCTCTGGCTTAGCACGATGGTTTCTTTGCCGTCCATAGTCGCTCTTTCTTCGACTGTTTTGGCACGACCTGTGGAGATCACGTCAAGATCATTGGCTCTGAATTCGGCAGCGCTTCCTTCAGGCCAAGGCAGCTCACTGTCTTTCTTCCCGATAAGACCCGCCTCCGATTCAAAACCCAGGCTCAGTGCTTGCTTTTCATTGCTGCCGAGATAACGACCTTCTTTATCCTTCCAATACACATGGCCCGGTAAATGAGCAACAATGCTTTTAAGTGTTAGCTCAACACTTTCTTTTTCGAGGATTAGCTTATCTTCATTCGCCTTAATATCATCAATTTTATAAGAAGAACCCAAAAGGCCAATAACGTTATTATCAGCATCTTTTAAAGGCAGCTTATAGGAACGATAAATGGATAAAACACCCTCAGCATCATGCGCCATTTCTTCCAAACACTGCACTTCACCAAAGTGCATCACCCTGGCATTATTTTCATCCAACATCTTGACCGTTTCAGGATGATCCTGGAAGCAAGGCAAATCCTTATTGCGCTTTCCAATCACCTCATGACGTGAAACAAGACCCATCATCCTAGCCTGAGCATCGTTGCATCCTTGATAAACACCCGCTTTATCCAACCAATAAATATGATTGGGCAAAAGCGCCATAACATTTTCCAATGAAATTAAAGGAGAATTATTCATACGATCAACACCTATATTCAATTCCAGGATACGAAGACCCTAAAAGCATTAAGATCAAAAAATTGGGAAGACCGGCAGTCTGGCATAATCGAGGGTGTTTTTCTACGGTAACAATGATGAGGTCGTCGTAGAGACAATTCAAGAATAGTCTCTTTCTTCTAATGGTGTCAGACCAGACTGGTCTGACACCATTGATTATGGCTACATTTTTAATGCGATATTTGCCTCTTTAATGATAGCCTGTTTCCTTGCAAGCTTAGCCGCAGACTCAGCCTCAGTTTCTTCTGTAAGAGCCTCTTCAATTTCATCCAATAATTTTCCAGGATATCGTTTAGTAAGACATCGAGCGTGGCCTCCCTATCTAGAACCTTTACTTCTGAAAACAGGTGCCCCACTTAATTAGGGCTTAAATTTCTAATTGATTGATTTATATGGCGCAGGTATTAACCGCTTGGAAGGTATTATTTTTTTGCGGGAATTGAACAATTACTACGGTATTTTTTTAAAAATAGATTTGTTATAAGGGTGTTCCAAAATAATCGGAAATAATGATATGCCTTCTATTCTACCGGATAAAATGCTCTTAAATTTATGTGGATTTCACAGCGAGATGAGCCAAGCCGAGTGTTATCGACGAGGTTTATATGTTGAGCGGGATGAGGCTATGGCTTTAAGGCTGTATACCGAGGCCGCGAGCAAAGGCGTGCCAGGTGCTCATTTCAAAATAGCTTTAATCCATCATCATCGAAAGCCTTGCGAGTCTGTTCAAGCCAGAGAGGCTTATCTTAAAGCAGCTTTTGAGGGAGATTTAAGTGCAAAAACAGCACTTCAAGAGCTTTTGTTGCTGGCTAATCCCGAAGACAGTGGCTTTATTACATTTTATATAGCTCGTGCTTTTGAGCATGAAGGGAATTGGCTAAAAGCTCAGGAGTGGTATATCAAAGCCGGCACTGTTGAGGCCATTTATAGTCTGGGAGCCTTGTATCACAGAGATAGGTTATCTCGCGTTGATGGCTCCATTGTGATAGCTAAAAACAAAGCTGAAGAATTGCGTTGGTATAAACAAGCGGCAGCTTTTGGCCATGAAGCCGCCCTCCTGGCTCTAAAAGCAGAGGTTGATGCAAAAGCTTTGGCCTCATTATATCTCGCGCAACTGCATGAATTAGGCGTGAAAGGCTGCCCTACAAGTCAAGCCATCGTTCATTACAAAGAAGCCAGTGCCTTGGCGAATGCTGATGCCAGTTTTAGACTGGCTCAAATCGCAGAAAGAGGTGAATTAGGAGCTCTGCCTAATCGAGTAACAGCCTTCGAATCTTATTTGCTAGCAGTAAAGCAAGGTCACTTGGACGCGCTCACAGAAGCCCTACGATTGGCTGAAATTTCGCAAGATAAAAGCCTCGATTATCAACTGGCCGAGTTTTATCAAAATTTTATTAAAAACAAAGTGCTCTCTTTAAGATGGTATAAAAATGCTATAGATAAGGGAAATCAGGTGGCTGTAGAACGCCTGAATGAAATTTCAAAGGTGGATCCTGAAATGGCCTATGCGGCCGCCAAGTTATATGAAGAGGACACCCATGGAAAGAAAAATGTAGAGACAGCTATTATTTACTATGCAATGGCCATACGCAAGGATCATTTTTTAGCTAAAGAACGCATCAGTTTTTTTGGCAGAATCAAAAAACGCCGAAGCCCAATATATCTTGGCTTATGAGTTCTATTGGTTAAAACATCATGATGCTTCCGAAACCATTAAATGGTGCCTTCGAGCCGCTGATCTTGGGCATAAGCTTGCACTGCATTATTTAACGACAACTCTTTTTACAGTTGATCAGTATTTGTTTATTGCCATCAAATATGAAGGCGCTGAAGAAATTGCTTTAAATATTAATCGAGCCATGGAATTTTATAAAAAAGCCAGCCACTTGGGAAGTCCTGGCGCTAATTTTCGTTTAGCTCAGCTGCATGAAAATTTTGAATTAGGCCCTATTTTTAACCAAGAAATAGCTTTTAAATACTATTTGTTGGCTGCAAAAAAATCTCATCCAGCGGCTTTAGTTGCCTTAGAGAGACTTGCGCTGTTGTTAAGAAATAATGACTTAGATTTTAAATTAGCTGAGCTTTACCATGACGTCATTAAAGACAAAGTACTTAGTTTAAAGTGGTATAAAAAAGCACGAGAAAAAGGAAGTGTTCAGGCTTCTAATAGGCTAAAAGAAATTTCTCGTGCAGATCCTGAGTTTGCTTATGCCACCGGTTTGTTGTACGAGCAAGATATGGAGGGAGAGCAAAATTTAGAAATCGCCATTCAGTGTTATGCCATGGCGTTACGCAATAATAATTTCAAGGCACTAGACCCTCTAATGCGCTTAGCTCATTCAGGTCATGCTTGGGCACAATATGCCTTAGCTCGTGAATATTATCTACTCAAGCAGAAAAATATATTAGAAGCTATTCGATGGTGTATGCGAGCGGCTGATTCAGGGCATGAATTGGCATCAGCTTATCTTAGAGAAACAGAATTCACTGTTGATCAATATTCAGCTATTGCCACCCGCTATGAAGAAGGTGCTGAAGTTGTGGTTAATTTAGCTCATGCCGCTACATTTTATGATAAAGCCTCTCAACTTGGAGGTGCAGAGGCTTCATTTCGTTTGGGGCAATTGCATGAAAAGGGTTTATTGGGGGAGAAAAATCTACAAAAAGCCATCGCCTATTATGCTGTCGCCATACGTTATGGCCATCGTAAAGCAGAGGAGCGTATAGCCACCTTAGCGGAGCGTGGGAATGCTGACGCACAATATGTTTATGCCTATGATTATTTTCATTCGAAGCGCCAGGATGTTACGCAAGCGGCTATCTGGTGCATGCAGGCGTCCGAGCAAGGTCATGAACTTGCCTTAAAATATCTTAGAGAAAGTGTATTTAGCGCTGAGCTTAATTCTCTTATAGCTACCCGATATGAACAAGGCAGAATGGTTGCTTTCAATATAACTCGCGCTATTGAATTTTATAACAAAGCCAGCAACTTGAAAAATGATGCAGCGGCCTTTCGTTTAGCCGAGCTGTGTGAAACAGGTGCACTGGGAGTGCTAGTTAATAAAAAACTGGCTTTTAAATATTATCTAGTCGCTGCAAGAAAAGTACGAAAGGATTGCTTGGAGCCTCTGGAACGCTTGGCTGATGAGTTGGAAAGCAGCGAATGTGATTATCAGCTTGCTGAACTTTTCTTTAATGTATTTCACGATAAAACGCGTACTTTGAAATGGTGTAAAAAATCAGCAGATAGGGGCTATATAAAAGCGCAGCACGTTATGCGCACGATTTCCAATATGGACCCTGAGTTTGCTTATGCTGCAGCTCAATTGTATGAAGAAGTGGCTCTGACTAAGCGCGTTAAAGACAGTCTTTCACTCACGGAAATAAATGCACACGAAATCTTAAGTTACATTGTTTTAGCGACACGAAATCATCATCCAGAAGCCAGGAAGTGGTTAGAAGCTAAAGCCACAGCGGGTCAAGTTAATGTGCAATATGCTTTGGGTTATGTGAATTTTCACTATGATAACAATCGGCGGCGAGCTGTATTCTGGTTTATGAAGGCTGCAAATGAAGGTCATGAACAAGCTTTACGCTATCTAACGGATCAAAATTATAGCATCGACATTTATTTAAACTTAGCCAAGTGTTATGAAGAGGGCTTGGGAGTTGCTATTGATATCAATCGCAGTATCCAGTTTTATACTAAAGCCTATGCTGTCGGCGCTAGAAGCTTAGCTCTAAAATTAGGAAAACTTCATGAGAAGAAAGTTGAAAATACCGTAAAAAACAAAGAAATAGCCTGCGAATATTATTTTCGAGCCTATCACGATGGGGTTCAGGAAGCATGGGATTCCCTTCAGTCCTTATTTGAAGATATTAACGTGGGCCTTCAATCAAGGATACTGGCACTAGATAAAAAAATATCAAGCGCAAGATCCTCGCAAACTTCAGGTAGTGCCAGTTCTCAAGTGGGTTTGTTTGGTCCAAGATCCGTGGCCGCTTCGCTTTCGAGTCTTTCAGCCTCTTTAGTACCAAGGGCTGCACCAGGAATGAAATCCCGTGTTCATTAATATTTAACCAGAGAGTAAGACATGAAAGATTATTACGCAATATTAGGTATCTCCGAAGATGCCACTCCCCATATGATTAAGCAAGCTTATAGGAAGCGGGCACTAGAACATCACCCGGATAAAGGGGGTGATATTGCTCGCTTCCAAGAGATCAATGAGGCCCATGGGGTTCTATCCGATCCTTCTAAGCGTGCGCAGTACAACGAAGATTATAAGGCTTATTCTGCTACTCATACCGATGAGGCTGTTGTAGAGATCTCTGGCTTACTGATGCCAAGCGGAGAAAGTCATTCATTGAAGCTACGTTTAAGTCATGAAGAATTTGTCCGTCAATTTAAACTAAGTCCGTTGCCCCAAGGTGATGTTAGTGAGCTGTTTACACCGCTTGAGAACACTCTTGAACGTACGGCTGCAGCGATGGAAATTCCGACAGAGCTAACGTCACGTAAAGCGATTGATCTACTCATAAATTTTTTACGAGGCGCTTATCGGGGATCCGGAGCAGAGCTGAGAGGCTATGTGGCTGCAGAAAGGGCTAGGAAAAGCTATCGGGCTTCAGCAGGGTATTTGTTATATGAAGGTGTTTTCGATATCATTTTAATAGATTCTTTTAAGCAAAAAGATGTTCTTTTGCCTGCATTACAAAAAATAATGGATTATGCTAAAAGAAGAGCTTGTGGCCCTGATTCTATGTCTGCTGTCGCCCATTTATTTCAAAATGCTTATTTCCGAAATTTGCTTTCTCTAGCTTTCCATCTTTATTGGCAACCCAACGAGGCTGGTATAGCCGCTCGTTTGGATGCGGATGATCTAAAAGCCTTTGATGGCAGACGAGAAGCTGAAGAAGCTTTGGCTCAAGTGCGTGAAGCTATGGGTAGCATGAAAGGAGTGTTCGCTAGATTGTTAAGACTACAACTTCGTCTATTTAGTGTGCTTCATCACTTTGAAGAAGACGTCCATCAGGAATTTTTAGAGGCACCCACAGCCAAAGATTATCGAGAAAAAGCATTCCATATCCTTGATTGGATTCCTGCTATTCAAGGCATTTTTCATCATGACATGCTTCTGAATATGCTCTTGGAAATAGGCACTTATTTTCAGCGGGCGGCTGAGCTTGAGGCTGATCCTGCCACGAAAATGGCCGATGAAACTATGGCTCTCGCTATGTACGAGAACGCCAGAAATTGCGCACGTCATAGCACGCCGGATAAGGAACTCTATCTTAGAGCACGTATTCTAAAATATATTTCAGCTCTTCATTACCGAGGTCCTGAACTGGCTCTAACCATAAAACATTATCAACAGCGCTGTATGGCGATTGTTAATATATTCCCCTTCTTTGAGCCGACTCAATCACATCTTTTATTTGCTCGTGAACGGGATGACATCCAAACATTAATGCAAAGTTTATTGCAAAATTATATTAGCATCATTGAAAATAATGCTGTTTCTGAAGAAAGAATCCCCATGGATCATAAGCCTTCCCTTGTTTTTTATCACGCCTATGCTGGTGTAGCTCAAGGCTGGTTTGAAAGTCATGATAATCCTAAGTACGAAGACGAGCTTCGAGAACGCCTGATGCATGCATTATTGCGCGAAAATGGCTGGTATGATTGGGATGTGATGAATAATGTTGATTCTCTGGGCATTATGTTTGATCGCGATGAGGATGGATGGATTGTGCCTAATCGAAGCCTTCCCCTGGAAGCTTTTGAAGTTGAAGAGCTTCAGGGGATTTCGGGGATTGAGGTAAATCATACTACAGGAGAGCTGAGTTTCTTTTTTGAAAAATGGATAGAGGGTTTAGACCCTCCTTATAGAAAATCATTAATCACCCCATGGGATCTTTTTACCGCAGCTGAAATTAATGCAAGAGCCCCTTTCTTTAGTCTAGATCAAGTTGATCCAGACATGCCTTTGCACCCTTTTAATAAAATGCGCTTTTCGCCTCTCGCCATGAGAGGTACGCAATTACTTCTTGATCTAATGATTGCTGATTATCTATTAAAGTTTCTCACAGTAGGACAAGAAGTCTCAGGTAAGCCACCTTATAAGATGCGATCTCTGGATGGCCTGATGGCGCGTTTACCTTTTTATTTAAGGGATATTATTAATGATTACCGTCGTGATTCTCTACTGGTTTTAGAGTCATCAGCTCAGCGATTTTGGTTTGAGGTGGGAGTCATACCCTTAGCCGATCAAGACTTAGGTGATGTTCATCGCATAGCCTTAGGCCAAGTAAAAATGGAGCTTAGAACGCACAAGATGGTTCGAGATGAAAGAGGTAATTTAGTGGATGGTAATGAGGTTGATGAAGGCTGGGACTTGTATTTGTTAAGTCAGGCAGAAATGGCCGAGTTAGTGTCGGGTGTCCGTTGCATCACGGGCCCTGCTATTATTTTTATACAGGGATCTAACAAGGCTTATTTTATTGATAAAGATACAACAACACTTTCAAAAGAACTTATTATAGATGATTTTGTAACGCTTATTAGCAAACTCAAACGGGATAAGGATGCTCAAGGAAAATTAATTCGTGATCCCAAAAATAATCGTATTTATTACGAAGTTGTTATGGCACTGACGATCTTCACCAAGCGGCCTCATTATTTTTCAGCAGAATATGTTTTTGCTCGTAGATTTTCGACTCACTATAATGAGTTCGCACAATATTTTCCTGAATTTGGGCGTTTGCGCGAGCTTGCTAAAGTGGCATTGGTCGTGAATTTATTGAACACGGTTAAAGAAAATAATATGAGAAAGCTTTCTGAAATTACTCCTAGAGTGAGTTCTGGGGGGTGGTTAGATCGCCCCGTTGACGCCCAAGCAGACATTAAGAGGCGGCAGGATAAGTATGCAAAGTTGTATCATGACTGCTATCAGACTCGCTTGGCGGAGTTGGAGACTTCTTTAACGAATAGCCATGCTTCTCATGAAAAATATCGAGCCGTCATCAATGCACAGTTTTCTGAAATGACAGGGAAAATGGGTTCAATGACCCTCGGGGCCTATTCGCCAGAAATAGAAAGCTATTGCGAAGAGCAGCGCCGATTTAACCAAGAAAGGATAACTCGGGAAGATGGTTATGAAGTTTGGATTCATAATAGAGATCGTATTTATGCCCAGATAGATGAATTACGTGCTAAGCGTGCTACTGAATTGAATCAAACAAGGCGAGAGAGTTATATTTCTCAAGTGTATAAATCTTACAAATCTAATTTATCAGATGCTTTGGGTCATTCTGCTTATTATGGATTAGTGGTACGTTTTATTGAGGGAGATCAATATCCCTTATTCAATGCGCTAATCGAGCAATTTACACTTAAATTAAAAGAATCCTTAATAAAGGCCTACCCACTGGCTTCTGGCGCTGAAATTGATGCAGCGTTCCGAGGCGTTTCTTCCACTGTTCATGCTATCAATAGGCGACATGTGGATAGAGAGATCGAAGCCTGCCGATTGCAAGCGGATCAAGAAATTGCAGAGATGACTGCTGAGCTAGAAGCAGAAAAAAAAGAAAGGGAAGTCCTTAAAAAATTGTTAAAAGTAGAACAAGCAATAGAAGCTCAGTTAGAACAATTAGGCCTGCCTATGCGGGAGCTGCCTTTTAATTTTGATGGCGACTGCTTATGGGTTCCGAGCAGCATGAATCATCATGGCAGGCAATTTGTCTATGGCGGGGTGGATCTGCGACCTGAGCTAAAAATAATTGCTCCCGATAATCCAGAGCATAAAAAATTATTAGAAAGCAGCTTTGATACACCTTATACCGTTAGGATGGGTTCAGCGTATATTGCCGCCGCTAAGGTAGAGATAGCGGGCCTTAAGACTGAGGGCGCCAAACTCAGGGGCAGCAGTCGATTGATTGAAAGTCTAAGACAGGCCCAACGAGCTATGAAAGCCGCCGCTGCAGGAACAGGATCAGGCGTTAAAGCTGGGGCTAGAGCCGGAGCTGAAGCTTGGACTCGGACTTGGGCTGGTGCTGGAGCGAGACCAGGCGTAGGTTCAGTATACACAGCCTCATCCGAAGGCCGCCAAGCCCCAGCCGCTGCAGGAGCCGGCGGATCTGGTGGCGGAGGTCGCGGCCGAAGCGGAGCTGCCGGAGGCGGAGGTCGAAGACCACCATCACCTCCTGATGAAGGTGGTTCAGGCCGTTTTGGTCGCGGGGCAGGAGCTGGGGCTGGGGCTGATGCAGGAGCAGGCAGCGGCCGCATCTCCCCTTCTGATTATTATCCCGAAAGCGATGATGATACAGGAGCCGCTGCCGCAGGAGCTGGTGCTGCAAGAGGGGCCGAAAAAAGCACCGCAGCAGGCGCTTCATCACGTCCACGTTCACTCTCACCCCTATCGAAGATGTTCGGCGGCCCACCCACCGCCGAAGAGCTAGCCGAAACCGCCAGAATGAGAGCACTCACCCCAAGAAGTCGTCCAGCTTCACCGGGTTTGTTTGGAGTAAAGAGTGTTTATGCGGATGTCAGTGCCTCTGGTGGGCCGGCATTCCCACCAGGGTCAATGGGTTCAGCCAAAGCGTGGACAATGAAAGCTAGGATAAATGCAGCGCAGTTGCCTAATGAAGGTAGAGTTAGGTTTGTTCCTGATGACGACTACCATCCTTCTGAACCGCTTTTAAGAGGTCCCAGTCATGGTTATATAGATAAGTTCAAGAACGAGTGGACTAAAGGGCCGTCTAGGACTGCTGGACAAGCTTTTGAGTGGGATGTGCAGCTTTCTGATCTTGGTAAAAAACAATTAGGCTGGTTAAGTCGGGATGGGGAACATATTAATGTATCATTAGATGGCCGAATTACTCATTAACAGGAAATAGATTATGAAAAATAAGTTTAATTTTTATGAAATTGTGAGGATTGTATCTGATAAGCCAAAACATGCTGAAATAAATGGTGCTACTGGTGTAGTTGCGGGTATGGCACAAAATGAAGAGACTGGCAGATGGACTTATGGTGTAAGTATAGATAAGTTGGATGGTTTAGTGCGGCGGATGGATGAAGATTCACTTGTCTCAATAGGAGTGGTGGGAAAGCGAGAAGATTTTTATACGGGTGAATCTATTAAGGTTCGTGTCGATCCAAAGACTGGTGAAGGTTATATTGTTGATGATGAATGACAGATACTAATGTAATAAAGTGGCTAAAATAAAAAGACCGAGTTTAGCAGCAGGTGTAAACCCAAGGATGTCAGACTAGACTGCTCTGACACCGTTGGGCTCACTTCTGATTATTATCCCTAAAGCGATGATGATACAGGAGCCGCTGCCGCAGGAGCTGGTGCTGCAAGAGGGGCCGAAAAAAGCACCGCAGCAGGCGCTTCATCACGTCCACGTTCACTCTCACCCCTATC
>Ga0206852_1135_pt1 | contig 14458 bp, 14 predicted proteins | sample Alteio_BWOrgCont_14_FD_152849 | JGI IMG/M metagenome (GOLD analysis project Ga0206852, IMG submission 152849) | Enriched cells from forest soil in Barre Woods Harvard Forest LTER site, Petersham, Massachusetts, United States -... | ecosystem: Environmental > Terrestrial > Soil > Temperate forest >... | reverse complement strand
CAAAGGATTAATCGAAAGCCCCTGAACAATAATTCCAAAAGCAACAACTCCATAAGTTAATCCCAAAATAATCTCGCGTGAAGGATTGTCCGGCGTGGACAGTGCTAAAGCCACAGCCAAACCACCCCGTATGCCGCCCCACACTAAACTTGAAATCATATAACGCGGGAATCGACGTTTGAGATGAAAGAACATTAAAGGCGCGGCCACACTGATCCAGCGAACAATGAGCACTAAGATAATCGTGAAAATAATAGCGGGAATATAGAGTTGATGCGTGTCCAGTATCAACACCTCAAAGCCCAATAATAAAAATAAAACAGCATTCAATAATTCTTCAATGAGTTCCCACACAAATTCCATTGCGGCACGAATGCGCGGGACTATATCCGGATGATGAATAAAACTACTCACCATAAGACCTGCAACCACCATGGCCAGCGGCCCTGAAATATTCATGAAAGACGCTAAACTATAGCCACCTGAAACACAGGCTATGGTTCCAAAAATAGCGAGCCTGGGTTCGTCGCTGTATCGAATTAATCCGCGCATAAGCAAACCCAAAACAAAGCCAAGGCTCAAGCCACCTAAAACTTGCTGGAAAAATAGATGACTGATTTCAGGCAATGTGGGTTGAGTATTATTGAGCGCAAAAGAGTAACAAGTCACAAATAAAACGATACCGACACCATCATTAAAAAGCGATTCACCCGCAATGCAGACTTCCAGTTGCTTGGGTGCTTTAATTTTTTTTAGAGTGGCAATGACCGCAATAGGATCGGTGGGGGAGATGAGTGCTCCAAACAATAAGCAATAAATAAGGCTAAGATGTATTCCCAAATAGGGAAGTAAATAATAGCTCCCAAAGCCAATCATAAAGAAAGAAAGCACCGTACTCAGCGAAGATAAGGTGAAAATTTCCCAGCGATTATCTTTAAGAGCGCTGGTATCAATCGACATGGCACCTGCAAATAACAAAAAGCTCAGCATGCCGTTTAAGACTAATCCGCTGAAGTTCATCTCGGTTAATAAATGAGCCGTATCTTGCGAGAGTGCGCTGTAACCAAAGTATTTTAAAACATTAAACGCCAAGGACATCAAAAGAGCCGCCGACATAATCGCGATCGAAGTTTGTAGCTTCAAGAAACGATGGCCTAGGTAGCCAATCAGCAAGGCTGAGCTTAGGATGAGGGGGGCTAGTGTGTAAGTGTCCATAGGCTTTTTTATCATGAAAATCAAAGTTTCGCATTGAAAATCAAAGCTGCGCATTGATTTTCGATCCTTGGCGTACCGAAATTTTGCTATCGGGTAGAGACAATTCACGAATTGTCTCTCTATCCTGTAACGAAAGAGACAATATAGAAGCGTGGTGTCAGGCTGCAGCAGCCTGACACCACACCAATAGATTGTCTCTACCCGATAGCGAGATCCCGGTTCAATTGAAACGGGCGATTCGGCCAATTTGTAAATTGGCCCCAAGCCCCAGAATCGGTATAATGCCCCAACCCAAACCACCAAGGACACTCCATGAGCGACAAACCTAAGGCCATCTACCTCAAAGACTACCTGCCTCCCGCTTTTTTCATTGATCGAGTGCAATTGCATGTGGATCTTAAAGAAGAGGCCACCGAAGTGCATGCGATATTAACGGTACGTCGAAACACCGCGCGTGAAGAGGCGGATTTACCGCTTTTCTTGGATGGTGAGGCCATGCAGCTCAATAGCATTAGTCTCGATGGTAAGGCCTTAACTCCTGAAGCTTATGTGTTAACAGCAGAATCACTCAGCATCCCTCATGTGCCTGATGAATTTAAATTGGAAACGAAGGTAACGATTGATCCTAAAAATAATGCGAGCTTAACCGGTTTGTATCAATCGAATGGCAATTACTGCACGCAGTGTGAAGCAGAAGGCTTTAGGCGCATTACTTATTTTCCAGATCGACCGGATGTCATGTCGCATTATCAAGTCGCCATCAGTGCGGATAAAAAACAATACCCCATACTTTTATCCAACGGTAATCTCATTGAAGAAAAAGAATTAGCCGATAATCGTCATTGGGTTTTATGGGAAGATCCTTCTTTAAAGCCGTGTTATTTATTTGCCTTGGTTGCGGGTAATTTTGAATTTCTTCAAGATCATTTTATCACCTGCACAGAGCGTTCTATTTTAGTGCGTGTTTATGTGGAGCGAGGTAATTTATCGCAAGCCGCCTTTGCCTTGGAATCCTTGAAAAACGCGATGCGTTGGGATGAGCTGTGTTATGGCCGTGAATACGATTTAGATCAATACATGATTGTCGCAGTAGGCGATTTCAACATGGGTGCGATGGAAAATAAAGGCCTCAATATTTTCAACACGAAATACGTGTTAGCGAATTCTCAAACAGCGACTGATATGGATTATATGGGCATAGAAAGTGTCATTGGCCATGAGTATTTCCATAACTGGACGGGAAATCGCATTACCTGTCGTGATTGGTTTCAAATCACCTTAAAAGAAGGTTTAACTGTATTTCGGGATCAACATTTTTCGGCCGATAGGGGCTCGCCCCTGTTGAATCGCATTAATGCGGTCAATGTCATTCGTAACAGTCAATTCCCGCAAGACGCAGGCCCCATGTCGCATCCTATACGGCCGGATCATTATATTGAGATTAATAATTTTTATACCGTCACTGTGTACAATAAAGGCGCTGAAGTCATTCGCATGATTCAGACCTTAATTACTAAAGACAATTTCCGAAAAGGCATGGATTTATATTTTAAGCGACACGATGGCCAAGCCGTCACCACCGAAGAATTCCTTAAATCCATGGAAGATGCTTCAGGAAAAGAATTAACTCAATTTAGACGTTGGTATTCACAAAGCGGAACCCCTGTTTTAGAGTTAAGTTCACACTATGATGCGGATCAAAAAACCTATACTTTAAGCGTTAAACAATCTTGCCCAGCCACAGCCGATCAAAAAGAAAAGTTGCCCTTTCATCTACCCTTAAGCATGGCGTTATTAAATGCAAAAGGTGAAGAACTTCCTTTGCAATTAAAATCTGAAAGTGAAGCTGTACCTGGAACGCGAGTCTTAGATATTAAGGAAGCCGAGCAAGAATTTTGTTTTGTAAACATCAACGAACTCGTCACCCCTTCGTTGTCACGCCATTTCTCAGCCCCTGTTATTTTAAATTATCCTTATACTTTAAAAGAACTTTTGTGGTTGATTGAGCATGACACCGATGATTTTAATCGTTGGGATGCGGCTCAAAGCGCCGGAACGAAAATTCTTCTCGATTTAGTTGAGAAAAAGCAGCAGAATAAAACACTCAGCGTGGATCCAGCCTTCCTTCATTTATTTTCCACTTTATTGGAAAATAAATCACCGAATGGCATTTTACTCGAAAAATTATTAATCCTGCCTTCTGAGCTTTATCTCGCGCAACAAACTAAAACAGCGGATATCGAGTCTATTCATGCTGTTCGTGAATGGTTGAAGCGTACTCTGGCTCTGCAGCTCGAAAATCAATTATTGACTCATTATCAACGTCTCAATCAATTGGTGCCTTATGAATATTCCATGGAAGCTTTGGCTAATCGCAGCTTAAAGAATATTTGTCTTTATTATTTATTAATGACGGACAAAGAAGAGTATCAGCAATTGGCGCTTAATCAATTCCACCAATCTAATAACATGACGGACACCATGGGTGCTCTGATCGCTTTAAATGATCACGACACTGCGGCACGTGAACGCGCGTTAATTGAATTCTATGGCGCATGGCAGGGCGAGCCCTTAGTCGTGGATAAATGGTTGATGTTGCAAGCGAGCTCTAATATAGAGCACACCCTCAGTGATGTGAAACAACTCAGCATGCATCCAGCCTTCGATATAAAAAACCCCAATAAAGTACGCGCTTTACTGAGTGTCTTTAGTGCGAACCAGGCTCGTTTTCACGCAGCAAGTGGTGAAGGCTATCAATTTTTAAGCGATGAAGTGATTCGAATTGATGCCTTTAACCCGCAATTAGCCGCACGCGTTGTTGAGCCGTTATTGCGTTATCAGCATTTAGACTCAGCGCGACAAAGGTTAATACGTGCTGAATTAGAACGCATCTCCAAAACAAAAAATCTATCCAAAAATGTATATGAATTGGTGTCAAAATCAAAATGAATATTGAAGAAAAAACCTCTTTTTTCCCAGAGCTGTTTGAAAAAATGCTTCTCGGAAAAGCCAGCGAAATAGAAATGAATTCCATGGCGGATCTTTACAGTGAGCATGGTATTGCCGTGCTGACACTTTCAGAAGAGCAGCTATCAAAATTCCAAATATTGAAAGGCTCCAGGCATCACAGCCAAATGCTCAGCAGTGGGGTCGATATGGTTCTCCCGATAAACCCATATTTTCCTATCCACTGGCGGGTGAACTTGGAACTCAAGGCGCAGTCATTATTTCAGGCTCCGTAGGAGAAAGTTGTGATATTTCTCAATTTGATTCCTATTTAACGCCTCTGCACTATCACGATGGCGTGGTACACATTACAACTGTCACTCAAGGCGCCGCTATTTTTTTGATTGCTGGAGAAACAGCGCAGGGGAAACATATAGTGAAAGTACCTGTGAAACGAGGCGATACGGCACTTATTCCTGCCAATATCATTCATACTTTTTTTGCCTATGAGGGCCCACTCGAAGCTGTCGCTTTTACCACTCAATTAATTCCCACCGACTCACCTGATTTTTTAGTTTTAGCCAGCGAAGATGAGATAAAAACGCGAAGCTTTATCGACTATCCTGATTTTCTGCACAATAGAAATTTTAGATGAAAATATTGATTACAGGTGGCACTGGGTTTTTGGGGCGTCATTGTGCCTTAAAACTTAAGTCTTTAGGTCATGAGGTGAGTGCATTAGGTCGAAATACATCCATTGGTACTGAGCTTGAAAAACGAGGAATCCGTTTTATAAATGTTGATTTATCGGATGCTAAAGCTGTGCACTCAGCCTGTGTTAATCAAGAAAAAGTTGTACACACTGGAGCTTTAAACGCTCGTTTCGGAAAATATTCAGAATTTTATCGCGCCAATGTACTTGGCACAAAGCATATTATCGACGCGTGTCTCAAAGAAGGTATTGAACGTCTGGTCCATTTATCAACACCCAGTCTTTATTTCGATTATAAGCATTATTTTGATTAGCTCACGTGTAGACGACAGAAAAAAATCAATTATTAAACTAAGAAAAGGCGCCTGGTTCCTAGACTTCAACAACCTCTCCCTTAAGGTAGTGCCATTGGTGCCTGGCACTTTTGGGGCTTACACAGCTACGGCTATGGTCGCGGCTAGAGTCACGGCTAGAGTCAAAGAGTGCGATCAAGGTCCTATTGTATTTATGAGAGACTGAAGCTGGTAAAGCCGATCTTTCACAGGAAAGCTAAGCTTAGTCAAAGCTCCTTGGCCGACGGTCCTGAGCACAGCTCAGGACGTGGCAGATGGATGCGCCACAGCAGTCGTTTCGGGGACGGAGGGCAATTCGTGAGTTGGGCCTTTCGTCCGTTTTTGTTTTTCTTCAAGAAAAACTGTCAACAGATCTTTCGCAATCACCGGTTTCTGTTCTGGTGCGCTGGGCAATCCTCTAGGTCTGTTGCTAGGTGGTAAGGGAGGACTTGTTGTCAGCGATGATGGAAGTGGAAGTCGTCTTGCTCTCATGTGTGCAATACCTACACGGGTTTCATCTTCAGGAGATCTCAATGCCCCAGTGCCTACCCCGGCTTCTGCAGTCCAAGTACTAAGAACATTAGCAGCTTGAGGTGGCGCAGACCTAGCTACAACTGCGGTTTCGGTAGTTATAACGGTAGCTGGAGCTGCAGCCACAAGAGTCGCTGAGGTTCCCGTCATTGGGCTTTTAGGGGGCAGGGTTGTAGTTGATGGCACAGCAGGCGCCTTTGGAGGAGCGCTTTGTCCTCTTGAATCGGCCTGTCCAGAAAGAGGGGGCTCAAGGCTTAACACAGCCGAGCTGGATGCTGCAGTTCGTACATCCGGTCTAATCGAAGAACGACATCTAAAAAAACAAAAATATCGCATGGACTTGACCTACCTAATAAATAAAGAAGTAAGCACTATGCCAAAGTTTTATTAAGATTTTCTTAAATTTAAAAAATAGCTAAAACGATTGGTTGGATGTTTGAAGGGATTTTTTCTTATACCCATCGTCCCTCAAGATGCGAACTTAGAGTTTCAGCTTGCGAGAAGTTGAGGCGTTCTGATTGAGCAAAAGGTGAGAAATAGTCATTCTATTTGGAGCCTTTTGCGATTGAAGAACGCCTCAAATTCGAAGCAAGATGGAGCTCTAAGTTCGCATCTTGAGGGACGATGGGTATAGAGACGACGCGATCAGCGTCGTCTGAGAGAACGCAGATAAAGATAAAGCCCAGGAATACTCGTCAATAAATTATTAAAACCAAATAGCAACGAAAGCGCGAGGGCTTCTGGATGCGTGAGTCCAATTAAACCGCCTAAAAATACCATCGCGCCTTCGCGCACACCCCAGCCGCCTAAGGAAATAGGCACCATCATCAATAATATGGTTGAAGGTGTGATGCTGATCAGATCGGCGAAGCTCGTGTGGATGTGAGCGGCATAAGCAATTAAAACGAAGCTGTAGAGTGTGATGAGATTGGGAAGTCCCGCCAAAATAATTTTAATAAAAAAATCTTTATAAGAACTCACAGAGGCGGCCAACTCGTGTGCCAAATCAGAAATGGGTTTTAAGCTAAAATGTTTGAAGGATAATTTTAATAAGGCTATCGATATTAATAGAGCTAATCCGAGGAAAAATCCCATATTAACCAGGATAATAAGCCAAAAAATAGAAGGAGGTAATAAATGATAAACAATGGGCAGTGAGCAGACATTAATTAAGATAAGCCCCGCTAAGCCATACAGGCGATCAATTAAAACGCCCATCACCGCCATTTTTTTTCCGCGGTTTAATTTGCTGACGGCTAAAATTTTATAGGCATCTCCACCAATACTGGTGGGTAGTATTTGATTGAACATGACGCCAATGAAAGATTTTTGGATATAAAAAGTTTTGCTCGCCACAAATTTTAAACTGTTCATGATCATAGACCATCGAAGAGCCGCCAATAGGGCGCCCAGCAGCTGTACTATGATAGACAGTGCAAACCAACCCAGATTAATACTGCTGATATAAGGTTTTAATTCATGAAAGGGAATTTTATAAAAAAGAATTGCAAAAATGGCAAGTGAGACGCCGGCTTTTAATAAAAAATTAAGCACGTGATTTTTCCATCCAGCTTATGATATCTAGAGGTGACTTTATACTATGATCCGCCTCCCAAGCTTCTGTGTTTTCATGGGTGGGAATATAGCCATAAGCGGCCAAAATGACGGGCATTTTAGCCGCTCTGGCCGCTTGGATGTCGGTGTGGCTGTCGCCAATATAGACTGTTTCTTCGGCTTTAATTTTCATCAGTTCGCAGGCATGAAGCAGAGGATCAGGATGTGGTTTTGGGTTTTTGACTAAATCCATGCCAACCAAACAGCGGCTGCGATTTTCCAATCCAAAGTGTTTAATTAGGGGGGCGGCTAATTTTGTAATGCGATTCGTGACGATGCCCCAAGGAATATTATGTTCATCTAAGTAATTTAATACCTCAGGGATACCCTCAAAAAAATTCGTTTTATAATCGGATATGTCAGCATAATGACTGAGCAGTTGTTCTTTGAGTGGCTCAAAATCAGGATGATGCTCATCAATATTAAAGGTGTGGCCCAAGAGCGCAAGGCTTCCACCGTTGATGCGTGAACGCAGCGTGGCTAGCTCCACTTCCTCGCGCCCGTGATTCCTTAAGACGCGATTTAAAGCATCAATAATATCCGGGGCTGTATCAAATAGGGTACCGTCTAAATCAAAAAGAACAGTATTAATGGATTTATTCATGAGAAGCTCTTTGGAAACACATCAGATAATTAACATCAACAGAGGAACTAAATTTAAACGATTGCGAAAGTGGATGATAGCGGATTCCTTGCAAATCAACTAGATTTAAGTGGGTGTTCGTGGCCCATTGATTTAATTCAGAGGGTTTAATGAATTGGTCATAGCGATGTGTCCCTTTCGGTAGGATATTAAGCAGATATTCTGCCGCCAAAATCGCCAGCGCATAGGCTTTTAAATTACGATTGAGGGTAGAAAAGAAAACAAAGCCACCCGGGCGCACAAGCCTTGCGCATTGTTGAATTAATTCAGCGGGATTGGGTACATGCTCTAATAATTCCATGCAGCTAATCACATCAAAAGAGTGTGAGGGCATGAGTGTTTCTAGGGCGATTTCTTGGTAATCAATGTTTAAATTTTGTGAAATGGCATGTTCTTTTGCCACACGCAGTGCGGCAGGGCTTAGATCAATGGCGCTGACTATTGCGCCTTCTTTGGCTAAGGCCTCACTGAGTATGCCTGCTCCACAACCCACATCCAAAACTCGTTTTCCAAATACAGTGGCGTGAGTTTTAATAAAAGAGAGTCGCAGTGGATTCAATTGATGCAAAGCTTGCATGGGTCCTTTAGGGTCCCACCACTCGTCTGCTAGCGCATCAAATTTTTGAATTTCAGCGGGATCCACATTGAGGTGGGTGTTCATTTATAATCCTGAGCAATTAAGCTTTGATGAACGCGATCCATTTCAGCCATCACGGCCTGGTACACAGCTTCCTCTAAAAGAGGCGGTGATTCATTGGCTTGATTTTCAAAATATCGAATTAAATCTCGTAGTTTTACAGTGCCGCAGTAACAGCAAGCACCGTGAAGTTTATGTGCCTGAGTTACGATAGTCTTGGCATCGCGGGCTTCATAAGCTTCGCTAATAACTTTTTGGTACTGGGGTAGCTCTTTAAGGAGCATCTCCAATATTTCATCGGCTATTTTAGCGCTGCTGGTTATTTCAAGGCATAAATCATAATCAATGGCTTTTGTGTTCATGTTTTTTAAGCTCCGATTTGGGTTGATACTTTAATATTTGCAGAGAGGGCTCTGGTTGTAAAGTGACATGCTCAATATGAAAATTATTTCTGAGTGTGATGCTGAGCTGGCCTAAAATGTGATTCCAGTGTTCTAATTGATCAATGTCGACATGGGCAGAAAGCACCACCATGCCCGATGATAAAGTCCAAATATGTAAATCATGTACAGCGCTTACACCGTGCACCTCGAGCATTTTTTTCGAGACTTCTTTCATATTAATATGAGCGGGAACACCCTCCATCAATACGCTGAGTGTTTCACGCAGCAATTGGATGCTCGAAAACATAATTAATAAGGCAATGACGAGGGATAACAAAGGATCCACCGTGAGCCAGCCGAAGTAGTAAATGACAAGTCCCGAGATTAAAGCGGCAATAGAGCCCAGAGCATCGGACATGACATGTAAAAGAGCGGCGCGCACATTTAAGGATTTTTCACTGCGGCTTAACATCCAGGCCACGCCTAAGTTCACGCAAAGACCGAGCGCGCCAATAATAATAACGGGCATGCCCTTTACTTCAGCCGGATGTTGAAAACGTTTAAGGGCTTCAATAATGATGGCAATGGAAATAATGAGCATCAACAAGCTGCTGATCCAGGCGGCTATCACTTCAGCGCGACCGAAACCATAAGAGTGCTTTTCAGAAGGGGGTTTTAAAGCAAACCACGCGGCAAAGGCTGAAATTCCAAGAGCCACGGAATCAGAAGCCATATGACCTGCATCACCCAATAAGGTTAAGGAGCCACTCCACCAAGCGCCCAAGCCTTCAATGCAAGCGAAGCCCGCTATAAATAGAATGGCTAGAGAAAGGACTTTATGGGCAGGTTTGGCGTGTTGGTGCATTTTTAGAGATAGTCCTTTCCGGCTTGCTGCCATTTTCCACTCAGGCACTTGCTGATCAAAGACTCTGCCGCAAGACCTAAACGTTTAACCCATGGTTTTTTAACCACATAGTGCAATTCATAAATTGCTTTATGATCTTTAGACATTAATAAATAATCATCACTGGTTTTTAATTCATCAACCAAAGCCAGTTCCAGCGCTTGTTTTGCAAACCAATGCTCACCGGTCGCGACTTTATCCAAATCCACTTGAGGGCGGTGTGTGCCAATGAAAGCTTTAAAAAGTCCTTGAGTATCATCAATTTCTTCTTGTAATTTTTGGCGTGCTTTACGGGTGTTTTCACCAAAGAGCGTCAGTGTGCGCTTGTATTCACCGGCAGTGACTTGTTCGAAATCAATATGATGTTTTTCTAAAAAGCGGTGGAAATTAGGTAATTGCGCAATGACGCCTATAGAGCCAATAATGGCAAAGGGCGCTGCAATAATTTTATCCGCAACACAGGCCATCATATAACCGCCGCTGGCAGCCATTTTATCAATGGCGATGGTTAATTTAATCTTGGCATCGCGCAGGCGTTGCAGTTGTGAGGACGCTAAACCATAGGCATTCACCAAGCCACCCCCACTTTCTAAGCGCAACAAAACTTCATCATCGGGCTGAGCGGTTAAGAGTATGGCCGTAATAAGTTCACTCATGGATTGAACGGCAGAGGCTCTAATATCGCCCTCAAAATTAATCACAAATAAGTTAGCTTTGTGATCCTCTGCTTTTTCTTCAGCCTTATGTCTTTTCTTATCATTTTTGTGGGCTTTTTTAAGCTGATGCTTATTCAACACCGCGCTTTGAATCATTTCTTTGACTTCATCATAGTGTGCATTGAGTTTTTTGATTTTTAAGCGCATAGCTCCTTGCTGTTCTTTGACCTTAGTCAGCAGCATTAAGATTGCAGCCAAAGTGACGACAATAATAAAAGCAACGGTCAGAAATTTGGCAAGAAAAATGCCGTAATCAGCGAAATAGTGCATAGGGCCTCCGGTTGATGAACATGATGTTGTGAATCGCGCTTCTATCCTGTATCGAGATCTTCCTATCGGGTAGAGACAATCTATCCTGTAACGAGAGAGACAATTCATGAATTGTCTCTACCCGATAGCGAGATCTCGGTTCAATCGAGATGGGCGATTCGGCCAATTTTAAATCAGGCGCCCCTACGGGAAATCTCGTTACGATCAAAAGAGACAATTCGTGAATTGTCTCTACGAGCTGATCTTGAATAATTGCCAATAATGTTCGTAAGTACCTTTTGCCTTCCCGCCCACGTCTTGAATGGATTCGGCTCCTTGTAGGAGTGATTGATCGGGGTTAAGCACTTTATTGTCACGAAGTTCGGGTGGTAACGATTGCATGGCTTTTAGGTTGGCTGATGAATAGCCACTGGCCTTGATAATTTCCACATTAATATCCGGTCGCAACATGTAATTAATAAATTTATAGGCATTTTCAAGATGAGGTGCATTTTTAGGAATAGCATAACAATCCACCCAAAGGCCTGCGCCTTCTTTAGGATAAATATAGTGTAAATGAGCATTTTCCTGCATGGCCGAATAGGCAGCGCCACTGTAAATCATACCAATCCAGGCGTCTTCATCTGTGTAGATGCTGACGCCAGCGCCTGGGTCAAACAACTTAATATTAGGCACCAATTCTTTCAAATGCAGATAGGCCTTTCTAATCTCTTCAGGATCACGAGCATTGACAGACATTCCAAGCGAGCGCAGAGAGACGGCAAAAACCTCGCGCACATCATTCAAAATCATCAATTCATTTTTAAATTCAGGTTTCCAGAAATCACTCCAGCCTGTAATTTTTCGCGGATCGTAATAGAGATCATTGACCATAATGCCCGTGGTTCCAAAAACGATAGGCAAACTGTGTTGGTTTTTAGGATCATAACCCCCATGCATCAAAAGAGGATTCAAGTGTTGGCTATTAGGAATTTTACTAAAATCGATGGTGTGTAACATATCTTGTTGAGTCATGCGCTCAATAAAATAACTGCTCGGGACAACCACATCATAACCATTTTGCGGATTGGTTCTTAATTTCGCATACATCGTTTCATTATTATCGTATTCGGCATAATTGACTCGAATACCGGTTTCTCGCTCAAATTTGTGAATGATATGTTTCGGAATGTAATCAGCCCAATTATAAACATTCAAAGAGCCTGAAATGGGTAGTAGTGCGATGGGACTGCTGACAAAGAGTAGCGCCACAAAGACGAAAATGGCTAATTTAATTCTTTTTAAAAGGTAGCCTTTGGGTTTGTGAGAAAGTGTCATTGTTTTTTACTCAAAGCGCGTTGGGCAAAAATCACGATCACTAAGGTGACTAAGAGCATAATGGAGCACAAGGCATTCACTTCAGGTTTCACGCCTAATTTCACCATCGAGAAAATGGCCAGAGGTAAAATCTCAAAGTTGGGGCCGCTCACAAAATAACTGATGACCACATCGTCCAACGATAGGGTGAAGCTTAATAACCAACTGGCCACAATGGCGGGCCATAGTAAGGGCACAATAATGCGATAAAAAATGGTGAAATCCAGCGCGCCTAAGTCGCGTGCCGCTTCAATAAGATTTTTGTTAATCAAGTTCATGCGGCCGATAATAGTGACGGCTGCAAAGGGTATACAAAAGGTAACATGAGCAATCAACAGGGTCCAAAATCCTGAAGGAATCTCCAAGAGGCGAAAAATTAATAGCAGTGAAATACCTAAAACCAAGTCTGGAATAATAATCAGCGAAAATAAAAGCTGATTTAAACTCTTCTTCAGTCGAAATTGGTAACTCGCTAAACTCACAGCCGCTAAAGTGCCTATGAGTGTTGCGGTGCTGGCTGCGAGCGTTGCAATCATCAGAGAGTGAGAGGCTACTATCGCCAAATCAGAATCATTAAACAACTCCCCATACCAATGCCAGGTAAAACCATGCCACAGTAAGGAATGAGAGGCGTTGTTAAAAGAGAAACAAACCACCACTAAAATAGGTAAATACAGAAAGATGTAGAGCAGGCTTAAGTAAAGTTTGCGCGTCATAGCAACACCTGCTGCTGACCTTTGGTGGCAAAATGCTGATACATCCAAATTAAAGGAATCATGAGGGCTGTTAACGCCATACTGGTGGCAGATCCACCGGGCCAGTTTTGCATCATCATGAATTGGTTTTCAATGAGATTTCCCAGCAACAAGCTTTTAGCGCCCCCCAAAATAGTGGGGATATAAAAGAGTGTGATTGAAGGCAGAAACACCAGTAAAGTACCTGCCATAATGCCTGGGATAGTCAGCGGAATAATCACATCTTTAAACGTTTTGAAACGACCAGCGCCCAAGTCTTGAGCGGCATCCAATAAATTATTATCGAGTTTTTCAATGTTGGCGTAGAGCGGCAAGACCATAAAGGGAAGTAAATTATAAACACAGCCGATTAAAACCGCGCTGTTGGTGTATAAGATTTCTAAAGGCTGATGAATGATGCCGAGGCTGAGTAAAAAGAGATTCAATAAGCCCTTTGTTTTAAGCAGGGCTAAGATCGCATAACTTCGAATTAAAGAGCTGGTCCAAAAAGGAATCATCAGCAATAACATCAAAAGAGGTTTATAACGGCTGCGTAAACGCGCCAGCATAAAAGCGGCGGGATAGCCGATGAGCAAGCAGAGCAGGGTGCAGGAAACGGCTAGCTCTAGGGAGCGCAGCAGGATTTTAAGATAAATACCGTTAAATAACTGCGTATAGTTTTTAAAGGTGAAATCCCAAATAAAAAAGGATTGATCGTTGTGATTCAAAAAGCTGCAGATGAAAACCAATACAATAGGAACCAGAGCAAATAATCCTAGCCAAACACTCACCACGCTAATGGAGGCATATTTGAAAAGCTTATTTTGATTCATTCGGTAATACCACTTCCCAGCCGAACTTCCAGCGAATTAAGACGGATTCACCAATGGTATATTCTAGATCTTCATCGTCTTCATCAAAAAATTCTGTGGCAGAAAGCTTGTGTCCATCGGCCAGCTTAACGATTAAGTCGACGGTAGAGCCCTTATAAGTTACATCCACCACTTCGGCTTTTAACATATTGGGTTCGTATTCAATTTCATATTGATGCCAGGCGACAATGTCTTCGGGGCGAATAATAATATTAACGGCATCATTCACTTTAAAGTCACGTTTGTTATCTAAGCTAAAGTTTTTGCCATCAATGTTAACGATGAGTTTATCGCCTTCAACTGCTTTGACATGAGTTTCAAAAATATTCACTTCGCCGATAAATTTCGCGACATAAGTATTCACGGGTTCCTCATAAATTTCGCGAGGCGTTCCGATTTGTTGAACAATTCCTTCGTTCATTACCACAATGCGGTCTGATAAAGAAAGCGCTTCTTCTTGATCGTGTGTGACTAATATAAAGCTAATGCCAAGTTCACGCTGCAAGGCTTTAAGCTCTATGCGCATGTTTTTGCGTAAACTGTAGTCTAAGGCACTTAAGGGTTCATCGAGTAATAAAACCAAAGGTTGCATC
>Ga0206852_1134_pt1 | contig 14824 bp, 11 predicted proteins | sample Alteio_BWOrgCont_14_FD_152849 | JGI IMG/M metagenome (GOLD analysis project Ga0206852, IMG submission 152849) | Enriched cells from forest soil in Barre Woods Harvard Forest LTER site, Petersham, Massachusetts, United States -... | ecosystem: Environmental > Terrestrial > Soil > Temperate forest >... | reverse complement strand
GATAGAGAACTCCCGGCTCGCCCAGGTGCTCCGGCATATCCGAACCCCTGGCGTGATAGTCCTCATAGGCCTTGGCGGCATGGGCCATGGCCGTCATTTCCTTTTCCCGGTCCGGGATCATGCGGAAAAGCCAGGCTAAGTGCAGGTAAAGAACGGAGAGGCTGTTTAAATCCTGATAGACCCGCAGTTGGGTAAAGGCAACGGCCATCTCATGACGCCGGATGGCCACCGGGGCGGTGCTGGTGCCCAAGCCGAAAATGTCCGGTCTTTTCTTGGTGGACAGCCGGAGCTTCTGGCTGGCTTCCATAATTTTGGGTTCGTACTGGGGCCTTACGCCCTCAAAATCTTTGTTCAACGCGGCGAAGGTGCATTGGGGACAAACGGTGATGGCGTAAAAATAAGCGCATTCGCCTTCGTAAATATGGCCGAAGTCGCTTTCGGTTTCTTTGACCCGGATAGCCGAGGAGCGGATGCGGGTGGTCTCAAACTCCGTTTTACAAAAGGGACATTTCAGTTTCTTATTCCAAAGCGGAGTACTCATGGTGGCTGGGTGACCTTGTGGGTGAAAAAATTTTTAAGACGCGTTTTGATCCAGGTAACTTTTTAAAAAAGCCATATCTTCCGTCGCCATCAGCATCAACTTGAGTCCCGCGCCTTCTTCATGCAGCCGAACCACTTCGGCGAAGGCGAAAAGCTTGGAATCCTTCGGGATCGAAATATCCAAACGGAAGATATCGCCGATCTTCACGGCCCGGTCGGTTTTGATATACATCCCTTCCAGGCTCAAGTCTTTGGCCAGGGCCGTATGGCTGTAAAAAAGGTTTAATTCCCGCGGGTCTTCAACGAGTTGATATTGAACGGGAATTCGAACCGGAACCCGCCACTGGGTTCTTCTTTCGAGAAACGATCGACTTTCATCCATAGGACACAGCCTCCGGCTCCATCTCGCTGAATTGACGAACCTACTTTAACGGCTGGGCCTCGGAGTGTAAAGACGGCAAAAGGCCTTATAGTCGGTAGAAAAACATCAAACAAAAACTTATTACCACCAAGACACCAAGGCGCCAAGAAAGGAGAAAAAAAGAAAGATTTTCTTAGTGTCTTTGTGCCTTGGTGGTGAAAATTTTAATTTATTAGTTCTTCAGGCCCTAAAAATGAATTCGCCGCCCTTGGTAGCGTCCACTTTCATCGTCTGTCCTTCGTGAAGGTGCCCATCCAACAGCTTCAACGCAAGCCGGTCGATCCATCAACCGATTCAAAGGTCCGGCCCCGTCAACCGCCCTTTCACCTCACTCCCCCGCTACGTGCTGGGTGTCCAGGCTTTGGGGCTTTCTCAAGAACAGAATAGGAATCGCCGTCAGGGCGATGGCGATCAACATGTACCAACCCACCTCATCAAAACCCATGACGAAGGCCTGCTTTTTGACCCGGAAATAGGCTTCCTTGGCCAGGAGATTCATGGGATGGGATAGCCCTACCTCGCTCGACAAACCGTAAGCCAGTCCCTGGACGCTATGGGCCCATTGGGTGAATCCTAAGGTAAGCGGACTGATGAACTGGCGCAGGTGGTCATAGGCCGCGTCCTGGGCGTTATCAAAGAAGACCGAAAGGATGGCGATGCCTAAGCTTCCGCCCAATTGCCGGGACAAGTTCATCATGCCAGCGGCCTGGCCCAGCGAAGGCCCCTTAAAGGCGCCCAGCACCAGGGCGTTGAGCGGAATGAAGATGCCGGGCAGGCCGATGCCCCGCACCATCAGGGGCCAGAAAAGTTCCCAATAGCCGGACTGGGGCGTCAGGTAGGTCAGCATGTACATACCCACCATGGTGATGAAGATGCCCGACAGCATGAAAAAACGGGCCCCATACTTAAACAGCAGGGCGCCGACGATGGGCATCATGACGCCCATGGCCAGGGAACTGGGCATGAAGAGGTTGCCGGTCGCCGACGCGTCCATCCCCAAGATATTGGTGGCGAAAAAAGGGATGAAGAAAAACCCGGCGGTCACGATGGTTCCCACCAGGCCCATGACCAGAACGCCGTTGGCCAGCTCCATCCGCTTGAAGAGCTTCAAAGCCACGATGGGATATTCCTGGTTCCATTCCCACCAGACGAACAGCGGCAGGGCCAGCCCGCCGAGGATCGTGAGCGTGAGAATCGTATGGGATGAGAACCAATCATCGGCTCCCCCGCGTTCCAAAACAAACTGAAGGCATCCCACCCAAATGGTTAAAAGGGCCAAGCCGATCCCATCGATGGGCGCTTCTTTCAGGCGGCGGTGGGCCTCGGCGTCCTCGGCGTCATGGACGTGATCCTTCACGAAGAGGGTGGTCAAAAAAGCCGCCAAAAGGCCCAAGGGCAAATTGATATAGAAAATCCAGCGCCAACCCATGTGGTCGGTCAGCCAGCCCCCCAAGGGAGGGCCGATGGTCGGGCCTACGATAACCACGATGCCGAACAGGGAGCTTCCCATGCCCGCCCTTTTGCCGGGAAACAATTCCTGGATGATGGCCTGCGACGTGGGCAGCAGGGCGCCCCCCGCCGCGCCCTGGATGAGGCGGAAAAAGACCAGGGTCCAAAGATTGGGCGACAACCCGCAAGCCACCGAGGCGGCCGTGAAAAGGAGGATGCAGGTCAACAGATAGCTTCGGCGGCCAAAGCGGATGCCCAGCCAGCCCGAAATGGGAAGCACAATGGCGTTGGTCACGATATAGCCGGTCACCACCCAGCCGATCTCATCCAGGGTGGCACCCAGGTTGCCCATCATGGTGGGCAGGGCCACATTGACGATGGTGGCGTCGATCACTTGCAGCAGGGCCGCCATCCCGACGGTCAAGATCACCATGATTTCCCCGCGGGTCAGGCCGCCGGAGTGTTCTTCGGGCGGTAGGGCCGGCGCGGCTATTTTCTTGGGTTCAAGGGCGGCCATGAGGGTCTTTCAAATCGGGATTCGCGGTTGGACGATCGATATAATGAGTTGTATAAGGATTAGGAGCCTTTTGTGCAAGTAGGAACAAAAAGGATACCGCCCCCATGAAACCCAAACCCGTCCGCCGCCGCAAACCCGCCCCTTCGCTGGAAATCAATGGCGTGCGCTACGACATCGCCCAGCGCATCGAGATCATCAGCAACGTGCTGAAGGTGGTGGGCGGCAAGTGGAAACTGCTCATCGTCTACCACCTCACCAACAACAAATTCTGCCGGTTCGGGGAATTACAGCGCAAGATACCCGGCATCACCCGGCGCATCCTGACACTGCAGTTAAGGGAAATGGAAAAAGACGGTTTGGTACACCGCAAGATCTACGCGGAAATCCCTCCCCGGGTGGAATACACCATCACCGAGGAAGGCTACGCCTTAAGAAAGGTCTACCGTCAAATGCTCTATTGGGGGGCCCATCATCCCCGGTTAATCCAAAAGGCCTCCCAAACGGTGGAGAAATAAGCGAAGAACTCCCGCAGTACCGGCGAATTTCTTAGGCAATATCGATCATTTCAGCCTAAGCCCGTCCGGAGACATTTATGTGGAAGATAACAACACCATCAAGGTCTTCGCGCCTAAGTTCATCCCGGCCGGATTAAAGCGAGCCTTAGAGTCGCGACTCCGTTTTTTTCTGCTGTATCCGGGTTTACTAGACGTACCCACCTACGTCCTCAATAACCGGTCGGCGGGGATTGGGTCCCGATGGTTTCACTCGGTCCTCCGATGCCCGAGGCACCCCCGGCCCCGCCGTGATGGCCGTGGCGGCCGCCGTGTTTGCCCGGGGTGGGGGTCACGGTCGTTTCCAATCCCGGGATGGACACGTCCCAGGCCGAAGCGTTTTGGGGGTTCCAGTAGTGGTCATTGATCTGCCGGAAGGTCTTGCCTGATGCCCGCATTTGGACCACTTCCTTCGGCGCGCAACCGTAGAACTCGGTGAGAAACTTCAAGTTCACCAAATTGACGATGTCCCCGTCGGTCAAATCGACCTTGTCGGCATGGTCGCCGTATTCCTGGTAGGCCGCCTCGTAGGGCGTGTTTTTTACGTCTTTAGGATCGAGGGGCGTGTAGAAGACCCAGGGAGGAATTTGAAAATGCCAGGCGGCCTGCATCCAGTTCAGGCCGCTGGAATGGACCCCCACTGGCGCGTCCGGGTCCAATCCGGTCCGCCGGGCCATGAACAAGACCACGGGCAATTCCTCTTCGTTAATGTTTTGGGCCAAGAGAGCGGCCACGTCGGACTTGGTGGCCTTGAAATAGCTTTCCAGGGCCGCGTAATAGGTATCGTTTTCCACGTTCTTTTGGAAATCATCGTAGGAATCCTGGGCCCACAAGCCAAAGACCCAACCGCCCAGGATGAAACCAACCGTTAAAGCTAAGATTCGGATCATCGGGAACCCTCCGGGTTTATTTTCGAAAGGTTTCGACGTTCAGGGGGTTGTTTTAAGGTTGTTAAAAAAACGGGAACCAAGCTGTGAGAATTGGGGCGATACCGGCCCTAACGCTTCCGGCAATTTCGACCACTTCTGCTTAAGCCCATCCGGACAAATCTACGCGGAAGACCAAAACGCCTTGAAAATCTTCAGGCCTTAGAAATTAAGGGGCAATACTTCTGGAACCCTGTCATCATTAAGGCTTAGGCCTTGATGATCAGCTCCCCGCCCTTAGAGGCGTCTACTTTCACCGTTTGGCCTTCCGCTATCTCTCCATCCAATAGTTTGAGCGCAAGCTTATCCACCAGTTCATGCTGGATGAGCCGCTTCAAAGGCCTGGCCCCGTAAATGGGGTCGTAGCCCTTTTCAGCCAGATAAGCCAAAGAACCCTTGGACATTTCAAGCTTGATCTTCTTGTCCGCCAGCCGGGCCCGGAGGCCTTCCAACTGGATATTCACGATAGATTCCAGTTGATCCTCGCCCAATCGATGGAAAATGACGATTTCGTCGATGCGGTTGAGGAATTCGGGCCGGAAAAATTGGCGCAATTCTTTCTGCAAGGCGTCTTTCAAATCCTCATCCTTGGTGCCCGCTTCCATAATGCGCTGGGACGCGATATTGCTGGTCATGATCAAGACGGCGTTTTTGAAATCAACCACCCGTCCCTGGCTGTCGGTCAAACGGCCGTCATCCAATACCTGTAAAAGCACGTTGAACACGTCGGGATGGGCTTTTTCGACCTCGTCGAACAAAATGACGGAGTAGGGCCTGCGGCGGACCGCCTCGGTCAATTGGCCGCCTTCGTCGTAGCCCACATATCCCGGCGGGGCCCCGATCAGGCGCGCCACCGAGTGTTTTTCCATGTATTCGCTCATGTCGATGCGGACCATCATCTTTTCGTCGTCAAACAAATACCCGGCCAAGGCTTTCGCCAGCTCGGTTTTGCCCACGCCTGTGGGACCCACGAACAGGAAGCTTCCTAAAGGCCGGTTGGGATCAGCCAATCCGGACCGGGAACGGCGGATGGCGTTGGCGACGGCCTCAACGGCCTCATTCTGACCCACCACCCTTTCTTTCAGCTTGGCTTCCATATGGATCAGCTTTTCCGTTTCCCCTTCCATCATTTTGGAAAGGGGGATGCCCGTCCATTTAGCCACGACCTCGGCGATCCCCTGGTCGGTGACTTCTTCTTTCAGCATGGCCCCATTCTTTTGAAGGTCCGCCAGCTTGGCTTCCGCCTCTTTTAACTGGGCCTGTAATTTAGGCGCCTGGCCGTAGCGAAGCTCCGCCACCTTGTTCAGGTCACCGGTCCTCTCAAAGCGGGTTTCATCGGTCTTTAAAGTGTCGATCTGCTCTTTGATTTTGCGGACGTCCTGAATGGCTTTCTTTTCGGACTGCCAGCGGGTTTTTAAATGGCTGGAGCTTTCCTTGAGATTGGCCAGTTCTTTTTCCAGTTTTTCCAGACGGTCTTTGGAGGCCTGGTCCTTTTCTTTTTGGAGGGCCTGTTTTTCGATCTCGAGCTGGCGCATTTTGCGTTCCACCTCGTCCAAGGCCACGGGCATGGAATCAATTTCCATGCGGAGTTTGGAAGCGGCTTCGTCAATCAGGTCGATGGCCTTGTCGGGTAAAAAGCGGTTGGTGATGTAGCGGTTGGAAAGCACGGCGGCGGCTACCAGTGCCGTATCTTGAATTCTGACGCCGTGATGGATTTCGTAGCGTTCTTTCAGGCCGCGCAAAATAGAGATGGTATCGGCCACCGTGGGTTCGCCCACATAAACCTGTTGGAAACGGCGTTCCAGGGCCGAGTCTTTCTCGATATATTTTCGATACTCATCCAGCGTCGTCGCGCCCACGGTCCTGAGTTCGCCCCGGGCTAAGGCGGGTTTCAACATATTGCTGGCGTCCATACTGCCTTCGGCCCGTCCAGCCCCAACCAGGTTGTGAAGTTCGTCGATAAAGAGAATGATCTGGCCGTGGCTGTCGGTGACTTCTTTCAAAAAAGCCTTGAGGCGGTCCTCAAATTCGCCGCGGAACTTGGCGCCGGCCACCATACTGCCCAAATCCATGGAGATAACCTTTTTGCCCTTGAGGCCTTCGGGCACATCGCCCGAAACGATCCGTCCGGCCAAGCCTTCGGCAATAGCGGTCTTACCCACTCCGGGTTCTCCAATAAGAACGGGATTATTTTTGGTGCGGCGGGAAAGCACCTGGATGACCCGGCGGATTTCCTCGTCCCGGCCGATGACCGGGTCTAACTTGCCCCGGCGGGCCAGATCGGTTAAATCCTTCCCGTATTTGGTGAGGGCTTGGTATTTGTCCTCGGGATTTTGGTCGGTCACCCGGGTGGAACCGCGGACTTCGGCCAGCGCCGAGAGAATCTTGTCCCGGGATAAGCCGTAGCGTTTCACCAGGCCCTTGACGCCCCAGTCTTCCGAATGGCCGGAAGCGTGCGGCGCTTCCACCAAAGCCAACAGCAAATGCTCGGTGGAAACATACTCATCCTTCATCTTGTCCGCTTCTTTGTGGGCCTGATCCAGCACCTTATTCAAACGGGGCGACAAGTAAACCTGATTGTCACCCGAGACTTTCGGCAAACCCACCAGGTCCTGATCCAGGGCCTTGGCGAGGCTTTGCGGATCGGCCCCGATCTTCTTTAATAAAGGGGAGACCACGCTTTCTTCCTGCTGAAGCAAAGCCAGAAACAAATGTTCGTTGTCGACCTGCGAATGGCCGAACTCGGAAGCCAGGCTTTGGGCCGATTGGAGCGCCTTTTGGGCGTTGAGGGTGAATTGGTTGATATCCATGAGAAAATTCCTTTAATGAATTTGAACAATCTTAGAGACAATAAGGCCGAAAACAGGCATTTTCAATGAGCCCCGTCATATTTGAAGGATGTTTCCGGAAGTCCTATAATGCCGCTCGTCTTCAGCCAATCCATTCGCCTGGAACCTCAACCCTTTGAACCAAAACCCGCTTAAAACAAAAGAATCCTCATGGCCTCGTCCTCAAGATAAATATAGGGGAGGGATGTATTTAGCGGGAGCCCTGACTTTTGCCGTCCTCGGCCAGTGGGAACTGCTTCAAAGGGAAAATCCAGCCACCCTTTGGCCGGGTTTGATATTTTATGGAATCGCCCTTTGCCTTTATGGGTTCTTATTACGGCGTGATAAATTGGTCCGGTCAGAGGAAAAACCGATTCCCTGGGTTTGGGAAACCGGGGCCTTTACGGCCATTTTGGCCCTGGCCCTTTTCATGCGCGTTTACCGCCTGGGCCAGTTCCCCGCCGGCATTTTCCCGGACGAAGCCTGCGAAGGCTGGGGGAGCCTTAAGATTTTAAATGAGGGTTGGCGCCCTTTTTACGAGATTTACCAGCTGTCGGTCTGGGACATCCCGGTCTATTATCTCCTGGCTATTTGGTTCAAGTTTTGGACCCCGACCCAGGAACACTTTTTTCTTTTCTCGGCGTTTTTTTCAGTCATCACCCTGCCCCTCGTTTATTGGACTTTCCGCCAATTGGCCGGAACCCGGTTGGCGCTGCTCACTTTATTTATTTTAGCGGTTTCCCGGTGGGACATGACTTACGCCAGGAATTGTCATCCGGCTTTTCAAATTCACTTTTATATGTTCGGGGCCCTGGCCTTTTGGCTTTACTACTTAAAAATCGGAAAAAACTGGGCCTTTTGGGTGAGCGCCGTTTTTTGCGCAGGCGGCTACTATGTTTACCAGGCTTACAAACCCTTCCTCCTCGTAATGGTCGGATGCTTTGTTTACGAGTCCCTTCTGAGCCCTCGAAAATGGAAATTCGGTTATAAAAAAATGATCGGTTATTTCGGTTTGACGGTCCTGCTGACCGCCCCCCTATGGCTGTATTTGATCCGAATCGGAAGTTGGGGCCGACGGGAACAGGAACTTTTCATTTTCCCCGGCATTCTCCAGGGCGGAAGCCTCAAGCCCCTCTTTTTGCACATTTCGCAAACCCTGCTCATGTTCAACCGGGAAGGGGACCTTTGGTTTTTGCACAATCTTCCCTATCACCGCATGTTGGATGATGTAACGGGAGTCCTATGGATTTTAGGCTTTTTCACCGCATTCACCCAAATCAAGGAAAGAAGGTATTTTTACTGCCTCCTTGGGTTCGGCTTCATGATCCTTCCCACCCTTCTTTCGGTCAATGCCACCCATGCCAGCCGGGCGTTCGGCACCATCCCCTTTATTTGTTTTTTAGCCGCCGTGGCTTTAAATGAAATTGGAGAAAAGACCCTGTTTATTTTTGGCCGCCATGTGCGATTAGCCGCCGCGGCAGGCGCGGCCCTTCTCTTGGGGTTCATGGCTTTTGAAAACTTCAACACCTATTTCAACGAGCAGGCCAAGGATGAATCCTGTTGGCGGGACCCCGATACGGACGCGACCCGGGTGGGAAAAATGATCGCCGAAAACGGTGATCAATATGATTATTTTCTTTCCTCTCATTTCTATGGGCGCTATGCCACGATGTTTTTAGGCTACGCCGAAAAGAATCAAACCCACGAATTGGATATTCCATCCGGCCTATTCGCCCGTCCCAGGCCGGGCCGGGGTCTTTTATTCGCCGTCGAGGATAAACGGGATGGCGTTCTTTCCCTGCTCCAAACACTTTACCCGGGAGGCGAAACCTTGACCGAACGGGATCTGGAGGGAAGCCCGCTGGTCCATTTTTATAAGGTTTCCCCCGAGGCGGTGAAGGCGGATCAGGGGTTAAAACCTTTTTCCGGATCCGGTTTTTCATCCTTCACGGGAAGCGTGTGGCTTCCCGGAGGAACTTTTCGATTCAATTCGCCGGACGCCGCCCCCTCTTCCTGGACAATCGGTTCGCGGAAAATTCTTAACAGCCGTTCCTATTCATTCACGACGGGCATATACCCTCTCTCCATAACCTTTCGACGATTGAAATCCATCGGTTTACCGTCTCTGTTGGCGTTTGCGGCCCAGGGCGCGCCGGTGACGCTGGATCAAACCAGGCTGTCTCCGGTCCTCATTCACCAGGGGTTGTTGGGACAATATCATTCGAGCGGGGGCCTTTACCGGCAATTGGACCCCGTTTTAAATTTTTCCTTCCGGAATGACTTCCCCGTCCGTGATTTTCCACCCCTCCAGGTTCAGTGGACGGGGAATCTGGCGGTGAACCAACCGGGGACTTACCAATTTTTGATACTCACCTCGGATGACGCGAGGTTTTTCCTGGATCAAGCGGCTCTTTTGGAAACCGGGAATCGCGAATCCGCGGGGATCGATTTGCAGGCGGGCCTTCATCCGTTACGCGTGGAATTTTCTAAAACCAAGGGGGTTGATACGATCCTTCACTTGCTCTGGAAAAGACCCGGAGAAAAAAACTACGAAATCATTCCGGCCGGGGCCTTGGAAGGCCGTCCCTGAAAAACTAAGGCCGACTCAAGAGATCGTAAGGCGGGGCGGAATAAACGCGAGACGAATGATCCGGTGCGGGGGTTCCTGGGATCACAAAATAATACCAGGTATCGCCGATCATTCCGGTCGGCTGCCTTTTGAACATCCATCCGTTTAAAATAGGGTCAATCTGGGGTAAAAAACTTTTACCCAATTGAATAAATTCGGCGTTCACCAAGTAAACCCATCCGGGCTGCGGGCCCGCCAAATCCTTTTGGGTCCAATAGTCCCATTTCAGACCGTAAAGAGAAGGATCGACGGTCCCAAAAGCGGCTAACTTAATGTGGTCCCACCCCTTCGCTTGGGCGGTTTCGACCATACGCTTGGTATCTTGCCCGATATCGAGATTGGAGTCCCCCAACCAATAGATTTTCTGATTTTCAGGCACGGCTTCATTGAAATAGCTCAAATAGGACGGAAAACTCAATCCCACACTCAAGACTTGAAACATTAAAAGTCCGGCGATCAGGATGGGAAATGCCCGGGGAGCCGATTCGATCCGCCGCTTCCACATCCATTCGCCCGCCCGGGCCGCGGTCAAAATGAAAAAGGGATAAACCGGCAAAATTTCCCGAATACCGATGTTATGAAAAGGCAAAAGCGCGGCCACAAAAATCAAAGGCGTCATCCATTGCCAAGCCGGAATTTTTAACTGGCCCGAAACCGCCAATCCAAAAGCCGTCAATAACAGAAGAAGAAAAGGGAGGGGACTTTTAAAAATAAGGGCGGCCGGATAATAGGCCCAATGATTTTGGGTGCTCAGAATTCCCCGAAAGTAAGTCGGATGGCCGGAAAAAGACGCCATGGAAGTAAATCCGTCCCAAAAATAAAATAAGGGACAGCGAAAACCAGGAATGTACAAAGTTCCGGGAAGATAAACCAAAGCGACGCCTAAAAACGCCGTCCCCAAAATCCATAACCACCGCCGGAGGATCGGACTCGTTAATTTCCGAAAGAAAAACTTTCGACCCGCGAGTTGGATTGTTTCTAAAATAAAATAAATGGGCAATAAAAGGACGGAGGAGAACTTAGTCGTCATGGCCAAAGCGGTCAAAAAACCCGAGGCGATGGCGCCAAAGCGGGAGGGGGATTCCAAAAGGCGTTGAAACCGCCAAATACAAACTAAAAAAAAGAACGTTAAAGGCACATCAGCCAATACAAAACCGGAAAAAGCCAGCAAAGCCGGCTCAAAAGCCCAAAGGGTCAAGGTGACCCAAACCAGCGGAGTCGATTCTCTCCGGACAATGAAAAAAAGAATCAGTCCAATTCCCAATCCGAAAAGAAAAGTCACCGACCGGGAAACGGCCGTGATGGCCTCCAACCGGTCCCGGTTCAAAACAAATAAAAAACGGTAATCCCGATGTTCGTAATTGGCGGACTGAAGATTGTCTTTGGACTGAAGCCCCATAAACCGAAGCGGCAAGGATTGCAACCCTTTGGCGACGGGGGGGGTGGCGGTTATCCGACACCACATCCCCTTTCCAATAATAAAAACCATCGCCGATGTCGACCGGCTCATCCCCGGCGGGAGCGTCTTCGGTCAGCCGGGGTAATACTTGGAGGCTGAAAAGAAAAGCGAATAAAAGGAAAATAAAAAAGGAATGCGATCGTGGGCGGAAAGCTTTAGGAACCATGATTCATTTTACAAGAAGAGGCTGGCCTGGATGGAAATTCATCGCCATTAAAAACTTCGATTTTTCTTTCCTTCGGCGCCCAATAACCGGTAAGCCGGGGTTCGAGGCAGCCCGGCCAAATCAAAACCGTTATCGGCGATCACTTTTTGGTACCAGTGGGCGCTCTTTTTGAACCGGCGTTCCTGGGTTTTAAAGTCGACGTAAATGAGGCCGAACCGGGGATCATAGCCGTGGGCCCACTCGAAATTATCCATAAGCGACCAGGCGAAATAACCTTTTAAAGGAACACCTTCCTGAATGGCCTTTTGAGCCGCCGCTAAATAATTTCCAAGATAATGGATCCTCAAGTCGTCATTGAGCGTTTCATCCAGAGACCGAAGGGAATCTCGGGTGGGGATTCCATTTTCAGTCACCAATAATTTTTTATACCCATAATCTTTCCATAACCGGATGAGAAGGTCGTAAAAAGCGCCGGGATTGATTTCCCAATCCAAATCATTCATGGGTTTACCGTTTTCAAAGGCGAAGTCATTATCGAAAATATTCACTCCCGGCGCGTAACGGCCCACCAAGGGGAAATAATGATTCACTCCGAGAAAATCGACCGGCTGGGCGATCAGTTTCAAATCATCTTCCAGCGGCCCTTCGGGCCTTTTGGAGAATTCGAATAAATACTCGGGATAACCCCGGCCCATGCTGGGGTCCATAAATATCCGGTTCTGAAGAATATCGATGCGCTCAGCCTGCCGCAAATCTTCAGGTTTTTGGGAAGCCGGGCGCACTGGCGCTAAAGCCAAGACCCATCCGATTTCGCCGGGATATCTTCCCTGCCGGAAAGCCTTCACGGCCAATCCGTGGGACAGATTTAAATGATGGGTCACGGTCGCGAAAACGGACCGGTTCGCCAGACCCGGCGGAAAATAACCCCAGAGGTATCCCAACTGGGCGGTCACCACCGGCTCATTATGGGTGGCCCAAAAAGAAATGCGGTCTCCCAGTTTTTCAAAGAGCGCTTGGGCGTATTCGGCGAAGGCGATAGCGGTTTCCCGGTTTTCCCAGCCGCCCTTAGCCCAAACAGGAACTTCCCAATGAAAGAGCGTGGCATAAGGGGTGATGTTGCTTTTTTGAAGTTCATCCAACAGGCGCTTATAAAAATCCAAAGCTTTCTCGTTGATTTTTCCCCGCTCGGGAACGAGCCTCGGCCAGGAAAAGGAAAAACGGTAGGCGTGAAGACCCATTTGCTTCATCAATAAAACGTCGGAAGCGTACCGGTGATAGTGATCGCAAGCCAAATCGGCGTTATCCCCGCCGGCGATTTTGCCGGGGGTTTTGGTCCACTCGTACCAGTTACTGGGGGCGGCCCCGTCGGCCAAGGGCGACCCCTCGATTTGAAAAGAACTGGTAGCGGCGCCCCAAATAAAATCCTTTGGAAATGAGACAAAAGAAGACATGAAACCCCCGTGAAAGTCAAAATTGGGCCGTAGTTTATCAGGATCGAAGGGAGCCTGTTAACCTTTTTATAAAGCAACGCGACGAACCTGGGTTAAAATTAACGGAAAGCAACGTGTGAAAGGGGCTCCATGATCCTTCCCATAGTTAAAATCGGTACACCGCTCCTGCGTCAAAAGTGTAAAGCCGCGGGACCCGCTTTACTGAAATCCCCCCGCCTGCGGAAACTTTTAAAGCAAATGGAAGCGACCATGCATCAAGCCAACGGGGTGGGATTGGCCGCCAATCAGGTCAATATCGATTTGAGCTTTCTCGTGATGGAAAGCCGCAACAGCCGCCGTTATCCCAAAGCCTCTTCTTTTCCGATTCAGTTCTACTTAAACCCAAAAATCGTCTCCGCCTCCCGGAAAATGGAAAAAGGATGGGAGGGTTGCTTGAGCATTCCCGGCTATCGGGGATTGGTTCCCCGCCACACTTCCTTGACCTTTACGGCCTTGACACCTGAAGGGAAGAAAATCAGGAAAACAGTCAAAGGATTCGAGGCCCGGGTCATTCAACACGAAATCGACCATCTCAACGGACTTTTTTATGTGGACCGGATGCCGAACTTGAAAGAATGGTTTCATTTGGATGGATTCAACATCAAGATGGGACAAAAGGTGAGGGATTCTAAAAAATAAAAATATTTTATGATGCCGAGGTATATCTATGATCCTGCTTCTTATTCGTCACGGAAATGCCGCACGACAGAATGTTGACCACCGGTTGCATCTAACCTCTCGGGGACAAAGGGAAGTATTTCAAACCGCCCAAGCGATTCAAATTAAAAAAATCATTCTCGAAAGTATTTGGCATAGCCCAAAACCCCGGACTGTTGAAACCGCTAAAATTCTTTTGGAAAAAATCGGGCAATCTCAAACCCGCCTCGAAGAAAAAAAAGAACTGGCCCCCGACGGAGATGCGCTGAAAATATACGAAGACCTGATGGCGGAAAAGCCGGCCTGCGCGGCCTTGGTCACCCACCTTCCTTTTTTGGAAAAATTCGCCCCCTTGATCCTAGAAGACATGAAAGAAACTCCCGAATTGGAATTTCCAACGGCGGGAGTTCATGCCTTTGAGTGGGCGAAAGAATGGAAATGGCTTTGGTCTTTCAATCCTTCGAATCTTACTTAAGCCAGCTGACCGCCAGACAAGTTCAGATTTTATTAAAAGAAATAATGAAAACTAGCCCAATGAAAATTTCCAAAAATTAAAATTACTTATACTGGGAAAGGGCCTGGTCAGCGGCCTTTTGTAAATCAGACAGGGAATCATTGATGCCGGCGACCATATCCTTCCAAGCGTCGGCGGTAGAGTTTTTCAACCGATCTAGCTTTTCCTGAAGCGCGTCCCGTTTGATTTGAAGACCATTTACGGTCCGTTGAATATCGGCTTTCGCCTCATCATCAACCGTTTCAGCTTTTTTATTCAATTGATTAATAGAACCGGAAATCTGGTCTATTTGCTTCTGAATGGACCGTTGATAATCTTCTTTCGTTTGGGTAACCGCGTCCTGGACCGCGCTGACCCCCTGTTGCGCCCCTTGTTGAATGGTTGAAAGGGCGTTGTTGAGTTGGGTTTGGTCCTTCTTTTTACAAGCCGGCAATCCAAGAACCAACAAAATAATCAGAATCAGTCCATAGCTTTTCTTCATCGGTTATCCTCCTGGCATGGTTGGACAAATGCTTATTTTCACTTTTTAATGAGCCGCAGGATGTAGAGGAGGATGAGGGCGCCGATCAGGGCCACAATGATCGAACCAATCAATCCATAAGCCGCGAAACCCAAAAGGCCAAAAACCCAACCGCCGATCACCGCTCCCACCACACCCACAATCAGGTCGCCGACTA
>Ga0206852_1116_pt2 | contig 14975 bp, 16 predicted proteins | sample Alteio_BWOrgCont_14_FD_152849 | JGI IMG/M metagenome (GOLD analysis project Ga0206852, IMG submission 152849) | Enriched cells from forest soil in Barre Woods Harvard Forest LTER site, Petersham, Massachusetts, United States -... | ecosystem: Environmental > Terrestrial > Soil > Temperate forest >... | reverse complement strand
GAGCGTGGATGTTTTGGTCGAGGCCCTCAAAAAATTCGACGGGGCGATCTGCTTTATCAGCCACGACGTGTATTTCATCCGTCAGCTCGGCGATCACGTGATTCACGTCAAAAGCGGCAAAGTGACCTGGTATCCCGGGGACTATGATTATTTTCTCCACAAAAAAGCGCAGGAAGAAGGCGAAGAAGGAGATTTATTCCGCTCGGAAGAACGCATTGAAAAAGAACATCATCGAGTCCCTTCGTCTATAGATTCCCCGCCGGTAACCGCGGGCAATGACAGCAAGGCTATCGCCCGCAAATCCAAAGAACAAAAACGTCTTGAAGCGGAAGCCCGGCAAGCGCGTTATCGGCAAGAGCAGGAGGCCAAACGCAAGCAGGATGTTTTAAAGCAGCTGAAGGAAACGGAATCTTTACTGCTCAGCGAGATGGCCCGTTTGGAGACGCACCAGAACGCCGCCCGCGTGAAAGAGCTCAGTCAAAAGTTGGGAGAGATTCAAAAACAGATTAAAACGCTTGCGTAAGCTGTTTTTCGACGAGAGGCAACAAGCGAAGCTCGGGGGAATACAGAAATTCAGGCGGAGAAGTCAGACGCAGGCGAAAATACTCGGAGGCCAGCTTGGCCCATCGGGTGTCGGCGGGAAGAGCGATAAAGACGGCTTCGGTCGGAAACTTCGTGAACTGATGAAGAGCGATATCTCCCAAAGGGGTGTATCGCTCCAGCGGCGCTTGAGAGAAAGGGGAATAAGCAACCGCCCAGCGGTTGTCCGGTTCTTTGGGAACAAAGGTGAAGTGGGCGGCGTTACCATTCCTGACAAGCGAACATATCAGAGCCAATGCCGCCGCCGTTCGTAAAAAGCCGAATTTCATGCTCAGGATTAAATGAATTATTTTTAAATGGTTCAAGAAAATAATTAAAGAGCTGCTTTAACTTTTGACAGGTATGATGAGGAGGGCCTTATGGTTGAGAAAATGAACAAAACCGAAGACGAATGGAAAAAGGAGCTGACGCCCGAGCAGTATCAAGTCACCCGCCAGAAGGGTACCGAGCGCGCCTTCACCGGACGCTATTGGAACAACCACGAAGAAGGCTATTACAAATGCGTCTGTTGCGGCAACGATCTTTTCACCTCCGATACCAAATTCGATTCCGGATGCGGCTGGCCCAGTTTTTATCAGCCCGTTAACGAAGCGAATCTTCAAAAACATGAAGACAAAAGCTTTCTGATGGACCGCACAGAGGTCGTTTGCGCCCGCTGCGGCGCCCATCTTGGCCACGTCTTTCCCGACGGTCCCAAACCCACAGGCTTGCGTTATTGCATTAACTCCGCATCGCTCAAGTTCGAAAAGAAATAAACATGTACGTCTGTCCCATGCATCCGGAGGCCCGCCAGAGCGGACCTGGAGACTGCTTTAAATGCGGGATGTCTCTTGAACTGGAGCAGCCGTCCATTTCCGCCGAGGATCCGGAGCTTCATCGGATGTCGCTCCGTTTCTGGATCAGTCTGGTTTTGGCGCTGCCCGTTGCTTTTGTCGGCATGCGACATATGCATCCTTCGCGTGAGATCCAATGGCTTGAAATTTTCCTTTCCACTCCCGTCGTCTTTTGGGGCGGAGGACCGTTCTTCGCGCGCGCCTGGAAGTCGATCGTGAATCGCTCACTCAATATGTTCACCTTAATTGCTCTGGGCACCGGCGCGGCTTATTTTTACAGCTTGTTCGTCGTCATCGCGGCTCAGGAGAAACTTCCGCTCTATTTCGAATCCGCCGCCGTCATCGTCGTCTTGGTCCTTCTCGGTCAGGTGTTGGAATTGCGCGCGCGCGCCAAGACGTCGAGCGCCTTGCGCGAACTTCTGACGCTGGCCCCTCCGTTCGCCCGCGTTCTCGAGAGCGGCGGCCAAGAGGTGGATGTGCCGCTTGAGAAAGTTCCAGTGGGCGATTTAATTCGCGTGCGTCCCGGAGAAAAAGTGCCGGTGGACGGCATTGTTGTCGAGGGAGCCAGTGCCGTCGATGAATCGATGGTGACGGGCGAGCCCCTGTCCGCCGAAAAAGTCGCCGGAGACCGCGTGACCGGAGGCACTGTGAATGGAACGGGAAGTTTTGTGATGCGGGCCGAGCGCGTGGGCGAAGGAACGCTTTTGGTCCAAATCGTGCGGCTCGTGGCGCAAGCCCAACGCAGTAAAGCGCCCATTCAACGCCTCGCCGACCAGGTCTCCGCATGGTTTGTTCCTATCGTCATCGTCGCGGCCTTGGCGGCCTTCGTCGCGTGGTTTCGGTGGGGGCCGCCTCCCTCTCTGGCGCATGCGCTGGTGAATGCCGTCGCCGTTCTGATCATCGCTTGCCCCTGCGCCTTGGGACTTGCCACTCCGATGGCGATCATGGTGGGCACGGGCCGCGGAGCCAAGGCCGGCGTCCTCATTCGCGATGCCGAGTCGCTGGAAACGCTGGCCAAAGTCGACACGCTCGTCATCGATAAAACCGGCACGCTGACCGAAGGAAAACCGCGCGTGAAAGAGATTCATGCTCTCGCCGGAACGAGCGAAGAAGAAATTCTGCGGCTGGCGGCGGGCCTCGAATCGGCGAGCGAACATCCTCTGGCTTCGGCTTTTCTCAAAGCCGCGAGCCAACGGCATCTCATTCCGGGGTTGGTGACCGATTTTCACGCCACGCCGGGCAAAGGCATTCAAGGCAAAGTCGACAACCGGAACGTCGCCCTAGGCCATGAGCGGTTTTTGAAAGAATTAGGGATGGAGACGAATGTGATCCGGGCTTCCGGATCGGCGGACAAAGGCGAAGTGGTGACCATCGTCGGAATCGGAATCGATCAGGAGCTTTTGGGCTGGATCACGCTTTCCGATCCTATCAAGCATTCGGCGAAGGAGACGCTCAAGCTCTTGCAGGAAGACGGTCTTCGCATTGTAATGGCGACCGGCGATCGACGTGCCGCGGCCGAAGCGGTGGCGCGCGATCTCGGCATCTCTGAATTTCACGCCGAAGTTCTTCCGACTCTGAAAGCGGAGATAATTAAAAAATTGCAGTCCGAGGGGAAAGTTGTTGCGATGGCCGGCGACGGGATTAACGACGCTCCCGCGCTCGCTCAGGCCGACGTCGGGATCAGCATGGGAAACGGGACGGATATCGCGATCGAAAGCAGCGGGATTACGCTTGTGAAGGGAGATCTATGGGGGATTTGGCGGGCCCGGCAGCTCAGCCGCGCGACGCTGAGGAATATCCGGCAAAATCTTTTCTTCGCTTTTGTCTACAACACCCTTGGCGTGCCTGTCGCCGCGGGAGTTCTGTATCCATTCTTCGGAATTCTTCTCAGCCCGATGGTCGCCTCGGCCGCGATGAGCGCCAGCTCGGTCTCCGTCATCGCCAACGCGCTGCGTCTGCGGTGGTTAGCGCTTGACCGTTGAAGCGGAGAACTGGTCAAAAAGTTCCTTCACATGGCCCACGACTTTGACCTTGGGAAAGACCTTCTCGATGTTGCCATGCTCGTCGATGATGATCGTGGTGCGCTCAATCCCCATAAACTTCTTTCCGTACATTGATTTTTCCTTCCAGACGCCGTAGGCTTTGAGCGTTTTTTTGTCCGGGTCGCTTAAGAGGGGAAAGGTGAGATGAAATTTCTCTTTAAATTTTTTGTGAGACTCGACCGAATCGGCGCTCATGCCCACAATGGCGATGCCGCGGGTTTTAAATTCTTTCGCTTGGTCCCGGAAGGCGCAGGCTTCCGTCGTGCAGCCCGGAGTATCGTCCTTGGGATAAAAGTAGAGCACGACATGCTCTCCTCTGAAGTCGCTTAGACTGACCCAATTACCCTGGTCGTCCTGCAGCTTGAAATCCGGCGCGGCTTGACCTTCCTTCACCATAGAATCCTCCCGTTGAATTTCGACGCTTCCCCAGTTACCCTTGGACTCGATGAGAATCCGTAAAACGCGTCTCTATTTTGTCACCGGCGGCCTGCTCGCGATGCTCTTATCCGATCAATCGCGCCGCCTCGTCCCCGCCTTTTGGCAAACCGGTCTCACGCCCGGGGGCGTGGGCCGCTTCGTGATCCAGGAAGAGGGGGACATCACCCTCAAATTTGTCGCGGCCCGTCTGGGGGCCGGGAATCTCGAACTGGTACCTGTCCCATTCTACCAAGACCAGGGCCCGGGCACACGCTCCATTGCGGAGATCGCCCGCCGCTTTACCCTGGAAACGCAAAGGCCGGTCATCGCCGCCATCAATGGCGGCTTCTTCGACACGGCGACGGGTCTTCCCATCGGGTTTCTTTTGCGTGACGGGCGCATGGACTTTTTTAATATGCCGCAAGGATTCCAGCGCAGCATGGTGGGCTTCAGCTCCGCGGGGACGTCCGGAGAAGGCTCGCACGTCTGGATTAACTCGCCGCGCGTGATGCCCAAAGTCTGGCTGGATACCTTTATGGTCGGAGCCGGCCGCCCCATGCGTACCGATACCTTAGCGGTCCATCACATCAATGTTCCCGGCGGGAAACACGCGCTCGCCCTTTTTACGCCGATCTATGCGTCAAGTCTGAAACCTCCTGAAAATTCGATCTATCTGGCGGCGCACGCGGAACCGGGTCGGCCCGGCGTGTACCGTGTTTCAGAAATTTGTAAAAGAGGTCTTGTTCGGATTCCGTCCGATGGACTTGTCGTGGCCCTTCATGGGGACGCCCGCGCGAAGGCCGGACTCTTCCCGATTGGCGCACTCATCCGCCCACGCTGGTCTTTACCGGCGGACTGGACCGATCACGCGGTCATGCACGGTCTCTTAGCCGGTCCGCGGCTGCTCGAAGCCGGCAAAGTGCAAGTCACCGCCAAAGCCGAACGTCTGGATTCTTTGAAAAGCCGCGACCGTGTCGCGCTCGCCGTCAAAGCCAACGGCGATGCCATTCTGGTGTGGGCACATAAAAATACTCCGGGAAATCTCTCGTTCGAACAGGTGGCTCAGGTCCTTGCCAAGATGGGAGCCGAAGAGGCGATAGCTTTAGACGGCGGAAAATCCCGTGCCATTCTGGCCCAAGCCGGCGACACCTACGCCGATGAGCGCTACTTCGAAGGCGGCCGCCCGGTCGCCAACGCGCTGGTCTTGGCCGTCAAAGCCCCCACCCATTCCTAAAGACTAGAAAGAGCGAATTCTCCAGACGTGGTCGGGGTTGCGTTCGAAGCGGATCTTCGCGACGACCGTAGTCCCGGCGGCGTTAGTGACCATGGCTTTGCAGTGGGCGCTGGCGAAAACGACCTCGCAGTCATACAGCTCTCCGAAGCTGGCGAAAACGGTCTTGAGCCGGTCGGGCCCGAGTTTGTTGAAGGAGTCGCGGTATTGATCGCGGGTGTCGAGATAGTCGGAGTACGAGAGAAGCGCTTGGTTGATGTCTCCGCCGAGAGCGGCATCCCGCATTTTGTTCCATTGTCCGATGCACTGGCCGATCACTTCGTAATCTTCCAGCTTCTTGGAGCTTTTTTCTTCCTTCTCTTCTTCTTCCGGCGGTTTGGCGGGGACGACTTCCACTTTTTTTACAAGCTCCGGATGAGCGGCCTCATATTTGGCTTCGGCGTCTTTCACGAGAGCGAGCTCTTCCGTCATTCCGGCGTTGTTGCCTTCTTTGCCGTAGATCTTCGCTAAAATTTTATGGCCCGCCAGATCGTCTTTATCCAGCTGAATGTCTTTCTTGGCCGACGTCTCGGCGGAGGGATAGTCTCCCTGAATGAGCTGCGTGTAGGCGAGCTGGCGGTAATGCGCGGGATTCGTGGGGTCCAGCTCGACGGCGCGTTCGGCCGCCTGCTCCGCCTTGGCCGGTTCATTCAAATACAAATAAGCCATGCCCATCTGGAAATAGGCGAGCGGTTGATCCGATTTGAGCGCGATGGTCTGGTCAAAATGCTCGACGGCGCGTTCGTAATTTTTTTGCTGCATCTGGGCCAATCCGAGAATCAGGTAGGGTTCGGGCAGATCATGATTTTTCTGCCGCGCCTGCTGCGCCACCTGAATGGCTTCGTCCCATTTTTTCAATTCCGTTGTGCAGACCCGAAACTCGATCCAGGCTTGTTCATCCGAAGGGTTTTTCAGCACGCGGTCCTTGTAGCCGGCGTAATTCTTTTCACAAAGATCTTTCCCGGAGGCCTCGGCCGCATAAAGACCACCGGACGAGCTCGCTAAAAGCAAAAGGAGCAGAAGTCGTCTCATAGAAATCGGTAAGAAAGTCCTACGGATAAAATATAGCTGTCGTGCGTCACGCCGGACAAGTCCCCCTCGTTCGTCAGAAATTGGATCGAATCATAAGCGGTGTGCTGATAAAGAAACCGCAGGTCCCAGTACAAAGGTTTCCACCAGGGAATCATAACTCCTGCGCCGCCAAAAAGAGATGTGCCTTTGAGCTCGTCTCCGCTGCCTTTCGGAACCAGCCGGTTCCAGTGATACCCCATCGTGGCGTAGGGTTCGAAACGCCACGCCACGCGCTTAAAAAAGGGAAAGAGCTTCATAGAAAACCCGCCGTCATAAGCGTAGAAACTATCGTAGCTTCGCGTGTTGCGGGTGTCGGTAATGGTGAGACCGCCGCCGGAGAGATTGGGAATGAGATTGAATTCCCCTCCGACTTCCAACGCGGGATGAATCCGGAAGGCTCCGCCCGCGTAAAGTCCCGGCGCCGGAGAAAACGAAAAAACGCTCGACGTGTAAACCTGGCCGCTGACGCCGATGTTGGCGCTGGCAAACCGGCTTTCTTCCGGAGAAGGCTGTTCCGCCGGCCGGCTTTCGCGCACAATCGTCAGGACATCCTTGAGCTCGAGAAAGCGGGGTTTGGGATCGAGCGGCGGGTTCGAAATCAGGATCGATCGGCTCGTCTCCCCCATGATGCGGCCTTGGTAGATCTTGCCGTCTTTCATAATGATCTTGTCGGCCCAGCACAAACCGGTTGAGGTCAAGAGAATGGCAAGGATGCAAAAACGTCGAATCATCGCTCCATTAAGTGTAGTGGAGCTTGACTCTATGTCAATAACGAACCTGCCGCCGGGTGTTTTTAAGTGACGGAGGAGATGCGTACGATAAAGTATGGCGTCTCGCCGAAACAGGCGGTGGGGACTCCTACGTGCTGCTCGTAGGTCAGGCTGACGCGTTGGCCGATCCGTTGCTCGACTTGATGCGCGACGCCGTCATCCCGGACCGTAAATCGGAAAATCTCCGGCATCGAGCCGGGAAGATTCACCATCGCCAACTCTCCTTCCCACGTCTTGCAGAGCCAGCCTTTCTGGGAGATCTTTTGGACGAAGCCAGCCCGTTCGCCGCGGGCATAGACATATTTCAAAGTGACCCACGCCCATCCGGCAAAAAGAATGGGGGGGACAACGAGAAGCGTCAGAACCAACAAGACTAACCAGCGTTTCCATTTCGGCATGTTAAATAACCTTTCCAAGGACGAGGCCGGCCAGCGTCCAGCTGATGATCGAGTCGGCGATCGCCACACACGTATAGTCTGTCGCAAACCCCCACCACAGCCAGGCCGGGCCAAAACCCAAGAGCCCCACGGCCAGCCCATACGCCGCGGCGAAAAGTATTTTCTGCCCATAAGCCAAGCCCGACGTCTTGCTCAAGAGCCAGGACAGAATAAAGGCGCCAAGAATTTGCAATCCGAGTCCGAGGCCCATCGCCGGCGCCATCGGTCGCATCCCTTCTCGGGAATACGACACGAACACCATGGGCTCGCCGGATTTTATCTCACGCGAGGCCATCGCCGGATAGAGATACACTCCCGAACGCGGAGCGCCGAAATCGAGCATCCGCACGACGTCCACATCATGCTCAAAAGCATGCACGGTCGTTTTGTGCCAGGGGAGCACCGTCCAGGACACCATGCCCCACACGAAGACGGTCACTCCTCCGAGAACGGCGCCTTTCAACAGGGACTTTGACATTCCGGCCTCCCTTGACGAATGGTTTTAATCCGCGATGCGGCTTTCATGATAAATCCGGATACGGTCTTTGACGCGCTGCTCCGGTTGAGACGCTTTGTAGGAAACCAGGACCTTCACGTCCGGATCCAGATAATAGCGCACACCGCCGACGACCTGCGCGAGGCCGCCGTCTCTTTCCGTCAGCCAATTCTCCACACAGCTGCGCAGAAGGCCCGGGGAGAGGATGTCCTTGAGCGCCTGCGCCTGGCGGAGTCTTTTGTCCGCGGAATCGGCCGCGGGTTCCGCCTTCTCCACATGGACGCGGTTTTCCTTCGAGAGATTTTCACCGATTCGGAGCTGAAGGTGATGTGTGCCCGGCGTGAGGCCGTCCGGCACGTAATCCTCCAGCTTGACGCATCCTTCCCAAGATCCTTGTGGTGCAAGACCTTCCGGCCCGTTCCAGGGAACATCCGTCCGTTTAAAGGGATGGCCGTCCACGAGCAATTCCGAAGCCTGTAGTTTTTCCAGGAGCGGAACGCTCATAAAACTCTCATTGGCCACCTGCACCAGAAGTTGCGCCCGAAAAGGACTGGGCCGCTCCAGCCCCAAATAAGTCATGTTCACTGCTAATTCTTCGGCGCACGCGCATTGCAAAAATGAAGCCGCCACAACGGCTGCCACGAGGACTCTCATCCGCCGCTCTTGCCGAGCGCTTCCGATTTATGGATAACGCTGACGGACCCATTACTTTCCAGGACGGCTTCCTGCACGTCGTCCAGGCTGCTAATTCCCTGTCGCCGGAGGATGGTTTTCAGCTCGCGGAGATTCAAGAACTCTTTGTCCAGATTGCGCTGGAGAATTTTCCCTTGATGAATCAGCAAGCGCGGCTCCCCCTGAAACAAGGCTTCACACCGTTTGGATTTAAAGGTGAGATAATCGATGAAAAAGCTCAAGAGAATAATCACAACAGCCAGGATCAATCCGCCGGTGATGGAATTGTCCCCGCCGTTCATCGCGTTTTGAACGGCGTTGCTGATGAGCAGAATGGCCACAAATTCGCCCGTGCCCATTTGGCCTATTTGGCGTTTGCCGCCGAGCCGGAGCAGTAAAAGAACGGCCAGGTAAACAACGGAACCACGCAAGATAAAGTGCCAGGCGGGGAAGGAGGGATGCCAAAAAACGCTCATAGGAGGGATTTAATGATTATTCGGGGCGATTATCAACTGTTTCCCTCGACGTAATACGCCGTTAACATTCGTCTGCTATACCTCTTTTAAGACCATGTACGAAATTGATCAACAGACGATTCGTTTTTCAAACGGCAAAAAACACTGCTTTCCGGCGGCTGTCGTTGAAGCCATCGATTTTGAAGAGTCGATCGTCGTCCGGCTGGCTGAAACACACCCGCTGATCCTCCAGAATGTGGTCGGCATCGATTATCAAGGCAAATTTCTCTGGAACATACCGATGCCGCGATCCTTTCGTCCGCAGAACCCTTACGTCTGCCTGTACCGGAAAGGGAACTACGTCGAAGTTCTGAGCTGGGACGGCCATATCGTCACGCTGCTTCCGAAGCAAGGAACGATCGTCGGCGAAGACTTCTATTCCGGCGGCGTCGGCCATAGTCGCCGGACCGCCTCCACTCGCGTCTGGATCTAAGTTTTATTTCCTGCCTACGACCACCAGCAAAGAACCGTCCTGCAATGGACCGGCGATAGAATCAGGGGAAATTTCATGCTGATGAAGTTCCACGTGAGCGGCCGTCAGCGCTTGCGCCAGCTCGTGTTGACCTGTCATCGGCCGCCGCATCTCATTGACGGTCCCCAAGCTGACGCCTTTGAAATCATTCATTGATGCTTTGATCAGCGTTACCGTCCAGTTGGCTTTACGGAGCGCGGCCGCAATTTGAGCGGCATAGGCCGCGCTTTCGTCTTCAAAAGCATAGGCGGCGACGATCACCGGAGCGGCCTGCACGCCGCGGAGTTGCCCGATAAGGATTTGCTCCTGCAGTTCGGTCATGTGCCGGGGAGCGTTGATGCGCCGGAGCATGATCAATTCATTGTGCGCGCTCGTGAGCTCTTTGCTCAGCCGATTATTTTCCGCTCCCAAACCATGAATATTTTCTTGATAGGTCGAACCCTGGTTTTGGCTCGTCAGGGTTTGAAGCGTTTTGATCCGGTGGCGGATCTTGAGAATAAGAGTTCCTGAGAGCAACGGGACGATCATCGTTATAAGAATAGCGATGAATTCAATACGGCGCAGATCCGCCACGGTATCCCAAAAACTCATCGGCCGCTCCAAATTTTCACTGCTACGTTATAGCGTTTTTGAGGAAGGATGGCCAGACTGCAGTACAATCCCTGCATGACGACTCGCGATTCATCGCCTCACGTGATTGTTCTGGGTGGCGGCGCGGCGGGCTTTTTCGCGGCGCTCGCCTGCGCGCAGGAAAATCCAGCTTGCCGCGTGATGATTCTCGAGCGGACCACTCAAGTGCTCGCCAAAGTGAAAATTTCGGGCGGCGGCCGCTGCAACGTGACGCACGCCTGTTTTGATCCCGCGCAGCTGGTGACGTTTTACCCGCGAGGCGGTCGCGCGCTCCGCGGACCGTTCAGCCGGTTTCAGCCTCAGGATACGATCGACTGGTTCGAGTCGCGCGGCGTAGCGCTCAAGACCGAAGAAGATGGCCGAGTCTTCCCCACCACCGACCAATCGCAAACCATCATCGATTGCTTGATGAAGGAAGCTACGCGCTTGAAGATCACGATCCGAACGCAAACGATGGTGGAATCCGTGGAGAAATCCACGGGCGGTGGCTTTGATCTTCGTCTGGGTCAAGGGGATACGCTGCATGCAGATCGAGTGATTTTAGCCACGGGCAGCAATCCTCAAGGGTGGCAATGGGCGGCGGCCTTGGGGCATACGCTCGAGCCGCCGGTCCCTTCTCTTTTCACGTTTACCGTCAAGGATCCGCGACTGGAGGGGCTTTCCGGAGTTTCCGTGCCCCAGGCGAGCGTCGCCATCGCGGGCATGAAGCTGTCTCAAAGCGGCGCGCTCCTCATCACACATTGGGGTTTGAGCGGACCCGCCGTGCTCAAGCTTTCGGCCTGGGGCGCGCGGGCGCTGCATGATCTGAATTATCAGGCCCGCCTCCTGGTGAATTGGCTGCCGGATCTCCGCGGAGACGAGGTGCTGGAGCGGCTCCGTCAACTCCGCACCCGTCAAAAATTGAAAAAAGCCCCGGGCGATTATTCTTTCGGCCTTCCCCGTCGGCTATGGGTGCGTTTGGCGGCCGTCTCGGGCGTCTTGGCCAACAAGCGCTGGTCGGAAATATCGAATGAAAGTCTGAAGAAACTGGCCGGCGAATTGCACGAGGGCGTTTACCTGGTGAGCGGCAAGAGCGTTTTTAAGGAAGAGTTTGTCACCTGCGGAGGCGTCCGGCTCGACGAGATGGATTTCCGCACCATGGAAAGCAAGCGATGCCCGGGCCTTTATATCGTGGGCGAAGCGCTCGACATCGACGGCGTTACGGGGGGATTCAACTTTCAGAGCGCATGGACGACGGGCTGGCTGGCCGGCCGGGCAGCCGCGTCAATGCGGTAAAATAAAAATATGAGGGCGGTCCTCCTAAAAGATTTTAAGAGCTCAACTCTGGCCGTAGAAGAAATTCCCACCCCGCAGCCGGCCTCTAAACAGGTTCTGATCAAAATGGCGGCCGCGCCGGTTAATCCGTCCGATCTTGTTTTTCTTCGCGATCAATACGGCATTAAGAAAAAATTGCCCGTTGTTCCGGGTTTCGAAGGCAGCGGCACCGTCATTGCGGCGGGCCGTGGTTTTTATGCGAAATGGCTCATTGGTAAACGGGTGGCTTGCCACGCCCCGGAAGATGGCAATGGGACCTGGGCGGAATACATGGTAGCCGGTGCGGCGAACTGTGTTCCGTTAATAAAGGAAGTCACTTTTGACCAGGGCGCCTCACTCGTGGTGAATCCCTTCACGGCGTGGGCGCTTTTGGGGATGGCGGGCGACCAAAGAAATACCGGCTTTGTGCAAACCGCTGCGGCCAGCGCTTTAGGACAAATGATCGGGCGCCTGGCACAGCGCCGTGGGATGACGGCCATTCATATTGTTCGCCGGCGCGAGCATGTAGAACTTCTAAAGAAAGCCGGAGCCGTCTATGTCCTTGACTCCAGCGAACAGGGATTTGTGGAACAACTCCACGTGCTGTGCGCAAAGCAGGAGATCCGCCTTGCTTTTGATGCCGTGGGCGGCCCTCTGACGGGCCAGGTGGCCATGGCGATGCCGAAAGGATCACGAGTGATCGTCTACGGAGCGCTCGGCGGTGAGAATTGTCAGATGAGTCCTTCTTCGCTGATCTTTGAAGATAAAAAACTGGAAGGCTTCTGGCTTACCGAATGGATTAAAAGTCAGAGTTTTCTGAAAAAAATGAGGATGGCCTTCGGTGTGCAGAAGCTGCTCAGCCGTGAGCTCGCGACCCGGGTTCAGGGGAAATTTTCTCTTGAACAAGTGCAGGAGGCCATGGCTCTCTATAAGCAAAAAAGAACGGAAGGGAAGGTGCTTCTGGTGCCATGAAAGTGGCCGCTCGGCCTCAGGACTGTAACTTCTGGATGGAATCGAATTTCACGCCGTACACTTTGGTGTTCGGCTTTTTTTTCACCCAAACCACCTGGGCCAGGACCTCGAGAGCCCCTTCTTTTAGGAGCCGCAGTCGGGCGCGAAGCCTTTCGCCTTTGACCAAAACTTTTGTACTGCAGAAGCAGACCCCCGCGTTCGACACATCGATCAACCGACCGATCCCGACGATGAGATGTCCCTCCATGTCGTAGATTTCCAACACGGAGTCATGTTTGGTGCGGACGGCTCGACGATGGTCTTGTGATTTAGGCGGCATGTTGACGATTGGTGGGTTGTTGGGGATCGATGAGAGAGGCCAGACGCACATAGAGTTCCTCGGGCTGCGGAGGCATGCGCAGACAACCCGCAAAACCCAAGGGAGCGGAGGTGTCCGCATCCAGCGCCGCTTCTTCGCCGCTCATCACGAGCAGTTTCGTGCCCGCGAGGACCCCCTCGCTCTTCACCGCCCGCGCAAAAGCGACGCCGTCCATATCGGATAAGTGCATGTCCATGAGCACGATCGGGAAGGCCCGGCCGGCTTTTTGCTCGCGCCGCAGAAGCTCGAGCCCTTCCTGGCCGCTCGAAACCGTTTCGCTCGCCAAAGACCAGCCGCTCAAATGCTGCTGGATCATCTGGCGGTACGTTTCATTTTCGCTTACGACCAGAACGCGCGCGCGCGTCCACGGGAGCGAAGGCACTTGCACCGTGGGACCGTGAACATGCCGCTTGTTGAACGGAATCGTGAACCAGAAGCTCGATCCTTGGCCCGGCGCGCTTTCAAATCCAATCTCGCCGCCCATGAGTTCGACGATGCGTTTCGAGATCGCCAGTCCCAGTCCCGTGCCGCCGTAGCGCCGCGTTCGGGAGCCGTCGCCCTGACGGAAAGCCTCAAAAAGATTTTTCTGAACGTCGTCGGATATGCCGATCCCGGTGTCCGTGATCCGGCAATTCAGCCAGAGCTGGGCGTCGCTTTGTTTCGTCTCCGTCACGCGCAGGATGATCTCTCCGCGTTCGGTGAATTTGACGGCGTTGCTCATCAATTGGGTGAGCACTTGGCGCAGACGGACGGGATCGCCGCGCACGACGGACGGAAGATCGTTGTAAATCAGGCTCACCAGGGTGACCCCCTTGGCTTTGGCCTGTTCCCGGAGCATCCCGACGACATCGTCGGCGATCTCGCGAACGTTCACCTCGCGGGTTTCCAAAGTGAAGGTCCCCGCCTCGATCTTGGAAAAATCCAGAATGCTTTTCGTCAATTGGGAAAGCCCTTGGGCCGCGCGCTTCACGGTGTCGGCGAAGCGGCGTTGTTCCGCCGAGAGCTCCGAGTCGAGAAGAATCGATGTCATCCCGATGACGATGCTGAGCGGCGTGCGAAATTCATGGCTCATGTTGCGGATAAACTCAGAGCGCAGTCGCGCCGCTTCGACCGCGGCATCCCGCGAGTGCTCCAAGAGACGTTCCGCTTGCTTGCGCTGCGTGATGTCTTCGGAAATCGTCAGCAGGTAAGCCGGATTTCCCTCGCTGTCCGGAACGGGGATTTTCTGGGTATGCAGAATGCGTTCTTCTTGGCCGGGCAGGATAAGAGACTCTTCACGGTCGACGAGCCGCCCCTCTCCCAACGCCTCGCGGTCGCGCTGAAGGGCGGAGAGCGCATCGTCTTTAGGACGCAAATCCAGTTCGTTGCTGCCGACGAGCTCTTCGCGCGAGCGGCCCAGCCATTCCGACGCGGCTTTATTGGCGAGCGTGACCCGGAGGTTTGCCGCCTCTTTGACCAAGATCATATAGGGAATGCGCTCGATGATCGAGTGCAGGAAGGTCTCCGTGCGTTGGGTTTTGTTTTCGGCGTGATGGCGCTCCACGGATTCCCGGCGCAACAGGTTAAAGACCCAAGCCAACAGGACGAGCGTCGTCAAGGTCGTCGCAAACAGGATGGTTTTGGTCGCCAGCGCATGGCTGGAGGCGCGCTCCCAGCGTTGATGCATTTGGGTCAGTTCTTCCTGCTGGATCTCCGATAAGAGATGTTCCATGGGAGCGCGCTGGGAGCGGAGCTCTTCGCCAATGATCGCGCGCGCCGCCGCATCGTAGCCCTGTGACCGCCGCAGGGCGGCAATGCCGGCGAGATCCGTCAGATGATCGGACAAAAGCTCTTTCAGCGTCTCGAAGGTTTTCCTTTTCGCGGGTTGAAAAATCAAAAGCCCTTCGATTTGCCGAAGCTCGTAGGGAACGACCAGCTGGGCGTAGCGGTAGGAGTCGAGCCGTCCTGCGTCTCCCGTGATCACATAGCCGCGAACGCTGGACTCCGCCGCTTCCATCAGGACTTCGATATGCTGGAATTTCTCCAACGCTTGATGGGCTTGCGCGACGGCGTCAAACGAACGCACCAGCTCATGCGTGCTCCAGTAGGAAGCAATGCTGATCCAGCCCAGGACGCCGAAAACAAAAC
>Ga0206852_1133_pt1 | contig 15034 bp, 14 predicted proteins | sample Alteio_BWOrgCont_14_FD_152849 | JGI IMG/M metagenome (GOLD analysis project Ga0206852, IMG submission 152849) | Enriched cells from forest soil in Barre Woods Harvard Forest LTER site, Petersham, Massachusetts, United States -... | ecosystem: Environmental > Terrestrial > Soil > Temperate forest >... | reverse complement strand
TTCCTCTGTTTTTAAAGAAATAACCTCAATACGTGGAACCTATTTGATGCGCTTCTACGTCTAATAAACAAACCGGGTAGAGGGTTATTCCGACCGGATTGGCTGAAATAAAATTAAGTAAGCGGAGGATAAGAATCATGAAGACTAATTTGCGTAAATTTGTGTTGGGCGCGGGAATGTTAGGATTAATCGCCCTGCCGATGGTGGCGATGCCGGTCGTGGCGAACGCGGGATTGGATTTGACCGTCAATATCGGCGGCGATGACCAGGCCCATTTTGACTTCAATGGCGGCCCAGCCCGTCACACTCCGATGATTTGGAAGGCCGCTCAACAATTGCGCAACGCCAAGCACACTTTGTGGAAAGCCCGTGATGATTTCCATGGTCACAAAGCGGATGCTATCGGAGCCATTAACGCGGCTTTGGATCAACTGAGCATTTGCGAACACTAAGAGAACTTTAGAAGCACACAAAGCCGCCGGAACTCCGGCGGCTTTTTTTATTTATACATATTTCTTTGCGGAAGGGCACCACTTGGCCAGGGTGCAAATCCCACAGAGCGGTTTGCGGGCATCGCAGACCTTGCGGCCGTGTTGGATGAGACGATGAGAAATGGTCAGCCACTCGTTTTTCGGAATGATCTTGATTAAATCCTGTTCGATTTTTTTAGCGTCTTGATGCTTGGTCAAACCCAACCGGTTACTGAGCCGGGTGACATGGGTATCCACGGTGATCCCTTCCGAAATACCGTAAACCTCCCCTAATACCACATTGGCGGTCTTTCGGCCCACGCCGGGAATTTTAATAAACTCTTCAATTGTTTTTGGAATCTTTCCGCCGAATTCTCCTAATAAAGTTTGAGCGCAACCCACCAGATTTTTGGCCTTGTTGTGATAAAACCCGGTTGATTTGATGATCTTTTCCACGTCTTTTAATTTAGCCCTCGCCAGCTTTTCTGGAGTGGGAAAAACCTTAAACAATTCAGGCGCTACAATATTCACCCGCGCGTCGGTGCATTGGGCGGAAAGAATAACAGCGCAAAGCAATTGGAACGGGGTTTTGTAGTGGAGGAAACAACGGACATCGGGATAGAGGCGTTTGAGTTCTTGAATGATTTTGGAAGTGTTGGGATTTGTCATTTTTTCTTTCGGTTTTATTTGCTGAGGGTTGTCTCGTATGACTACGGCATTTTTTTATGTCAGGAGCTTGGAAATTATACGAACGGGTTCCTATAATAACCACCCTATGCCCACCATTGAAGTTGAGAATCTCACGAAAATTTATAGAGTCACCAAGAAGAAGCCCGGCATTAGCGGGGCTATTCAGGCCATGTTCAAACGGGAATACAGCCTGGTGAACGCGGTCCAAGACGTTTCTTTCAAGATTGAGGAAGGGGAACTGGTGGGTTTCCTGGGCCCCAACGGGGCGGGGAAGACCACGACACTTAAAATGCTCTCGGGCATTCTTTTCCCAACGACCGGCACCGCCACGGTTTTGGGTTTCACGCCTTGGGAACGCAAAAACGACTACCGCAAGCAATTCGCCTTGGTGATGGGCCAAAAAAACCAGCTTTGGTGGGATTTACCGGCGCAAGAATCTCTTTATCTCAATAAGGAAATCTACGGTGTTTCCGACGCCGACTATAAAAAGGTGTTGGATGAGATGACTGAAATCCTTCAAGTGAAACGCTTGTTGGGAGTCATGGTTCGGGAACTTTCATTGGGTGAGCGGATGAAATTCGAGCTGATCGCCTCACTGTTGCACAGTCCCCGTGTTCTTTTCCTGGATGAGCCCACCATCGGCCTAGATGTGGTGGCCCAAAAAAACATTCGCGAATTTATCAAGGAATACAACCGTCGAACCAAGACCACCATTGTTCTGACCAGTCATTATATGAACGACATCCAGGCTCTTTGCGACCGGGTGATCATCATCAATCACGGCAAGAAATTCTTCGATGGCGGATTGAACGACATCATCGGAAAGTTTTCCGCTTCCAAGCTAGTGACCCTTACTTTTGAGAATGGAGGGGTGCCCAAGGAAGACCTAGCCAAGTTTGGGGAAGTGGTCGAGTTCGAAAAGCTGAAGGCGGTCCTGAAAGTGAATCGGGAAGATGTGACGAAAGTTTCCAGTCAAATCCTTGGGAAATGGCCGGTCTTGGACATCAATATTGAGGAAGTGCCTATTGAGGAAGTGATTCAAAAGGTTTTCGTGAGCGCGGAGTCGAAAACGTCATGATTGTGTTTTTTCTCAAAGGGATACCGGCACGGCCCCACGACTCGCTTCGCTCGCTCTGGGCAGGCAAGCTGCTATGATTGAATTTTTTTTAAAAGGTACGCCTGCCTGGAAATACTGGGTGATCCTTTCGACCCGCACCCAGGAAGACATGGCCTACCGCTTCAACTATGTCTTTGGCGTGGTTTTTCGGTTTCTGCCGCTGGTCACCACCATTTATCTCTGGTATGCGGTTTTTCATTCGCCGGGCTACGACGGAACCCAACGCATGGGGGGCATGTCCTTTTCGGACATGGTTTCCTATTACGCCATTATGTTTGTGGCCCGGGGATTTTCCAGCATTCCCGGCATGAACCGGGACATCAGCGTGGATATCAAAGACGGGCTGCTTAACCGTTATCTCATCAAACCCATGAGTTATTTCTGGTACCAAACCATGTACCGCTTGGCGCACAAGCTGGTTTTCTGGTTCGTGGCGCTCTTTACTTTTCCGCCGATTTTCTACCTGATCCGACAATATCTTCAGCACACACCCACTCTTCTGGAATGGGCGGCTTTTTTCGTTTCGCTCATGATCGCTTTTTGGATCGGTATTCTTTTTAATTTTATGATCGGAACTCTGGCTTTTTGGTTTCTGGAAATTTCCACGTTCTTATTCGTCATCATGGTGATGGAGTTTTTTCTTTCGGGCCACCTGCTTCCCTTGAATCTTTTGCCCCACGGTATTTTGAGCTGGGCCCAATGGATGCCATTCGGCTATGAGGGTTACTGGCCTTGCATGATCCTGATCGGTAAGGTTCCGCCCGATCAAATGGGAAAAGTGATCGGAGTCGGTCTTCTCTGGGTAGCTTTTTTCTTCCTGACGGGCAAATGGATGTGGGCCCGTGGGGTGAAACGCTATTCGGCGGTGGGGGGTTAAATCCATGATTTCAACACTAGGCCGGTACAGCCGGATGACCCTACTCATGATGAAGAATTGTCTGATTCGGGAAATGCAGTTTCGCTCCAATTTCGTCATTCGTCTCTTCACCGAAGTCATATGGCTGGGGATGCAGATTGTCTATGTGGCGGTTCTTTACGGTGTCACCCAGACGATCGGCGGCTGGAACGTGTGGCAGATGGTCATGCTTCTGGGAACGAACCATATTTTGACACAATTGTTCGAGGCCTTTTTTTTCGACAACTGCACCAAACTGGTTGATCAGATCCGCCTTGGCGATTTGGATTTTATCCTGATCAAGCCGGTGAACCCGCAGTTTTTAGTTTCTCTTCGTTACACGGACTACGCTTCCATGACCAATAGTCTGGTGGGATTCGCCATGATCGGTTATGCCATCCACCGGTTGGGTATCGCAATAACGCCGCTGGAGGCGTTCCTATTCCTACTCTTAATCGTTAACGGCATCTTAATCCTCTATGCCATGACCTTTTGTCTGTCGGTTTTAACCTTTTGGATCGGCCGGGCCAGCAATCTTTTCGAGCTCTATTACCAGTTGACCCAATTCACCCGGTATCCGGGTGAAATATACCGATGGGGCCTGCGGATCGCGCTCTTAACGGTTATCCCCATGCTGGTGGTATCGAATTTTCCCGTGAAAATGTTATTGGGCGGCCTTTTTAACGCGTGGCTGGGCTATGCCTGCGCCATCGGGCTTATTTTTTTCGCGGCTACGGTTTGGATATGGAACTTGGGGCTTCGCCGCTACCGGAGCGCTTCCAGCTAGGACGGGTTCGATGATTGGACCTGTGAAACCGCCTCGTTGACGCGGTGTTTAAAATTTAAAAGGGTCACTTGTTTGGTTGACCAGCTTTTAGGTCAACCCTACAATGACGGCCATGGCAACTCCCCCCGCGCCCAGAGAAATAAAAGTTCACTATCGCAAGAAAACCGCTTTTTACATGATGGCGGGTGTTGTTCTGCTAATGGTTTTTTCCAATATTTTTAATCCCAGCCTTTTCCAACAAATCGAGAGTAAAACCATTGATTTCCGTTTCGGTGTTCGCGGCGCTCGCGAGCCCCAAGCCCCGATCCGCATCGTCGCCATCGACGAAAAGAGCTTAAAAGAAGTAGGACAGTGGCCCTGGCCCCGGGCGGTCCACGCTCAATTTGTTCGTCAATTGAAGGCCGATGGAGTGAAGTGTGTTTTCTACGACGTTTGGTTTCCTGAACCCGAAAGAACCCAGGAACAAATGCTGGGACAGCTGGAATCGGTCTTAAGTACCACCTTGGGTAAAAACTCAAAAACCAAAGCCAAGGTCATGGCCGATGTTCAAAAATTTCAAGCCAAAGAAAATGGCGACGCTGAATTTGGAAAGGCCTTGAAGGAAGTTGGGAATGTCTTTTTGCCGATTGAGGTTATCACCCATAATGAACAAGGAAATGAAGGGCGTATTCCTGACTTTGACACTCTCCATGCGACGGAAGCCCAGCTTTTTGGGGGATTTACCGAATCTTTCCCGACCGCCGAATCGCTGACATTATCAATTCCCGAACTTCAACAAAATGTCGAAGACTCAGGCCATATCCGCTTTATTCCACAACTTGACGGTATTTACCGATTTTTCCCAACGGTTGTTTCTTATCAAGGCAAGCTCATACCCCATCAGGCCCTCCAGATTGCCCGATATCTCATGGACGATCAGAAGGATCCGGTAAAGATAGTGGACGGGAAATATGTTGAAGTGGCCGGCAAACAAATGCCGATTCTCGATAACGGATTCGCTTTCATCAATTACTGCGGTCCCAGCGGAACCATCACCACTTATTCGGCCAGCGATATTCTTTATGACCGTATCCCCCACGATGAATTAAAGGGAACGGCTGTTTTGATTGGCGCCACCGCCAGCGGATTGTTTGACTTGCGGCCTACGCCTTACACCAAGGCTTCCCCTGGGGTGGAAATCAACGCCAATATTATTGAAAACATTTACAGCGGTAATTTCATCCGATTAGCGCCCAACTATTGGAATTATTTGTTGATCCTCGTCTTGGCTTTGCTGATGTGGTATCTCGTTCCGCGCTGGACGCCAACCCAAGGAATGGTGTGGTTTGTGCTGGTTTTCGCTGCCTATATCGTTTTGGTATGTATCGCCTTCGCTTATGGCCAGGTGGTTATCAATATGACATACCCGCTGCTGGCGGAACTTTTGACCTATCTCATTTTGACTACTTATAAGTTCCGAACCGAGGTCAGGCATAGCCGTTACATGAAGCAAATGTTCCAAAGCATGGTGGCGCCCACGGTCGTGGATGAAATCCTAAGACTGCCAGAGGGAATCGCCTTAGGCGGTGAAGAAAAACAATTAACCGTTATGTTTTCCGATATCCGCGGGTTCACTACCTATTCAGAAAAGCACACACCGCCCGAAGTCGTCGAGGTTTTGAACGAGTATTTAACCCAGATGACCAACATGATTTTCCAAACCGAGGGAACGCTCGATAAATACATTGGCGACGCCATCATGGCGTTCTGGGGAGCGCCCGGGACCCAGCAGGACCACGCTTATCGGGCCTGCAGCACGGCTTTGGGCATGATGGATTTGTTGAAAAACACCCTACACCCCAAATGGGAAATTGAAGGTAAGGAAAAACTAGAAATCGGCATTGGACTCAATAGCGGCGGCATGGTCGTGGGTTTCGTCGGATCCGAATCCATTAAAAGTTATACCTTGATCGGCGACGCGGTGAACTTAGGGAGCCGTTTGGAAGGAACCACGAAGGAATACAAGGTCTCTATTATCATCAGTGAAACAACTTTTGAATTGGTCAAGGCCGATATGTTGTGCCGGGAGTTGGACTTGATTCAGGTCAAGGGTAAAACTAAACCCATCCGGATTTACGAACTGATTGAGCATCGTTTAAAAGGAACGGGTGATAAGGAATTACGGGCCCGCACCTTTGAGGCGGGATTGGCCCATTACCGGGCTTGCCGTTGGGATGAAGCTATCCGCGAATTCAAGAATTGTATCCATTTAGACCCGCAAGACGGCCCGGCGGGTATTTTTATCGAAAGATGCAATATCTTGAAAAAGACACCGCCTCCTTCCGATTGGGACGGCGTTTTTGTCATGAAAACCAAGTAATTTCAAAGAGATAATTTAAATCAAAGAATATCAATAAATTTATATCTATCTTCAGGTTTTTCGGTAAAATGCCGTCATTCCAATCCAGCTTTGGGTTCAAATTCATGGCGAAGGTGATTTTATGAGACTGATGATTAAAATCCTTTTAGGGCTTCTCTTCATTTTCGTCAGTGGATCCGCGGTCGCGGCGGTTTCGGCCAGCGGAACTTTTGTGACCGTGACGGGTACGGTTAAAATTGAAAACCAAAAGGGACATCATAGCCGCTTGGCTCAAGTGGGATCGGTAGTGGTTGAAGGCCAACGGGTTGTCACGGATAAAGATTCCAGCGCGGTCCTGCAATTCTTCGACGGTTCTCAATTGACCATTAAACCTTCTACCGATTTTTGGTTGAGTAAGCTTCAAAAACCTTCCGATACCGACAAAATCCTTCAGTTCAAAATGTTCGCCGGCAGTTTGTTCGCGAAAGTTACCAAATTAGCCTCCAGCAATTCCTCTTTTGAAATTGAGGCGGGAGGGGTGGTTTGCGGTGTTCGGGGAACAGAATTTTCCATGAGTTTTAACGCGGATACTAAAACACTCACTTTGACCGTGTTGGAAGGAACGGTGTTTTCTGATATTGATGGCAAAATCACGCCTTATGGAGTGGGTTCTCAAGTGACTTTCGTGAACGGCCAATTCCAGGGAATTACGAGCGGTCCTGGCAGTCCTAATACCGGAAATGATAAAGGCGGAAACAACATCACCCTGACCGATTTAGAAAACGGTTTTGGCGGATTAATTTTGGTAAACCAAGATAACATTTTTAACGACGCGAACGGGGGGGGCTCCAACCAGTCCTTCGCCGTGGTGGACGTGCCGGACTATGAGATCCCGCCCAGCTTGCTGGTCGATGTAGACGTTCCGGACTATGAGATCGCGCCGAGCCTGCTGGTGGATGTGGACGTGCCCGATTATGAGATCCAATTCAACCCATTCTTAGATGTGGATGTGCCGTCCTCGGAGCTGTATCCCAATTTGCTTGTGAACGTAGATGTGCCGTCGCAGGAAATTCAACCTAATTTGCGGATCAACGTGAATGTACCGACCTATGAGATTCAGTCTTCCGGATTAAACGCGGTGAAACCCACTCGATGAGGAATTTAAAAATGTTCTCCAGGAAAACTTTGATGGCGTTGGTTTTTTTATCGGCAACCGGCTTTGCCGGGGCGGGGGAAATCAGCGTGGGCGTTCAGTACGATGGCTGGTCCACGGACTATTCATCGACCGTTGGCGGGTCGGAAATCATGGTTCCGGTATCGGCTTATTTTAAAATCGATCCGGCCTTGTCCTTTTACGGTGAAAGCGCTTTTGCTGATGGAAGCTATACCGATGACGCGATTGCCGGTACGACCACATTAAGCTTGAGCGATTTGACCGATACGGTGGTGGGGTCGGATTTGCATTTTCATTCTTTCGGTGTGCCATCGGTGGCTAATATCGCGGTGAACCTTCCGACAGGTGATTCGACTTGGGAGGAAAAGGAGCAAACCTATTTGAATGTCCCTACCGAATTTATCGATACCCGTTATCGGGGCCGGGGTTTCGGAGTCAGCGGTTTCTACGGGCTATCCTTTCAAACGGGACAAACCTCGCAGTTTGGGGCGGGAGTGGGTTATTTGTACTCGGGTTCCTTCGACGCGGGTCAAGGCTTGCCGGACCTGGACTTAGGGGATTCTATTTATCTGGCTTTGAACCGGGTGGAGGCTTTCTCGGGGGATAAATCCAGTGTCATTCGGCTTTCAGGAATGGCCTTTTTGCCGACCCAAACCAATGGACAAACTATTTTTCAAATGGGGCCGAACATTGACGCTTCCTATGGTTTTAGTGATCCGAAAGGCCTTTCTTACGAGATTGGCGGGCAATTTTTTACCCCCGCCGGCCGGCCCAATTCCGCTGGTGTAATCCAGACCGAACCGCACAATTCTTTTGGACAGCGGTTTTATATCGCGCCTTCCCTGACTTTCGACAAATTGACGGTTGCTGGGATCGTGAAATATGTGACGGCGAATGATTACGCCGTTGGCGAAACGTATTATGACGGAGGCGGACTGTTGGCGGGGTTGAATCCCACCCTGCTGGTGCCGCTGAACGACGTTTCAAATTTAAAGTTTAACGCTGGATACGATTTTATTATTTACCACAACGCCGCTTCTTCCGGCGGTAGCGCGGCCGATGTGGACTATAACTTTTGGTCCTGTGGGGCCAATTATGAGATCAAAATTTAAGGGAAGCCGGCTTTTTATCGGGTCAATAACGGCTTCCTGAGTTGAAAAAGGGGTGGAACCAATCGCCGAAACCCCTGGTTTTCATCGGGCGATTTTGAAAATTTAGAATCCTCGCGGGGGTTCACCATTTTTTGTTAAGGAGATGAATTATGAGATTCAAGAATTATAAAATCATTTTGGCGGTCCTGATTGCGCCCCTATTGGTCCTTTGGGGATGCAAAGGCGGCAGCAGGCCCCTTTCGCCCGTCAAGGTCGAAAATATAACTGTTTCCATTCCGACTGCGGGGTTACGACCGAAGGCCTCCCTTCTGGGCACTACCACGGATCTAATTGACTGGACAATTTCAGGGCCGCTGGGCTCTTCTCCGGTTACTGGTTCTTCTACGGTTTATGACAGTCCTGTTACCTCCGGCGTTGACACTATTGTGATGAATAATGTGCCAATCGGTCAGGGGGAAATACTTTCAGTTGAGTTATTCGATGGTGGAGAGGATGCGACCTCTGGAGAACCCTTGGGTATTGGTGCCACTTCCTTACAACTTCTTGGTGCTGATACGACTGTAAATGTGACCCTAGGTTCGGTTTCCCGTAGCTGTTATCAGGTTGCGGTGTCGCAAGCTGCCCCATACAACTGGGATGACGAGGAATTCAATTTTGAAAAATATGGCTTTGATTACGGTGAATTTAACTGGGATCCCTGTGATTATGGAGGATACCCAACAGGTTACCTGTACGAAAACGAAGACGTTAATGATGTTGCCTTTGTCGCAATGAATTGTGGCGATGGGGGTTATACCTATGACCTAGTAGATGGATATACCGGCGATAATGCCAGCATTGCCTATTTGGGTAATGGCCCCTTGGTTAATTTTGACACAGTGCCGACAAACTTTTATGCTGATGCCGAAAATGCCAAGGGTCAAACTGGAAACGGGTACAACCCCATTGCTGCGGGCGAGGTCTATGTCGTTAAATTGCAAGGTGGAAACACACCAGGATACGCTTGGGTTCAAATCACGGATGATGGAACGAATGTGGTGGGTAACTGGATTAACAACGATGAGACGAACGGTTATCCTTCCTTCATCTATCGTGTAAACACCTCGGTGCCTTATTACGCGGCTCAGTCGACCACCGCGGATGCAGCGGCTAGAATCAGCGATCCGGACGGAACTAACGGTGGAGACGCCGCCGGAGTGTGTTCTTTAACCCCGGATGTGGCAATTCTTGCCGATTGGGATAATGATGAAGATGATGTTCGCAAACCTGCTAAGATTCATAAGGTTAAAAAGTAAAAAGTATTTTCTTCAAGGTTAAAAAAGGCTCCTCCTTACCGAGGGGCCTTTTTTATTTTTATGAACTCAAAGGTCAAAGTTTGAGAAAATCTCATATCCGGCGTTTTTCCTTAAAATGTATCGAATCCCAATAGTGATCGGTTTACGTTTTAACCTAAATTCTTAAAGAGTTTGCCAACCTGATTTCTTTTTCCGCTACAATGACACCATTCTTAACCGGCCTAGGGGCGGGTTTAATTTTTTCCAAAGGTTCCTTATGAGATTCCTATTGCTGATGGTTTTGACGCTCAGTTTTGTTTTTCAGTGCGTTCCCGCTTGGGCGAAAATTTCAGCGACGGGTACCTTTATTTCGGTGAGCGGCACGGTCAAAATCAAACAGCAAAACGGGGGAAATACTCTGCTGGCCAAGGTCGGCTCGGTGGTGAAACAGGGGGAACGAGTGGTGACCGATAAGGATTCCACCGCCGTGCTTCAGTTTTTTGACGGATCCCAATTGACCGTTAAGCCCCAAACCGATTTTTGGCTCAGTAAGCTAAAGGCGCCGTCACCTCAAGACAAAATCTTAAAATTTAAAATGTTGTTGGGAAGTTTGCTGGCCCAGGTTACCAAGCTTAATTCCAGCAACTCCTCATTTGAGGTGGAAGCGGGCGGCGTGGTTTGCGGGGTGCGGGGGACTAAGTTTGGAATGGATTTTGATCCGGATCACCACAAAGTAACTGTAAACGTAACCGATGGAACGGTTTGGTGCGCGAACGGCAATCACATACAAATTTTCACGGCCGGTCAGGGAGGAGTCTTTTTAAACGGCAATTGGCTCCCGCCGGGACCTCCTCACAAGCCGGGGGACGGAAATGAAAGTTTGGGTGATTTGAACAACCTTTTTTTAAATACCATTTTAGTCAATCATGACAATACCTTCACCGATCCAAGTATCGGAGGAGATGGTTCGCTTCGGGTTACGGCCTATGTGCCGGCTCGGGAGAATGTGCCATGATCCGAGTCCGAAACTTTCTTCGGCTGACTGGGCTGGTTTTATCCCTTTTCGGATTCTCGAAGGCGGCATTAGCTGATTCACATGGCCTGATGGATCTCGGGGTTCAATATGATGGTTGGAACGCGAATACGACGAGTCCTTTTAATGGGTATGAAATTCTTGTTCCTTTTTCGATTGGATATCAGTTGGATCCGGGTTGGAAACTTTACGGCCAGACCGGTTTTGCCGATGGCAGTTATACGGATTCGATCGCGGGAACTGAAACCCTGAACTTGACGGATTTCACCGACTCGGTCGTTGGCTCACAATTTAACTTTCAAAGCTTCGGCACGCCCTCGCTTTTCAACGTGGCCTTGAACATCCCAACCGGCAATTCCAGTTGGGAAACGGAAGAAGAGGCCTCTAATATCCCGACCGAATTTATTGATACCCGATACTTGGGAAGGGGTTGGGGCGCCAGCGCCCTTTATGGGCTTTCTTTTCCCGATGGGAAAACGCAGCTGGGGGCCGCGGCCGGCTATTATTACGCGGGAGCTTTCAACCCGAACTACGGCATTCTGACCAGCACCCAGTTGAAATTGGGTGACGCTTTTTTCCTGGCCTTGAACAGGGTCGAGGACTTTCACGATAACCAAAACAGCATTTTCCGGATTTCGGGTCTTTATTCGCTTCCAAGCCAGGAGAACAGCGCAAATGTTTTCCAAATGGGTCCCAACGTGAACGCTTCTTACGCTTTTAACGACCCTAAGGGATTGTCTTATGAGATCGGGGGAGAGTTTTTCCTTCCGTCCCAGCGGTTGAACTCCAGCGGAGTCATGACAACCGAGCCACACAACTCTTTTGGCCAACGATTTTATCTGGCGCCGACCCTGGCTCTGGGTGATTGGTCTTTCGCGGGTATGGTGAAATACATCACAACCAATGATTATTCTCCTGGTGATTATTCCGGTCTTTATGATGGAGGCGGGCTTCTTTTGGGTATTAATCCTTCCTATCGCTGGACTCTGGACGCCCAGTCGTCTCTTAACTTTTTGGGCGGTTATGATTTCATTATTCACCATAACGCTGGGGCTGACGCGGACAATAACCCGGCCGATGTGGATTACAGCTATTGGACCTTAGGGGCTACCTATGAAATCAAAATATAACCTGAAAATGATTTTGACGTCGCAAAGGAGACGGATCCATGAACTTTAAAACCTTTAGCGCGAAGCTGGCTTTTTGTTTGTCCATGTTCCTTATAATTTGGGGTTGTTCTAAAAGCCCCTTGGCACCCAACCGGGCAACGGTGATGAATATATCCATCCCGATGACCAATGAATTGAGGGCCGCTCTTTTGGGCTCAAACTTCAATTCGCTTTTTTATTGTGTGAGCGGTGCGGGGGGAGTTTCACTTATGGAAGGAACGACTGGCTCCTTTTCTGCCCCGGCTTCGACTGGATCCATTAACCTTTCTGTCACTGTTCCGCCAGGCGCTCAGGTTCTATCGCTGCAATTAAATTCTTTCGGACTCCAAATTGTGCAAGCCGGTCCGCCGGTTACTGTTGAAACACCCCTAGCGGTTGGGGCTATAGCTCTTGATTCTATTAATAAAGGGTCTACCAATGAAAATCCTGTGGTGGAAATGGGATCGGTGACTCGTACCTGCTATTGGACGAATGAGGCCAACACGACTTACGCCTATGGTTCTCGATACGGATTTGCGACCGATGCCTTGGCCCAGGGGACTGTGGCGGTTGGGACGGGAGGGCCAGTGACGGCTTACGATATTGCTTTTGACTGTCCTTTGGGACCCTTTTATATGCAGGATGGTTCCGGTAATTCGGTCAATGCCACTAGTTATGTCGGGCCCATCGCCTACCTCGGAACTGGAAGACTGGTGGATTACGACAGTGTTCCGCCTGACTCCAATTTTTATATTTATTCAACCCAAGCCAAGGCCGCTTCGGGAGCGCCGGTTTCAACTTTGGAATTAAATGACGTCTATTGTGTGAAACTCAATTCCATGGCGGGGCACGCTTGGGTTCAGATTACGGATCCCGGAACTATGGGAACGACTGGTCCTAGTTTCCGATTCCGCGTTAACAGCAAATTGCCCTATTACGCTTATGATGAAACTTTGGCTGATTCGGGCAATGCTTGCAACGCTAGTTGGTAAGTTCTAATTCACTGTCTTGGTCATGAACCGAATCGTTGTACAATAAACCTATGAACTTCTCCGACATCCTCAGTCTTTTTCTTCCCGTTTTCGTCGCCATGGATGCTTTCGGCGTTCTCCCTTCCTTTGTTCAAATGACATCCACCCTTTCTCCTAAAGACCGCCAAGTGGTCTTGCGCTATTCGGTTTTAACGGCTGGAGTAGTTGGTATCCTCTTTATTCCGCTGGGTCCCTTGGTTTTAAGTGTTTTGGGATTGAAGACGGGGGATTTTCAAATCGCCGGCGGCCTCCTCATTTTGGTGGTGGCCCTACGCGATATCGTTTGGGACCAGAAAATGTCATTGGGAAAGGGCGTCAAGGGAGCGGGGGTAGTGCCATTGGGAATTCCGTTGCTGGTTGGCCCGGCGGTTTTAACGACCCTTATCTTGCTTCGGGACCGCTTTACGATGCCCGAAGTGGGTCTTAGTTTGATCCTGAATTTGTTGATTGCCTGGGCCGTTTTTGGTTATTCTGCCCGCCTTATTAAATGGATCGGGGAGCCGGGAGCGAGGGTCAGCTCCAAATTGGCGGCGCTGCTTTTGTCCGCCTACGCCGTGATGATGATCCGGGTCGGCTTTTTCTCCCTGAAATAAACGGAAACCCACATGCCCCAACCACGCGTACTGATCGTTTACAAAGAAAGCGCCTATACGCGCAATCTTTCGTCCCGTTCCACCGCCCATCATTTTAAAAAAGGCGACTATTGGAATGTCCTGCGGCTCAGCCATGAAAAACATCACGGCAGTTTAAAGTCCGTCAAAACGACCCTCGAAAAGAACGGATTTGAGACCACTTTAGTGCTTCGAAACCGTATCCACCGATTGAACCACCTGGATCAAAAATTTCATTTGGTGGTTTCAGTGGGAGGGGATGGCACCCTTCTGGAAGTCTCCCACCATCTTAAAAAGATTCCTGTCCTCGGGGTCAATTCGGATCCCCGGCATAGTGTGGCCCGGTTCAGCGGTTGTAATGAAAAGACCTTTTCCCAAGTTCTGGAGAAGTACCGAAAGGGTCGTCTGAAGCCGGTTTTGGTTTCCCGGCTCCAATTCACGGTCAATGGTAGGCTCAATCCCTGGCTGGTTCTTAATGAAATGCTGGTGGCGGCCAGTAATCCGGCTGGAACGTCCCGGTATGTTTTAGAAGTGGAAAACCGCTCGGAAGAGCAAATGTCCAGCGGCGTATGGATTGGGACTGCGGCGGGGTCGACGGCGGCGCTTTTGTCCGCGGGGGGGCGGCGGGTGCCCATCCAGTCTAAACGCTACCAATATGTGGTTCGGGAAGCTTATCACCGGAAATTCGGACAACGGAAGCTTTTGAAGGGATTCTTGGGTCCGGCGGGGAGCTTACGAATGATTTCCTATATGCGCCAGGGCCGGATATTCCTGGATGGGGCTAATCTTGAATTTCCCTTTCGATTAGGAGACCGGTTGGAAGTGAAGATCTCGCCTCATCCGCTTCAAGTGATCGGCCTTCAAGGCTGATTTTTTTCGCATCCGCAAGAAGCGTCGACCGATTTAGCCTGCCAGCGGTAAATCTCGTCAAAATGCGTCAAAATGTAATCCGAACCTTTGACCATTTTTTGTTTGATGCTTTTGAAATCCGTGATCGATTTGAACTGCTCCTGATAAACACACGAAAAGGGGAGATAGCTCCAGTGCCAGGGCTCGTCATGAATAGCGCCCGCCCCGCCCCGGTAAGTTTTGCAAAATCCAAAACTGGGCGCGTTCACTTCCATCCATCCATAAAAAGCTTTCACTCTTTCGGGTAAGTCAGGTGCAATATGAAATAATTGGCCCCGCAGGCTTTTTTCCGATATATCCAACTCCGTTCCCCAATGGTGCCTCGAAAGGCCCGGCAGATCCACGTATTCCAGTACGCCTTGGACCCGTTCTTTTTCAGTGGCCTTCGGGTCGGCCAAGACAATCTCATCGTAACGGCTGTTCCAAATCACCACCTGCGCCCAAT
>Ga0206852_1132_pt1 | contig 15059 bp, 11 predicted proteins | sample Alteio_BWOrgCont_14_FD_152849 | JGI IMG/M metagenome (GOLD analysis project Ga0206852, IMG submission 152849) | Enriched cells from forest soil in Barre Woods Harvard Forest LTER site, Petersham, Massachusetts, United States -... | ecosystem: Environmental > Terrestrial > Soil > Temperate forest >... | reverse complement strand
GAAAATTCTCAACTGGTACCCGGATATTCTTCATTTAAACGATTGGCAGACGGGGTTAGTCGCGCCTTACCTGGAAACTCTTTACCGCTCACAACCCCATTACGGTTCAATAAGAACTCTATTTACTATTCACAATATGGCTTATCAAGGGGATTTTCCTAAATATGTATTACCTATGACGGGATTAAGTTGGGATGAATTTAAATCTGAAAAAATTGAATTTTATGACAAGGTTAATTACCTCAAGGCTGGATTGGTTTATTCCAATGAACTAAGCACTGTTTCGCCTCGATATGCCAAGGAAATCCAGACGGATGAGTATGGGTATGGATTGCAAGGGGTTTTACGTTCTCGAGAAGCCCATTTGCATGGGATATTGAATGGAATTGATTCTTCGGAATGGAATCCATCTACGGATAAGGAAATTCCCGCCCAATACACTCCGAAAAATCCTGATAAAAAAGAAGAATCGAAGCGGCGGCTTTTGCGCGAATTGGACCTTCGCTATCACGAAAAGACACCAGTGATCGGGATTGTTTCCCGTTTGGCGGATCAAAAAGGGTTTGATTTAATCGCCGGTATTCTTCATGACTTTTTGAGCTTGGACGTTCAGTTTGTGGTGCAGGGATTGGGCGACATCCGCTATCAGGCTCTTCTACAGGAAATGCGGGATCGCTTTCCGGAGAAAATTTCGGTGAACCTAAAGTTTGATAACCGCCTAGCCAAGCTGATTTATGCCGGCAGTGATATGTTTCTGATGCCTTCGCGTTTTGAGCCCTGCGGATTGGGGCAGTTGATCGCCATGAAATATGGGACCGTTCCAATTGTCCGCAAGACGGGAGGCTTGGCCGATACGGTCATCAACCTTTCTCCGGACGGAAAAAAGGGAACCGGGTTTGTATTTGAAAATTACACGGGAGATGAATTGTTGTTCGCTATTCGGCGCGCGGTGGAGGCTTTCCATCAACCCAAACTTTGGAAAGGGCTGATTCAACGAGGGATGCAGCAGGATTTTTCCTGGGAAGCCTCGGCTAAAAAATATTTGGAGTTATATCAAAACCTGGTAAGTGAATAACGGAAAACGAGTTCAAACGGAAGAAAAAGTCCGAAAAACCGTCCTCTTTCTTGATTCGAAACCTTTTCGAATTTACGCGCGAACCCTATTTTAAACTTATTTCATAAATTTAATTGGATGCATCATGGACAAACGAGACGATCATTTTTTATCTGAATTTATTGAGCGCAACGACCGGTTTCTCGAGGAGCACTGGAACGAGGCCGCGCGCCATCTTTCCCGCCGGTTGGATCAATTCCGGTCCGAGTCTCGGATCTTTGGGGAAATTAAAAAACTTATCCTGAATCTGGTCTCACTCGTGCAAAGTACGGGAAGCGCCGAACAGGCGGTTGATACTGAATTAAAACCCATTGTCTCTCAATTGAGAGCGCTCCAGACTGAAAATCAACTTAGCCACAGTGAAATGGTTTTATTCCTTTTTTTTGCCAGGGATATGTTGAAAGACATGATCAAGGACTTAGTCGCGCAAAATCCCCAAAATCAAGGAGTGGATCCACCCTATCTGGAAGGGCTAAATCAAGTTTCTCTTTTGTTGAACCGGTTGGGACTGGTTTTTTTTGAAAACGCCATGCGCCTGAAGGATGAGGAGCCGTCCAATCAAGATGTATTGGCGATTGAGTACGCTCTCCTCTACGAGCGGACCCGGCAAATGGCCATTACGGACCGGTTGACGGGCCTTTATAACTTCGGCTATTTTTTGGACCGCTTGAAAGAAGAACGCATCCGCGCGGATCGATATCACCGTTTGCTGTCCCTGATTATTTTTGACATCGACCATTTTAAAAAATACAACGATACCAACGGACATCCGGCTGGTAACGAAGTTTTGAAAATGATCGCTTCCATCCTAAAGTCGGAGGCGCGAGAAGTGGATATTGTGGCCCGCTATGGGGGAGAGGAGATGGTGATTATTTTGCCCGAGGCTAGCCGCCGAAGCGCTCATGATTTGGCTGAGAGAATCCGCCAAAAGATTGAACAAACTGTTTTTACCCGTATGGATACCCAGCCTATGAAGCGGATCACCGTTTCGGCGGGAGTGGCTACCTTTCCGGTGGACGCTTCCAACGAGGATGACCTGATAAAAAAGGCCGACAAAAGCTTGTATACAGCCAAATCCAAGGGACGTAACTCAGTGGTGGCGTTCGAGCCAATGATCAAAATTCCCATTCAATACAAACCTTCCCGGGAAGTATCCAAGGTGGCTTTGGTGGGCAGTTTCAACAACTGGGACAAGGAATCGGATTATATGCACCGCCAGGCCGATGGTTCCTATCAGTTCATCATTTCTCTCAACCCGGGTGTCTATCACTACAAGTTTGTTTTAAACGGCGTGGAGTGGATTCCTGATCCGGGTAATCCCATCCGGGAAGAGGATAGCTTGGGCGGGGAAAACAGCGTCCTGCGGGTTTCAGCGGAATCTAACTATTTTCCCTCGGGATCCTAGGATTTTAGGAATGATTTCACTCGTGGCTAACGCTCCTTTTATGGCTTGCCTCCCTTTTTAAGATGATTTAGACTCTCGGTTCTTAACTTTCCCATTTCATTCAGGAACGCCATGGCCGATTACAAATCCACTGTTAATATCACGCAGACTTCCTTCCCCATGAAGGCCAACCTGCCCCAAACCGAGCCCGAACGTCAGAAACTTTGGGAACAGTTGGGCTTTTATCAGCGAACCTTTCAAAAAGAGGGCGCGGAGAAGTTTGTCCTTCATGATGGGCCTCCCTTCGCTAATGGCGATATCCATATGGGAACGGCGTTGAATAAGGTTCTCAAAGACATCATCGTGAAGTACCGGGGTTTAAGGGGGTATGACGCTCCTTATGTGCCGGGTTGGGATTGTCACGGCATGCCTATCGAACATAAAGTCATGGAGCAGTTGGGATCTAAAGCCCGGACTATGACCAAGGTGGAAATCCGAGGGGAATGCCGGAAATACGCTGAAAAGTTTCTGAACCGCCAGAGGGATGAATTCAAGCGGCTGGGCGTCACCGGTAACTTTGAGAACCCCTATCTCACGATGAATCCGGCTTACGAACTCCAGATTGTGAAATCCTTCAACCAAATGCTTTTAGAAGGTTATGTTACCCGGCGCCTCCGGCCTATCCATTGGTGTCCCGTTTGCCGTACCGCCTTGGCGGAAGCTGAAGTCGAATATGCCGACCATGAATCACTGTCCATTACGGTGGCTTTTCCGGTGAAAGAACTATCGCCTGACCTTTTTCCCAACACTCCCCGAAATGGCTTGTCTTTCCTAATTTGGACGACTACCCCCTGGACGTTGCCCGCCAACCTAGGTATTTCGGTTCATCCTGATTTTGAATATGTGTCGGTTCAAGTGGGGGAGGCTTATTACATTGTGGCTAAGACGCTATTACCGTCCGTCGCGGACTCGTGTGGCTGGAAGGATTACAAAGTGATTGACGAGGTTCGGGGCCAATTGCTGGATCGGGCCAAGGCCACCCATCCCTTCTTGGACCGGGAATCACTGGTCATGGTGGGAACCCATGTGACCGCCGACGCCGGAACGGGCCTGGTCCATACGGCCCCGGGCCACGGTAGGGAAGACTATGAGATAGGCCTCAAATATGGTTTGCCGGTTTATTCGCCGGTCAATGAGGCGGGGAAGTACGACGTCCGGGTGAAGGAATACGAGGGCATGTCGGTTTGGGACGCCAATCCCAAGATCGTCGAGAAGTTAAAGGGGATGGGCCGCCTTTTATCGGTTCAAACTATTCACCACAGCTATCCCCATTGCTGGCGTTCCAAAAACCCCATTATTTTCAGGGCGACGGCACAATGGTTCATTGAGCTGGATCATAAGGATTTACGAAAGAGATGCTTGGCTGAAATTGATCGGGTCCAGTGGATTCCCTCCTGGGGCCGGGACCGCATTTACAATATGGTGGAAGGCCGAATGGATTGGTGTATTTCCCGACAAAGGTCCTGGGGTGTTCCCATTACGGCTATTTATTGCAAGACCTGCGGCGAGGTGGTCACTGAACCAAAGGTGATTGAATCGGTGGTGGCTTTAATCAAGACGGAAGGCTTGGACGGTTGGTTCCAGCATGAGGCCAAGGATGTCCTGCCAAAAGATTTTAAATGTTCGTGCGGCTCCACCGAGTTTGTGAAAGAAGAAGATATCTTGGACGTTTGGTTTGAATCGGGTGTTTCTCATATGGCGGTTTTGGATGTCAGGCCCGAACTGACTTGGCCGGCTGACCTTTATTTGGAAGGAGGAGACCAGCATCGGGGCTGGTTCCAGCACGCTCTTTGGACGGGAGTGGCTTTAAAGGGTAAGGCTCCTTTCAAGGCGGTCTTGACCCACGGCTGGGTTTTGGACGCGCAAGGCAAAGCCATGCACAAAAGTGCTGGCAACGTGATTGACCCGATGGATTTGGTGAAAAAGTATGGCGCGGACGTGCTTCGCCTTTGGGTCTCGTCCGAAAACTACACCGAGGACGTATCCGTTGGCGAGGAAATGCTTACCCGCATGTCGGAGGCCTACCGCCGCATCCGAAACACCTTTAGGTTTATGATCGCCAATTTATCGGATTTTGATCCTACAAAACATAAGATAAAAGATAAAAACTTATTTCCGATTGATAAGAATTTTAAAATGCGATCTTCCATACTTTTGAAAAGAATTCAGGATTCTTACGACGAGTATGGATTTACGACCGTTTTCCATTATGTTGATAGTTTCTTTGCCGCAAGTTTGAGCGCGCTTTATTTCGATATTATCAAAGACATTCTGTACACCTATGCTGCGGACTCTCCGGAGCGAAGGTCGGCTCAAACGGTTTTGCATGAAATTTTGACGAGTTATGTTGTGATTATTGCACCAATCCTTTCCTTTACCATGGAAGAAATTTGGCAATCGTTGCCTTGGGAATCCTCTAGCAAATCTATTTTTATGAACAAGTGGCCGAGTATTAGCGAAATTAATGATGGTGAGTTTTTGAGAAAATTCGATGATGTATTTTTGTTTAGGTTTCTTGTGACTAAGGAATTGGAAAAAATGAGAGAATCGAAAACGATAGGAAGCTCATCCGAGGCTGAGGTTATTATTTACCATGAAGGTGTTTTGGCCATCAATTTACTTAATTCCTTAAAGGAACATTCAGGGAATTTGGCGACGTATTTTAAAGTTGCGAAGGTTGAATTGATTGAAGGCGCAATTCCGGCGGATGCTTTGAGGTTTGAAGCCTCTGGAATGCAGGGATTTGCCATTAAAACTCAAAGAACAAACGGCCAAAAGTGTGCGAGGTGCTGGAACTATTATCCGACTTTGGGAGCGGTTCCCGCATACTCGGATTTGTGCCACCGATGCGGTCCGATTGTTCAAAAACTTAATTCGGCTGAACGGCCCGCCTAAATGATCCTGATCGGCGTTTCGCTTCTGGTGCTGGCGTTAGATCAATTTACCAAGTTTCTAGTAGTGAAATCCCTGGTTTTGAACCAATCGGTTCCTTTGTTTTCCGACATTCTTTGCCTGACTTACACTCAAAATACCGGCACGGCTTTTGGACTTCTGGCCAACCTGGATTTGGCTATCCGCATTCCCTTTTTTATCGCCATTACGTTAGTGGCTGGATTCATTGTCTATACCTATCAAAGGCTCATTCCGGCGGGCCGGAACCTGGCCCGGGTCGCGTTGGGTTTGATTTGGGGTGGGGCCATGGGAAATTTTGTCGACCGGATTTTTAACGGGCGAGTGATTGATTTCATTGATGTGGGTTTTCATCAATGCCGGTTCTATGTGTTTAATGTGGCGGATTCCTGCATCACGATCGGCTTGGTTTTTCTGCTTTGTGAGTTTTTCTTTTTGAAACCTAAAGTGGAAAAAACGGTATGACGATCCGAAGTGTGTCGGTGGTGTCGCTGGTATTGGATCAGGCATCGAAGTTGGCGGTCCTTCATTTTTTAAAATTGGGGCAGTCGGTAACTCTTATTCCTGGAATCCTGTATTTTACTTATATCCAGAATCCGGGGGCAGCTTTCGGGTTTCTCGCCTCCGCTCATGCGGTTTGGAGAATTCCTTTTTTTATCGCGATCACCATTCTCGCCGGACTAGTGGTTTATTCCTTCCAGCGGTTTGTGCCAAGGGAAAAAAGAATTGTTCGATTTTCTCTGGGACTGATTTGGGGCGGGGCCGCAGGAAATTTCTTGGACCGTCTTTTATACAGCAAAGTTGTTGATTTTATTGATGCCGGGTTCCAACAATATCGATGGCCGGTTTTTAATCTGGCAGATTCCTGTATAACGATTGGATTGACTCTGATGTTTTTGGATTGGCTGCGAAATAAGCCGAATTTTGGACGATGAATTAAGGAGAAATTGTGTATCCCATTTTGGCTTCCTTCGGTCCTTTTCATTTATTCGGCTGGGAAATTGGTCCCGTTCACCTTTATTCTTATGGTTTTTGTTTGGCGGTGGCCTTGGGGTTAAGTATTTATCTTTTTGCCAGGGATGCGGGTCATTATATTGCGCCGAAATTGGGAATCGCTTGGCAGGATGCTTTTCAAAAATCCTTCGATTTAGCGACTTGGGTCATTTTGGCGTCAATCGCCGGGGCCCGGCTATTTTACGCTTTAGAAAATTACACTGAATTTCAGGGACATTGGATTGAGATTTTTTATCTGTGGCAAGGCGGGTTGGTCTATTACGGCGGTTTATTCGGGGGCGCCTTCGCCGGAGTTCTTTGGTTCGTCCGGGAAAAGTGGCCTTTGGCCTATTCGGCCGACGTTTTGACCCCTTATATTTCCCTCGGTCAAGCGATCGGCAGGATCGGCTGTTTTTTAAACGGTTGCTGTTACGGCATTGTCGATTCCAAATATGGACTCATTTTTCCATCGGTGGGGGATGGTCAAAAACATTTGCCAACCCAGCTTTGGGAATTGGTGGGGGACTTGATTCTGTTCTTCACTCTTTGGTGGGTTCGGCGTTATACCCTGAAATATTCCTGGATGACACTCAGTCTTTACGGGCTGACCTATGGAATTTTGCGTTTTGTCATTGAGTATTGGCGCCGAGATTGGACGAAACGCTATTTGGTTTATTTCGTATCCGCTTCACAGGTTGTCAGCGCCATTCTGATCGTTGTTTCCATGATCGCGCTGATTGTTATTTTGAGCCGAGATTCGAAAAAAGGGCCCGCCTAATCAGATGGGGCGGGTTATCTCTGGTCCATTCATGATTCATCAAAAGTGTTTCTCGGAACCGAGTCTAATTCACTTATAATCCCCTGCATGAACCAAACACCTCTTCAACAAAATATATTGACTGTGGATGATGCCTGGGCAGGGAAACGGCTTGATGTTTATTTAACTGCCAAAATTCCGGATATTTCCCGCACTCAAGTTAGACGTTTGATTGAGGATGGACAAGTCGTTCCCCAATTCAAAGTCAAGGCCGTTAAGCCTAGTTTCCCGGTGGAAGCGGGACAAACTTTTTTGGTCACCATTCCGCCCCTGGAGGCTAGTTCGATCCTTCCGCAGGCTTTTGATTTGGACGTTGTTTTTGAAGATGACGATCTGATTGTGATCAATAAGCCGGTGGGCATGGTCGTGCATCCTGGAGCTGGAAACCCGGATCATACGTTGATTAACGCGCTCATGGCGCATTGCCCCCAAATACAGGGAGTGGGCGGAGTGAACCGACCCGGATTGGTTCACCGATTAGATAAAGACACATCGGGACTTTTGGTAGCGGCCAAGTCGGATTTAGCTTTTCGGAGTTTGGTTCGGGAATTGAAAAGCCGGAATTTGAGCCGGATTTATCTGGGTCTGGTCCGGGGCGCCTTAGATGAAAAAGGGAAGATTGATGTGGCGGTGGGGAGACATCCCGAAGTTCGAAATAAAATGGGGGTTTTGTCCGAAGGAGGGAAACCTGCCATTACCCATTTCGAAACTTTACAAGCTTCGCCAGCGGCCAGCCTCTTGATGTTTAAATTGGAGACGGGAAGGACCCATCAAATCCGGGTTCACATGAATTTCATCAAACATCCCATTTTGGGGGATGGAGTTTACGGCGGAGAGTCAGAAAAGGCTTCCCGACAAATGCTTCATGCTTTCAGGCTTTCCTTTAAACATCCCCGCACGAAAGAGGAAATGGCATTCTTCGCCCCGCCGCCTGAAGATTTTGCCGAATGCGCCAAAGCTTTGGGTCTTTCGATTCCCCGATGGAAAGATTTGGATTGGGAAAAGAAAGAAATCATCAAAAGAAAAACTCGCAAAAAGGAAAAGACTTGAAGTCGTCCAGCCGCTCTAAGGTCTTGGCGGGTTTAATTCTCTTGGGTTGTTCGTGGGGGATCGGGTGGGAAAGATTTCATACTTATTGGGAACCCCAGCAGCCGGAGATTACCACCTATGCCATCATCGGCCATGAGCTTTTAAAGGGAAGGGAACTTTACTCCGATTTGTGGGATCATCACCCACCCGCGATCTATTTTTCCTATGCCTTTTCTGAAGCCTTGGCCGGTTATGGCCCTTACTCGATTTTTATTTTAAACCTTTTAACCGCTTTCGCCACCCTGGGGGCTATTTTTACCGCGGGATTTCTTTATGGTGGGATAGCGGCGGGCCTTTGGGGTGCGGCTTTCTGGGCTTTGATTTCAGGAGATATGCTTCTATGGGCGGACCAACCTTACCCAGAAGCTTTTTTGAACGCACTCTTGAGCTGGGTTTTGGTTTTGCTGATTTGGAAACAGAATAAAGTCTTTTATCAATTCAAATGGGGAATCACGGGTTTTTTATTGTTTTTAGGATCTCTTTATGAATTTTCGGTGTTTTGGTTCGCATTATTGTTGGCCGTTGTTTACTTGGGATTGAATCGGAAAAACGAAAAAGAAAAAATTGATTTTTTAAAGGAAGCTCTTTGGCTGATCGGAATACCTTTGGCCGGATGGATAGTCGTTTTTGTTTATTTTTTGTTTTTGGGAAGATTTGAGGATTTTTGGGGAGCGGTTTTTTCTTATCACCAATATGTCATTGGTGAAGGGCTTATGGACTGGAATCTTTATAAAATTTGGCCCAATTTTATGGTGATTGGCACCCCGTTTTTGTTGATGGCAGCGACTGGATTTCTTCGGAAGGATACTCAAAATTCACGGCCTTGGATTTGGCTGATGGTTTACTGGGTTTGGGTATTATTCGAAGTGAATGGTTCCACTCCTGAGACGCCAGTTTCTTATCAAACTTGGCTACCACCCTTGGTCATCGGTGGAGTCTGGGGGCTTTGGGAACTGGCGGATTGGTTCAAAACCCGGACTAAAACCTTTGCCTGGGCTCCGGGCGTTCTTCTTCTTTTGTTTTGTTTTGCCCATGAGTGGCCCTTTTATCAAAAATGGGCGGTCGATTGGTCCAGGGCCAAGTCGGGTGAAAAGACGGTGGAAGCCTATGACTTCGCCAAGAATTTGGATGGGCTGTTAAGGAAGAACGAAAATTTTTATGAATGGGGTGGGGATACCCAGCTTTATTACACCACCCGGCGGGATCCACCTTCGGGAGTGTTTACCAGCTCTCCTCTTTCTCGAGGACCTTTAACGGATCGCCTAAGCCTTCGAGTAGTTTCGGATTTAGAATTCTCGAAACCTGATCTTTTTCTTTTTAATCGAAACGCGGCCAATGGAAATTGGGATCGAAATCCGGTTTTAATTTATGTTAAAACCCATTATCTCCCGATCCGAAAAATACCGGTCCAAGGGGATATGTTGTTTTTTGCCCGAAAGGGTGGAAGTTTAGAAACCCGTTTGAAAATGTTAAAGTAGGTTCATTCAACTTCGGTAGAATTGACCCGCCAAGGCGCGGTTGGCGCAAATTGATCTTGAATTTTATTTCGCTCGAAAAATTTGATTCATAATCCGGCGGCATTGTAAACTCAATTAAATTAGTTTACTTGAAAATTCGGAAATCGAGAGCGCTATGAAAAAAATCATTTTTATTACTTTTGCTTTGTTTTGGACTGCCTCCGCCTGTCGAGACCCTTTTAACTCATCTTTGAATTCTCCTGGGACGATTTTTTTAAAAGAAAAAGTAAAAAATATTGAAAACTTCGAGACCGCTTTTCTTAACGAGTGTTCAAATCTTAAAGCCCAAGGGTTTATGGCCTACAGCCTTCATCGCGATCTCTATGATCCCCATGTCATCATTTTGATTCTGAAATGTTCGGATTTGGAAAAGGGATTGATGTTTACCCGGTCTCCGGCTTTCCTTGAAACAATGTACTTTCGGGCAGGAGCCAATATTCCGACGTTTTGGTATGGGTTGGACGTCACTGATCGAAAATTCGATAATCAATCTCATATGAGCGGTGGAATTGTCATCGCGCGTAATGAAGTGCGTTCCTATAAGTATTGGAAAACCTGTTTCGATCAAGAATCGGGCGGAAAACATAACCACCCGGGTCGAAAATATAAAAATAGCAATTACTGCCACTATTGGCTTCCCGGTAATCCGGAAGTGGCGATTGTGACCCATGACGCCTCCGATGTGACTAAAGCCCCGGTCTTTATGACCTCGGACGCACTCGATTGTGTGATGGAGGCGACCGGCGTGGTAGGGATTGAAATTTGGTATGGGTTTAATCTAGAACAGGGGATCCTTTGATTTGATCCCTGCAAGCGGGGTTTGTGATGAAAATCGAATTGAGAAAAAAACGCAGTTTAGGAAGGTGAATGGCATGCAAAATACGAAAGATTTAGCTCAGACAACGGGGGATCAATCTCTTTTCGTTCCTTCTTATTCCAAGTGGAGTGCGGAGAGATTAATGGCCTTCACTCCCAATGATTACATGCAGAAGCTTTACCACCGGGCCAAGGATATCGGCGATGATCTTTATGATTCCAATGCCTATGAATTTTTCACTTTAGAACCGGAAATTTACCGGGAAAATCTGATCCTCTATATGCGGCGTAGAGCATGGTCCGAGTGGTATTTCGGTACCGTGGCCCAAGCCCGGCAGATTACCCTTTTGCCGGATGATCAAATCAACCTGAAGCTGCGACTGGCCCGGCAGATCCAGGATGAGATGCGGCATTATGACGTCTTCGCGGCTCAACTGAAACGCTACGGATCCGAACCGCGAATCGCAGAGTTTCAACTACCCGAAATCCTGATCAGGATGCAGAAAGTCCAGATGGAGGCCAAGACTGCCCCGGAAATCGCCGCGGCCAACCAGTTCGCGGGGGAGATTGTTCTTTCATCCATGACGGACTTGGAAACCAGTATCTTTAAATTGTTGTTCGACAAAGAATTGATGGGGGCTATCGAGAACATTGAAAAGGACGAACCGGCCCATATTGCCAATGGAAAGGATTTGATCCTGCTTTTTTGCGGCACGTCCGACGAACGCTGGAGGCTAGCCGTGTCCCAGGAAAAATACCTGGACGCCATGATGCAGCTCCATGTGACCGAGATTGTTAAGTTGGGATGCCGCCGGGTGAAGCCACTACCGTCTTTCGATTAAGCTGGGTGCGGTCATGAATTCAGTCAAATGATTAAAGTAAGACTCCCACGCGGAAAGGCCTAATTTAAAACCCGACAAGACATTTTCCCACCCGTTTTCGTCTTTCGATTCGCGGGCGAGGATTGTGGTTATTTCGCGAACATGGTCTGTCTCCAACACTAGGTGTTTAGTGAAATATTCTTGATCCGCTTCAGGATAATGAGAATAGATGACCGAATAAATGCTTGTTAACGCGGGCTCGGCCAAAAATTCCCCCGCGGCCAAAACTCCCAGCACCGCTCCCGCGCTTTCGGCATCGTTGATATATCCAAATAAATCAGCCCTCCACCGCGCCGCGAAAGGCCTTTCAGGTAAGTCTGAAAGATCGATTCCGGCTGTCGAGAGAAACTTTCGGTAAATCGCGTAGTGGGTCCGATGGAGGTCCCCCTCACCGCATTCTTGGTACAAATTGACGGCCAAAACAGTTCGGGTTTCCTCGTCCGTCATGCGAGCCGCGCCCGCGGCAATCAACGCGGGGAAACTTTTAACGAGAGAATCGAAAGTAACAAGGAATTTTTTAGACATGGTTGGATCAATAAAATCTTTTTTCCAAATTTTGAAAAAAGGACAACTTTTCATGAATTGTTCGATTAACTCGTTTAATGTTTCCATTATTTTTTTTTCGGAAATCATTTTGGCCTCTATCCGTTGTTCAAAGACTGGCACAGATGCACTGAAAAATTAAAGATTTGAACGCTTAGTATAATTGTACAGGATTTGTTTAACCAATTATGTTTTGACTTCCCATTAGAAAAGGTTCGGAAACCTAGCGATTCAAATTGTTTAACATTTGAATGGCTGAGGAGTTGGAAGGGTCTAGTTGAAGCGTGTCTTGCAGACAGAGGCGGCCCAAGTCTAAATTTCCTAAATGAAAATTAGCAACAGCCAGATTGAAGTAGATTTCCTCATAACCGCCGCCGGCCTCTTTTAAACCCTTGAGAAATAATAATCGGGCTTCCATGTATTGGTCGTATTTCATCGAAAAAAGCCCAAGATTCAAAAGTCCCATGGGATAGTTTTGAAGATGGTAAAACCCTTGAATCCAGGTTTGAAAAGGCTGGGGAGGCATTTGGTCAATTTGTTGATAAATAGCGTTGTCCAATTCGGGTGTTATATCCTGATTTTCGAGAATGGACTCGAAGTTCAAGGGCGCGCATTGGAGAGCGTAGCCCTCATGGGCGTAAATGGCAGAGTAGGAATCCAAATAAATTAAACGCCAATCAGAAAAATGCATTAGTTGTTCCATCCAAATTCTCGACGCGTTGTAGTTGATTACTACCAATTGAGGTTGATATCGGATGAGTAAAGGAAATAGCCCTCCAGGCTGAAAACTTTCCCGATATTGCTGATAAAAAGCGTCTTCGGGCACTTCCAAACGACCGTCGATAAAAGTGGGTTGGGGAGCCTGCCAATCCAGCCATCCGCCTGAATCCAAATCATTGAGAAGGCGTCCGTTTAGTTGGTTTTGAGACAGGAATGAGGCGGCTCCGACCGGCAATTCTTCCGTGTCCAATCCAAGACCGATCCGGTCCATCCGACGGTCTGAAGCGTAATAGGCATTGGTCGCTACTCTCATTCCTAAAAGTCCGATTAAAAGCGTTAGACCCAAGGCCATCTTGCGGTTTTCGAGCCAAGCGAAACGAGATTTGATTTTTTCGTCAGCTAGTCCCGCCAACAAAAGCGGGGCGGCGATAGGCACAAATAGTGGAATATTCCGGACAGCCGCACAAGCCAATAGAAGGAAGACGCCAAACAAGAAAAGTTCGTGAAATTTTCTTTGACGAAAGGTCAGGATCATTAACAACGAAGATAAAATGGAAAAGGCAAAAAATAAAAAAATATAGAGATGGGAATCGAAATGAAGGTTTTGGGTGGTCAACATATGCCAGGGAGAATAAAACTCCACAATGTTCTGTTTATAAAGACTGGAGGCTTGTAAGCGGGTCCATAAAGTGAAAGGAAACATAAGACCCTTGAACCCATAGGGGTTCAAAATATCGACGGCCAGGGATGAAAAAAAGTAACGCGTAAGAATTGGATCGAAGCGTTTTTCGTGGATTCGTCCGCTGAGCCAATAAGCCGCCATCGCGACCCAACCCAGCATGAAAAGGCCTTCGGTGTTCACCCAAAGCCATTGGATCAAGGGAAGTAGAAAGAGAAGATTTTGAGTTTGTTTGCGTCTGGACTCAAGGATGTTTAAAGTTGTGATGAAATAAAGCCATGAGAAAATCTCGGGCCGAACAATGAAGCGTCTTTCCATTAAGAAGATCGAGGCTAATAAGACTAGGCATTTTCCCCATTGAGGAGCCGAAGTCTGCCGCAGGAGAAACCATAGCAGGATAAAAAATACAAAAATGACCGCGATGTTTAGGAGAGTAAGAGAGGAATATCCGAAGACAGCATAGAAAGAATATAAAAGAACCTGGTATAGGCCGTTGGAGTCCAAATAGTCCCGGTCCGATTGGGTATAGGTATAGGTGTCTTTTTGCGGCCACGAAAAATGCTCACAAATCCATTGCCCGCCTTTTAAGTGAAAGCCGACATCATAGGAGTCAATTTTTCGGGCAGCCAGAAGCAGCAGCAGAATGAAACAGGCCAAAAGTGGATAAAACCAAATCGAATGAATCGACTTTTTGCCAGACGGCAATGGTTTGGGCGGGTTCTTTGAAGGAAAAGAATTGGGTTCGGGCATGCCTTAGCCTAAAGGGTATTTGTCGGGACATACTATCTTTTTTTGATTGCTGGGTTCAGTGACCTTCCCATTTTTGAAGCCGCGACTCGGCTTCTTGGATCAGGGGATGACCCGGATCGTAAACCGTTTCAAAGATGGCGAGGGCGGTATTTAAATCTTGGAAAGCGCTTTTGCCATCTCCTTTGCTTTTTTCCGCGTCAGCGAGGTTTAACAGATAAACGCCCGTTTGAGGATGGGACGGTCCATAAATAGTTTCAGACGTGTCCAAGGCTCTTTTCCATAAAGCCAGCGCATCCGTGTTGTCGCCTAAGGCCTGTTCGGCCATCGCCAAGCGAGAGATGTAGGGAAGTGTTACATAAGAGGAATCGACACCTACATAATGCTGAAAGATTTTTAAGGCTGATTGGTAATCACCAATCGCTTCTGCTTGTTTATTGTGGGAAAGATTGAAATCCGCCAGCTTCATGAGGGAATCGCCTTCTTCTAGGCCGGTAGGATTATTTTGTTTGGCCTGATCTACTGCAGCCAGAAGATCCGAGGATGCGTTGCCGTTTTTTTCCAAGTTTTCATCAGCCTGGGCTGAAGCCCAAAGGGCTTCCAATTTTAAAGTTTTAAAACCTGTTGTCGATGAGTTGTTTTTTATCAAGTCCAAGCCTTGGTTTAAATGACGAAGAGCTTCGGAATATTTTTGAAGACACAGATCTATTTTTCCTAAATGAATCAGAATTTGAGCCAAGTCGTCGGGAATAGGGGTGATTTTTATGTCAATCTTCGAGGCCCGTTTTT
>Ga0206852_1125_pt1 | contig 15605 bp, 8 predicted proteins | sample Alteio_BWOrgCont_14_FD_152849 | JGI IMG/M metagenome (GOLD analysis project Ga0206852, IMG submission 152849) | Enriched cells from forest soil in Barre Woods Harvard Forest LTER site, Petersham, Massachusetts, United States -... | ecosystem: Environmental > Terrestrial > Soil > Temperate forest > O... | reverse complement strand
AGCAGCACTCGCGCCATGCGGTTAACCCTTGTATTTTCCACACATACGGTCAAACCTCCATACAAGCACTTTGTTTACACACACTTGCAAAACGGACAAAAGTTAAGCCCTTTATTTTCCACACATACAAAATTGACAGGGGGTACCCTGGCTCGCGCCACTTCTGGTTTTGCGTCGCTGGACAGACGTTACCAGTGTCCGGGCCTGAGCAGTCCGTTCCCCTCCCTTGGGGATTCTGTTTCCTTGCGGGGATGAAAAAGATCGTCAACTCTTCAGCGGTCTGGCTATAATTCCGCGCACTGCCCAGCTTCCGCTGATACCCACCTGAAAGGAAAGTCCCCCATGCGCCACGTTCGTCTGGCACTGGCACCCTTGTCTTTGCTAGCGGTTTGTTCTGCCGCCTTCGCAGCTCCACCCACCCCCACTTCCACCGTCATCAACGCCTGCTACAACGAAGATTCCGGGCGAATCCGCATTGTGCAGTCCACCTCCGAATGCCGAGATCGGGAACATGAGAGAGCGCTGAGCTGGAACATCGATGGCCCCGCTGGCCCGCAGGGTCCAGCAGGACCGATGGGACTGTCCGGACCTCCCGGACCCGCCGGTGCTCAAGGACCTGCCGGAGCGGCTGGCCCCGCCGGACCTGTTGGCGCGACTGGACCTGCCGGAGCCCCCGGTGCCGCCGGACCCATTGGACCCGCCGGAGCTGTTGGCGCAACTGGACCTGCCGGAGCCCCCGGTCCCGCCGGTCCCATTGGCCCCGCCGGAGCTGTTGGCGCAACTGGACCCGCTGGAGCCCCCGGTGCTGCCGGACCCATTGGCCCCGCCGGACCCATTGGACCCGCGGGTCCCGCTGGCGCGCAGGGCCTTCAGGGCGCGCCCGGCACAGCTGGCTCCCCGGGCCCGGCCGGACCGGCTGGCCCGGCCGGTCCTGAGGGACCTTCCGGTACCGCCGGAATCTTCGGATCTAACTCCCTTGGGTTCCATTCTGGTAACACAGGAGCCCAATGCACCCTGGGCTCAATCACCCTGAACGTTGCCGTGCAGTATCCGGATAACTACACGCCCGCCGATGGGAGAATTATCCAGATCGCGGAGAACACAGCTCTATTTAGCCTCATTGGCATCAACTATGGCGGCAACGGAACCTCCGACTTTGCTTTGCCTGATCTCCGTGCGGCGGCTCCCAACAACACGCAATACCTGATCTGCTCGTCTGGTATCTTCCCGTAGCCCCAGGTCGCAATCGGATTTGGGCAGGTCAAGGCAGGGAGCGGCTTCACGCCGTTCCTTGCCCCACTTTCCCGGACGTTACCTGCGTGCCGGCTCCATCGATCCGTCCCGTCTCCACTCTGCGAGAATGACGCCAGGGGTGGTCCATGACGGAAACGATGGAAATCAAGCAGACTCTTCGGCCCATTGCCGAAGTAGCCCGCAAACTCGGCCTGCGCGAGTCCGACTACGAGCCGCTTGCCCCCTGGGCCGCCAAGCTCAAACTCGATCTCCTTCGCGACCCCGCCCGCCCCATCCGCGGCAAGCTGATCCTCGTCACAGCCACCACTCCGACGGCTTCAGGCGAAGGCAAAACCGTCACTGCAATCGGACTGGTGCAGGGACTGGAACGCATCGGCAAAAAAGCCGTCATCACCTCACGCGAACCATCGCTCGGTCCTGTCTTCGGGATGAAAGGCGGCGCGGCGGGCGGCGGACTCTCACAGATCGAGCCCAGCCAGCGCATCAACCTCCACTTCACCGGCGATCTGCACGCCATTACCGCGGCGCATAACCTCCTCGCGGCGCTCATCGACGCTCATCTGTTTCACGGCAACGATCTGCAGCTCGATCCCGAAAACATCAGCTGGCCGCGCGCTCTCGACATGAACGATCGCGCCCTGCGCAACATTCGCATCGACGTCGATGGCAAGCGAGACGGCGCCAATCGGCGCACCGGTTTCGTCATCACCGCAGCATCGGAAATCATGGCCATCCTCGCCCTTGCGCGCGATCGCGACGACCTCCGCCAACGTCTCGACGCTATCGTGATCGGTGCTTCCCGTTCCGGCCAGCCCATCCGCGCCGCCGACCTTCAAGCCACCGGCGCCATGATGGCCCTGCTCGCCGACGCGCTTCTGCCCAACCTGGTGCAGACCAGTGAAGGAACGCCCGCTCTGGTTCACGCTGGCCCCTTCGGCAACATCGCGCACGGCACCAGCAGCGTCATCTCCCAGCAGATGGGTCTGCGCCTTGCCGATTACGTCGTCAACGAAGCCGGCTTCGCCGCTGACCTTGGTGCGGAGAAATACATCGACATTGTCATGGGCGTCACCGGCGTCAGCCCGTCCGTTGCCATTGTCGTGACAACCGTTCAAAGCATGCGCGCCCAGGGAGAAGGCGATCTCAAAAAAGGCTTTGCCAATCTCGCCCGGCACGTCCGCAACATGCAGCATTTCGGATTACCTGTCCTGGTCGCGATCAACCGATTTCCGCACGACACGGCTGAAGAGCTCAGCCTGCTCACTGCGTATTGCGAAGAACTAGGTGTGCCCAGCGCGCTCTCCGAGGCGTTTACGCGCGGCGGGGCCGGCTGCGAAGACCTTGCCCGAGCCATCGTCCAACTCATCGAGAGCAGCGGACCCGTCTCAGCCCAGCCGGTTTACGCCCTGTCGGATTCCTACGAAGAAAAAATTCGTAAAGTCGCGACCACCATCTATGGCGCCGACGGCGTCACCCTCAGCGAACACACCGTCGAAAGACTGCGCCGCATCGTCGACTGGGGCTACGACGGCCTGCCCATCTGCATCGCAAAAACCCAGTACTCGTTCTCCGACGATCCGAAGAAGATGGGCGCGCCCAGTGGCTGGACCCTGCACATCAACGACGTCCTGCTCTCGGCGGGCGCGGGATTCATTGTCCCCATTGCCGGCAACATGATGCTGATGCCTGGACTGCCGAAGGTCTCGCGTGCGGCAGAGATCGATGTGGATGACGCCGGCGAAATTGTGGGCGTGTGAGGTTTTTTCGCGAAGCCGGGCGCAGGCTACAAATTGATCCGCTCTTTTTCTGTCACCAATGGCCGATTCTGGGCCATGGTATGGATCGACCCGATGTATTCCCCGATGATTCCCAATGCGATCATCTGCACCGATCCCATGAAGAAGAGTCCAAGCACCAGCGGGGCGACCCCAACGGTAAAGCTGCTCCAGAAAACCAGCTTGTAGATGAAGTAGAAAACGCCGGCCAGAAAGCTCACGAGCGCGCACACGAATCCGCAAAAAGCTACAAGCCGCAGCGGCACCTTGGAAAGGTTCGTGATGCCCAGCATCGCAATGTCGTACAACGTGTAGAAATTGTTCTTCGTAATCCCACGTTTACGCTGTGCCTGATTGAAGAACACTTCGGCGTGTGGCAACCCGAGTTCCGCAATCATGCCGCGAAAATATGGATAGGGATCGTGAAAGCCCTCGCGCAGCTTCTCTACCACCGAGCGATCGTAGAGGCCAAACCCGGTGTAGTGCTCAATCACTTCCACGTTCGTCAACCGCGCTACCAAACGGTAATACGCAGTGCGGATCGCATACATCACGCCGCTCTCGTCGCTGGAGTTCTTCACCGCCGCGACAATCGGAATCCCCTTTTCCCACTCGCGCACCATCTCCACGAATAACTCTGGTGGATCCTGCAGATCCGACGCCACAAAGCCAACCGCGTCTCCAGGAGCCTCGAGAAATCCGTGCATCGGCGACCGCAGATGGCCAAAATTGCGGGCATTCACAATCACCTTCACGGCAGGATCTTCCGCAGCCATCTCGCGCAATACCCCAACCGTGTTGTCGCGCGACGCGTTGTCGACAAACAGCCAGGCGAATTCGTACTCGGGCAGTTGCGCCGCTACCGCCTGCAGCCGCCGATACAGTTCGCGCACGTTCAGTTCTTCGTTGAAGCAGGGCGAGACGATCGTAATCAGCTTCCGGGTCAAGGTTGCGCCTCAGAGTGAATTCTGCATCAAGGCTACATGCGCATCCCGCGAACTGCGAGACAATTTCATGCCCCCTAATCCGCGATTTATGCCTGACCATTCATATTGAAACTGAGAACTTGAAGTCCCGAATCTCTTCCCCGATTCAGTGAGATGATACGCATTCAATGACTATCGCTGCCGGAAACTGGAGCCCCATGCGACTCGTCCTTACGAATATAGAGTTCAATCGGGGGATCCTGCGGGAGCATGTGAAAGGTGTCCACTAGCCGATAATTCGCAGTTATCGTGTTGAGCGCCGCGATCAATGCACGCTGGCCGCTACGTTTCCCGTCGCGCCACACAAGTTCCTCAATGTGCAAAGCAGCATCGCTTCGGCGCTCATAAAGGATTACGGCTGGTGGGTTCCGCAGGAGTCGCTCAGCATCCTGCTGCGCTAACGCGTCCGATACGACATCGATATTATGCGAGCCAGACCAGGTCGGCGGATGTCCTCCGCTGAGCGCATAAAGAAGCCCCATCTCTGAATACGTAAATACTGGGGCATGCGCGGCGTTTGCGGAATGCATCGCCGGGACCGTTTCATCCAGCAGCCGCTCCGTTTCCGCCGGCAGTCGCATTCCGCGTAGCGCGGGAATGTCCGACTTCACTGTCGAAAAGCGCACAGGGGCTTCATTCAGCCCATCAAAGCCAAAAGGCAAATCGAGCTTTTCGCGAACCGCCATAAAGACCATGATCGCCATGACGACATAGCTGAACCGCCTGCCGAATGGGCGCGCGCCCTCTACAGTGGCGGCGAGCAACAGGCCAAGACCGGGAAGCGTCATCGCTTCAAAAGCCGGCCAGGACAGAGACAGGGTGAACGCGACCGACCAGCCCACCGCTGCAAAAACAGCGAGTTGCCACATGCGCAACCCGGAAAATGCGGGTCGTCTCAACCCGCAGATTACCGTTAAGAATCCAAAAATCCCTGTCCCAATAAACGTAAAATAAACTGATCCCTTCGAGAAGTCGCGGAGTACGGGCAACGAAGTGAGAGCCAAAAGCTCCGCAACCCCAATGACCAGCAGACTACCCATGGCGAGCAAGCGCCATGGGCTGGCCGTCGGATCCTCTTTTGGCGCCTCAGCGTTGAAGCTTCTCCAGATCGCACGCCTGTCGAGAAGAAGGGCGATTACGGCCGCCAAAACCCAAATCGCAAGTGAGGCAGCAATCAGAATTTCCCTCCCGAGAAACATGCCTGGCCGCGCCGCTTTGGCCTGCGGGCCAGTCACGAAAAGCATCTGCAGGCACGAGTGCAGCACGCCCAGATGAGCCAGATACCCAGCAACGATCAACACAGGTGCGGCAAAGCCCATCCCATAGGCCGCGAGCCATCCCGCAAATCGACGGAAACCATGGATCTTTGCGCATGCGGCACCGGCAATGACAACCACCGCTACTGCAGTGCCGAGTCCAACGGTCTGCTTGGTTAGCGCGCTAAGCCCAGCCGACGTCCCCGCACACAAAGCGAACACGAGTTCATTACGACACCTCCGGGACTCCAAAGATACGCTCGCCGCAAAGCCGCACAGCATCGCAAACAGAATGGCATCGTGGTTGTAAGAGGCCAGCGGGTCAGTAACGTCGCCGGTAGATACAATCAGAGTAACGATTGTGGCCAGGCTCGACGCCCAGCAGCCAAAATTTCGGCGCAACCACGCATATAGCACTCCGGCGATGACAAATCGCTCCAACACTGCGCAGGTACGCGTCACAATCAGGGCCTTGCCGAACAGCGCCAGTTCGACGGCAGACTTTATCTGGTTAAGCGGAGGACCCGCTGAGAAATAATCGCGATAAGGCAAGCCCCCGGACAGAAGTGCGAGGCCTCCCGAGTATTCCCCGTCTCCTGAGCGAAGGCCGGCAAAACGGTTGAAGAAGCTGAAATAGTAAAGCGCTGCGGAAATCAGAATGATTCCGAGTGGCCAAATCTCGCTACGCCATCCACGGCTCGGGTTATTCATAGACGTTGGGCTTGGCACAAGACTCCTGAGATCAGCCACCAGAATGCAATGTGGTAGGTGGTGAGACTCGACATGAGGTCGGCTAAAGTTTTCCCAGTATAGCCGCACCTGTTCGGTCGCCTTCTACCACTTTCGCAGCGGGCTTTCGCTTCTGTTCGTCCGCGCGTCCGGCACATCGCGTGCGCAAAACACCGCTGCCCTCCTATACTGGCCCTTCGGTTTTCTACATCCCGGAGGCCCACTCTCCATGATTCGCGCTCGTGTCTTTCTCGCCCTCTCCTGCCTGCTCGCCGCCCTCTCCCTTGCGTGCGCTCCCGCGCGCGCTCAGAACGACGCCCGCCCCTGGATGAATCCCGATCTTCCTCTCAATCAGCGCGTCGACGATCTGATTTCCAAAATGACGCTCGACGAAAAGGCCTCGCAGATGCGCGACCACGCTCCCGCCATCCCGCGTCTCGGCGTGCCAAAGTACGACTGGTGGAATGAAGGTCTGCACGGCGTGGCCTTCGCGGGGTACGCCACCAATTTCCCGCAGGTCATCGGCATGGCCGCCACATGGGACGCGCCCCTGGTCCACGTCATGGGCCAGACCATCTCCACGGAAGCCCGCGCCAAATACAACCAGGCCATGCGCGACAACGACCATGAGATGTTCTTCGGTCTCACCTTCTGGGCGCCCAACATCAACATCTTTCGCGATCCGCGCTGGGGGCGCGGCCAGGAAACCTACGGCGAAGATCCCTTCCTCACCGGACGCATGGCCGTCGCCTTCGTCAGCGGCATGCAGGGCGACGACTCACGCTATTTTCGCGTCGTCTCCACGCCCAAACACTACGCGGTCCACAGCGGCCCGGAGCCGCTGCGCCACAAGTTCAACGTCGACGTCACACCGCACGACCTCGAAGACACTTACCTGCCCGCCTTCCGCGCCGCCGTCACCGAAGCGCACGCGCAATCCGTCATGTGCGCCTACAACGCCATCGACGGCGCACCCGCCTGCGCCAACACCATGCTGCTCCGCGATCACCTGCGCGATGCCTGGCACTTCGACGGCTACGTCGTCAGCGACTGCGCTGCCATCGCTGACGTCGACACCGGCCACCACTTCGCGCCCGACATGGCTCACGCCGCGGCTGACGCGGTAAAGGCCGGCACCGACCTCGAATGCGGCTTCGGGCAAGGCCAGGCCTACGCCTCCCTCGCTGATGCTGTTCACCAAAACCTCGTTACCGAAGCCGACATCGATACCGCACTGCACCGCCTCTTCGCCGCTCGCTTCGAACTCGGCATGTTCGATCCGCCGTCGAGCTTCCCCTACGGCCAAATCCCCTACAGCGAAGTCAATTCTCCGCAGCATCGCCAGCTTTCGCTCCAGGCTGCGCACGAATCCATCGTCCTCCTCAAGAATCAGGACCACATCCTCCCGCTGAAATCCAGCATCGCGAACATTGCCGTCATCGGACCCACTGCCGAGCTTGTTCAGTCCTTGCAGGGTAATTACAACGGGCCTCCGCCCGCTCCTGTTTACCCCGTCAACGGCATTGAGAAGCGCTTCTCTTCTGCCCGCGTTAGCTACGCGCAAGGCTCGCCACTCGTCGCCGGGTTTGCCATTCCCATCGGGCACACCGCGCTGCGCCCTGCGAGCCCTGGAGGCCCTGGCCGCGACACCGGCCTGACCGCGGAGTACTTCAACAACAACACCCTTGGCGGCCAGCCCGTCCTCACCCGCGTCGATCGCAATATCAATTTCAACTGGGATAAAGTCGTCCCCGTCCCCGGCCTCCAGCGCAACAACTTCTCCGTTCGCTGGACCGGCAGCTTTGTCCCACCCGCTCCCGGCGATTATCAGCTCGGCGTCCGCATTAACTACTGCTATGCCTGCGAAAACGCTGAAGGATTCCGACTCTTCCTGGACGGCAAGCTCCTCATCGCCAGCGGCAATAAGACTACCGGAGAGCGCGGCAGCGGCTTCGACGCCAAGGTTCACTTTGACGACACCAAAGCCCACGACATCCGGCTTGAATATCTTCACGGCACCGGCAGCGCCGGTATCGATCTCACCTGGATCGCGCCTGTAGACGTTCTTCGCAATGAGGCGGTCCACGCCGCCCAGCAATCCGACGTCGTTATTGCCTGCGTCGGCCTCTCACCCTCGCTCGAGGGCGAAGAGATGCCCATTCACCTCGACGGCTTCAGCGGCGGCGATCGCACCTCCATCGATCTGCCCGCCGTTCAGGAAGATCTGCTCAAAGCCGTTGCCGCCACGGGCAAGCCTCTTATCGTCGTCCTGCAAAATGGCAGCGCACTCGCAGTCAATTGGGCCGCCCAGCACGCTAACGCCATTCTTGAAGCGTGGTACCCCGGCGAAGAAGGGGGCACCGCCATCGCGGATACTCTGGCCGGCGACAACAACCCCAGCGGACGCCTTCCGCTCACTTTCTACTCCTCGCTCAGCCAGGTTCCGGACTTCACGGATTACTCCATGAAAGGCCGCACCTATCGCTACTTCGACGGCACGCCGCTTTACCCCTTCGGCTTCGGTATGAGTTACACCAAGTTCGACTACACCGATCTGAAAGGGCCCACAATCCTCGCCGCGGGCGATCCCGCAAAAATCGAAATCACCGTAACGAACAGCGGGCCTGTGGCTGGCGATGACGTCGTCGAGCTCTACCTCCGCCAGCCGCCCGCTTTCGAAACGCCCATCCGCACCCTGGCCGGATTTCAGCGCGTCCATCTCGACCCCGGCGAATCCGCGCAAATCCGATTCAGCATTAACCCGCGCACCCTCGGCCAAGTCGACGAACAGGGCAATCGCGTCATCCTGCCCGGCCCATACCGGATCTCAGTCGGCGGTGGTCAGCCTGGCTCCAGTTCCATCGAGGAAGGAACCTTCACCATCGCGGGGCAGAAAGAGCTTCCGAAATAGCCGCAGGCCGGAACCAGACGCGCGATATCTCCCGCGTCTGGCTCCGCCACGGGTCAGAACCTGAAGTCTGCTTTGAGTTGCACGATTCGCGCCGAAGAGTTACCTCCAAGGCCTGCGCCGTAGACGCCGGTGGGTGCACTGGCGGTGGCTGTGATGACGCCAAAACCGGGCCCATCGGAGTAGTTCGTATCCGGATTCAGGAAGTTTGGATGATTCAGGACGTTATAGGCCTCGACGCCCACCTGAACCAGCCCAGCCTCGTAGTGCGGAACCTTGAAACCCTTCATCATTGTGAAATCCGTATTGAAATATCCGGGTCCGCGGAATTCGTTTCTCCTCTGTCCACCAAACCCAGTCGGATCCGCGAAATCCGGACTATTCGCCGTCGCCGTGCTCCCAAAGCACGAAGTAGTCGGCGATGCCTTATCGATTCCGCAGTGACGGGGAACATCTGGATTCACAACCTGCGCCAGCACCTCGCCTCCATAATTCGGCTCGAGAGAGCCCGTCACATCTCCGTCAGAAACACTGAACGGAAAACCCGTGTGCCAGAAGATTGTTCCACCCAGAGTCCAGTTGTCAGTCACCAGATGTGGGCCGCCAAAATAAGGCATGGTCACCAGATAATCGCCGTTCAGGCTGTGCCGAATGTCATAATCGGCATTGCCGTAATTCTGCAGTGACAGATTGAATGGATCGATGGTGCTGGGGTTTGCATTCCCGACACTGTCATATCCAAACGGCAGGAAGCCTCCATTCGAAACCTGATCGATCGCGTGACTCATCGTGTAATTGACGTTCAGCGTCAAAATCTTCGACTGCTGCTTTACCGAGGCCACCAGTCCGTTGTAATTCGAATTGGCCGCGCTCTCGATTTCACTGACCTCAGCAAATGCAGGCAGCGCCGGCGAGGCCGGAGCTCCGCCGAAGCCATACATATTGACTCCGTTGTTCACCCACGGCTCGTGGTAACCATGGTTGCCTACGTATCCAACCTGAAAGCTGGTGTGCCTTCCTACCTGCTGCTGTAACTGCAGGCTGTACTCTTCGTAAGTCGGATAGTGGATGTTAGGATCCGTGTTAAAGATATTGGGCTGCGTGAAATTTGGATCTACCGCGCTAATCGTGTTGTAGCTCCCACCTGATGCGTAGGCGGACTGGAAGGCCTTGTTACTGTTCACCAGAGCGCTGGTTACGCTCCCAGGCACCGATGGAGACGTGAGACCCGATGCGGCGAAGATCACGCTGAATGGTGGATTATTGAGCAGGTAATCCGCCACCGTCGCGGGAAAAATATCCGAGAACAGGCCAAAGCCCCCGCGGATCACGGTGTTCGGGTGATTGCCTGGCGAGAAAGTGAATCCGATGCGCGGATCCACGGCCACCGCCTGCAGTCCATTCATGGCCTGGTTCAGGCCGGAACCGATCACCTTGTCATAGGGAGTGGTGAGGCCCGCCATCACGCTGCTGTAGCCCGTGGTGAAACGCGAGAAGCAATTCACCTGGCATACCGGATTCGAGTTATGTTCCACGCGAATCCCGGCCGTCACCTGAAAATTCTCAGAAAACTTCCACTGGTCCTGCGCGTAAAAACCCAAATTGTACTGGGCGATAGGCGCCGTAGGACGCTGCGGGAAGGCCTGCGAGTCCTGCAGAATCCTCCCGTTACCGAAATAGTCGGCAGAATTCAGGGGTAGGGTTGTCGCGTTGGCCGCCGGCGATGACTCAGGTCCATACTCGACAGCGTCGGAAAACTGGGAAAAGCTTTGTGGATCGGAGTCTGTCGTATCGTCGCGCTTAAAGGTAGCTCCAAACTTGATGGTTTGCTTGCCTTTGGTCCAGCTCACATCGTCGTTGAACTGATATTGGGTCACATTCCGTCCCTCAGGAAAATCAGTGAGCTCGCCTCCCAGCGTATTGAACGAACCATCTGAAAACCCCAGGGTGTAAGGGATGAGCGCCGAAGCCGCAGTGGGATTTTCATTCTCAAAAATGGCGCTATACCACGCGGTCGAGAAGATGAACTGGTTGATCAGGTTCGGAGAAAAAACATGCGTCTCCTGCAGTTGTCCTTCCCAATCGGGCTGCTTGCTGTCGGCGTCAAATGCGGAATTGATTGGGTCGACATAAGTAGGCTGCGTCCCGATGTCGTACTTGAAGTGGGCAAACAGGCTGTCGTCTGCACCAGGCTTGAAATCCACTCGCGCGGTCACCAACTGCTCGGACAAATTGCTCTTCGCCGTGCCCTCAAACGCATTCGCGTAGGTGGTCCCGTTGTAGGGCGTGGCAGCAGCTTCTCCGGGAGCGCCGTTATAAATACCGAACAGTTGTTGATAGAAAGGAACCTGAGCGCTCTGGCCGGTGCTGTTCAGGTTCGCAATCACCGCGCTTTGATAGGCGGCGTTCGGAACCACAACCTGCGTAGGCACCGACGTCAGAAAGCGCAGAGTCTCATAGTTCGCGAAAAAGAAAATCTTGTCCCTCAGAATGGGACCGCCGATCGCGGCTGCCCCCTGGTTCGCGTTCGAATAGGACTCGGGGGTCTTTGTGTAGTCGTTGAACCACTGGTTCGCGTTCAGATCGCTGTTCGTCCAGTAGTAGACCGCGTTCCCGTGGAACTTGTTCGTTCCCGACCGCGTCAGGATGTTCTCCTGAATCCCTCCCAGGCTGCCATACTGAGCGCCATAGGCGTTGGCCACGACGTTGACCTCGTCCACGTCGTTTTGCCCCAGCAGGAGATTGCTGGGACCGGAGTTATTCAGATTCAGAAACGGGTCGTTGTCCTCTGCCCCGTTGACCGTGAAGTTATTTGAGGTGGCCGGCAAACCGAAGGCTTCTGAGTTGCCATAGCCGCCCTGCGTGTTCATGATGACGCCCTGCGTCACGTTCACCGGGTAAGTGATGTCTCCCCCCGGATTCGGCAGATTTTGCACTTCAGTCTGGCTGATGGTCGTCGACATTTCCGATGTGTCGGTCTGCAGCAGAGGAGCTGTCCCCTCGGTAACCTGGACCGTCTGCGAAGCCTCTGCCACTCCCAGCTTGAAGTTCGTGCTCGCGATCTGGCCGATGCTCAACGTGAGGCTGGATTGTGACGACTGGAATCCCGCCGCCGTCACGGTAACCGTGTAGGCACCGGGCTGGAGCAGCGAGATGCGATAGTCGCCCGCCGATCCGGTCGTCGCCTGGCTAACGGCGCCCGTTCCCGTATTCGTCGCCTTCACCACGGCGCCGGGGATGACAGCTCCTGATGCGTCCTCGACTGTGCCGGCAATATCGCCGGATGTCAGTGATTGCGCTCCAACAGAGCCCGGTATGAGCAACAGGACGACTGGAATCAGGATGATTGCGGACAATGTAAATATCGAAGTAAATCGTTTCTGCAGGGTCTGAACCATGAGCGCCTCCATCGGCAAAAAGTAATGCGAGCGTTCCCCATCGCGTGAGAACAGAAATTTCCCACGCATCGGGATCGGATACGTTTGGTGTTTGCGAAACTATTGGGTCCTGGTGAAAAGCACGGGTAATGGCCAGTCCGGAAGTACTATCCGGATGGTGAGCCGCAGGGTCTCATTGGTTTTTCTGGCCCGGGTAGAGAGTGTTCTGAATACCAGTGCGACAACGCACCAGCCTGCCGTCGTGGCGGCTATATTTACGAAAGAAGTTGGCGCAGATCTCAAACTCTCTACGTGCAAGTTCCCGTCGTTGACATTTAGACGCACAAACTGGCGGAGAGGTTACATTTTCGCCAACAGCGCAATTCTCCCAGCCCGACGGATTTTCCCTCGGCCTCACCGGGCCGTTTACCGTTGCCCGTGAAATGGAATTTCCAAAATATATTGGGGATACTCTTCCCACTCAAACGTTTGAGTTGATACACTTAGCGGCACACGAGAACTCCCATGCAACGTAGAACGTTTTTGAAATCCGCCGCCGCCCTTGCCGCCGCTCCCGCCCTCACCACACTCGGCAAGCCGTTGAACGCTCAAGCGCAGTCGGTCATCGCGGCCACTCCGCACGCTTTCCCGCAGAACTTCGTCTGGGGAACGGCCACCGCCTCTTACCAGGTGGAAGGCGCGGTTCACGAGGACGGCCGCGGCCCCTCTATCTGGGACACCTTCTCCCATACTCCCGGCAAAACGTTCCAGAACCAAAACGCCGACGTGGCCGATGACTTCTACCACCGCTACAAAGAAGACATCGCGCTCATGCAGCGCCTTGGCGTTAAGGCCTTCCGCTTCTCCATCGCGTGGCCACGAGTCTTCCCGCAAGGCACCGGATCGCCCAACCCCAAAGGTCTCGATTTTTACAAACGGCTTGTCGACGAGCTTCATTCCGCAGGCATTGAACCCTTCTGCACCCTCTTCCACTGGGACCTGCCGCAGCCCCTCGAAGACAAGGGCGGCTGGCCCAACCGGGACACCGGAACCGCCTTCGCCGACTACGTTCATTACACCGTCAGCCAACTCTCCGACCGCATTTCTCACTGGATGACGATCAACGAGTTCGGCTCCTACATCGATGGCGGTTACTCGTCACCGTGGGGCGCCCCGGGACGCAATCTATCCCGCCGCGAACTTGCGCAGACCAAGCATTATGCCGTCCTCGCGCACGGACTTGCCGTGCAGGCCATCCGCGCTGCTGCTACCGGCCCGGCCCAGGTCGGCCTCGCCGAAGACACGACCGGCTGCATGCCCGCCATCGAAGATGACGCCCACATTCACGCCGCGCAGATCGCGCTCCGGGAAGAGAACGCCGCCTATACCACCGTTGTCTTTGAAGGCCGCTACACCGATGCTTACCTCAAAGGCCTCGGCGCGGATGCTCCGCACTTCACGGAGGAAGAGCTGCGGATCATCGCCTCGCCCCTCGATTTCTTCGGCCTCAACTGCTACACCACGCAGGAAGTGGTCCCCGCGGACACACCATCCGGTTATCTCGTCGTTCCCCGCCCAGCTACCTACCCGCACATGGATTCGGAATGGCTATACGTCGCTCCGCCCGCGCTCTACTGGACCCCGAAGCTGATGACCGGCCTCTGGAATCTCAAAAAGATTTACATCACCGAAAACGGCTGCTCTTCCAAAGATGTAGTCCGTCCAGATGGCCGGGTCCTCGACAGCGATCGCGTCCAATACCTCCGCAGCTACCTCGAGAACCTGCAGCGCGCCACTGCCGATGGCGTCCCGGTTGCCGGATACTTCCTCTGGAGCATGCTCGACAACTATGAGTGGAGCCAGGGATACAGCAAGCGCTTCGGCATTACGTACGTCGACTACCAAAACCAAAAACGCACACCCAAACTCTCCTACGATTTCTACCAGCAGGTGATCGCGAAAAACGCCGTGGTCTGAAGACCCGAGCCGCATCGTGTGACCCGCCGCAGCCGCATCTTCGCGGCTTTGGACTCGTCGCGCGGCGGGGCGGAGTCCGCCGGGGACAGTGAGGGACAGAATTAACGGCCCTCTGGTACCTTTGTCGTCAACAGACAGGAGGACCCTCGAGATGCCGCTTCCTCAGGACGAACGCATTGTTGCCCTGGCCAACGATCTGCTGCCGCAGTTCGATCAGCTCTTCGGTCTCCATCCCGGCTTTCGGCCGGCTCACGCCAAAGGCCTGATGCTCACGGGAACCTTCCGGCCGGCGCCCAAAGCGCAGTCGCTAACCAGGGCGCCTCATATTCTGCGCGAATCCACTCCCGTCACCGCCCGCTTCTCCAATTCCACCGGCCTTCCGCAGATCCCGGACAATGTGGCCGACGCGAATCCTCGCGGGTTCGCAATTCGATTCAACCTCGCCGAACACGTGCACACGGATATAGTGAGCCATTCCACCGATGGATTCCCCACGCGCGACGGCTACCAGTTCCTGGAGTTTCTCCGCGCCGTCGCGGCCAGCGGGCCCGATGTGCCATCACCAAAACCCGTTGAGCTGTTTCTTGGGTCCCACCCTACTGCGCTGGCTTTTGTCCAAGCCCCCAAACCGTTTCCGTCGAGCCTCGCGCGCGATACCTACTTTGCCGTGACAGCCTTTGCCTTCACGAATGCCGACGGGAAGACAAAATTTGGGCGCTATCGCATCATTCCTGTGTCCGGCAACGACTTCCTCACCGAAGACCAGGTATCCCGGCTGTCTCCGAACTACCATTTCGACGAGATCGCGGCACGTGTCGCGAAGGAGTCGGTCCGCTTCCGGATTCTGGTGCAAGTTGCCGACACCGGCGATCTCGTCGACGACGCCACTGTGCACTGGCCGGAGAACCGCGAACTCGTGGAGTTCGGCACCGTCGAACTAACGGCCGCGATGCCCGATACTCTCGCGCAGCAGAAACACATCATCTTCGACCCCATCCCGCGAGTGGATGGCATCGAGCCGTCCGCCGATCCATTGCTCGAACTGCGAGCCGCCATCTACCTCATCAGCGGCAGGCGACGGCGCTCCGCGGCCGCGTAAGCTGACTCCAAACCCGTGGATTGAGAGCGCATGGCTATCCCTCGGTTTGCCGCGGCATCTGCCTGTACGCCTCACCGAGTACCCTGTACCCTTCTTTCATGGGTTTTCGCGACTTTCTCGGCAATGAACCGACCGTTCGCCATCTGCGCGAATCCATCGCCGCCGCCCGCCTGCCCCACTCGCTCATCCTTGCCGGTCCGCGCGGCTCCGGCAAATACACGCTCGCCATCATGCTCGCGCAAGC
>Ga0206852_1122_pt1 | contig 16120 bp, 16 predicted proteins | sample Alteio_BWOrgCont_14_FD_152849 | JGI IMG/M metagenome (GOLD analysis project Ga0206852, IMG submission 152849) | Enriched cells from forest soil in Barre Woods Harvard Forest LTER site, Petersham, Massachusetts, United States -... | ecosystem: Environmental > Terrestrial > Soil > Temperate forest >... | reverse complement strand
GGCTTCAACCCAAGCAAAACATTGTCGTTCAGGTGATGAAAGAACCGACCGGCCACAAGGGCCCTCGTGTGACCATGAACGTGGCCATGCCGGGACGTTTTCTGGTCTTGATGCCTGAATCCAAAGGCATCAGCATCAGCCGTAAAATTGCCGAACAAAAAGAGCGTTCGCGCTTAAAATCTATCGTGAGTTTGATGAAGCCTCCCGGAGTGGGCGTGATTATTCGAACCGAGGCGGAAAATCAATCCGAGCCTGAAATTCAGGAAGATTTTGAAACCCTGATTGAACGCTGGCAGAATATCGTGGCCATGGCCGATACCGCCAAGCCCCCGACGTTGCTTTATCGTGACCAAGATCTGCTGTACCGGGTCATTCGCGAAATTGTGACGGAAGATGTCAAAGAAATCGTCGTCGATACCCAATTTGGTCAACAACGCGCCAATCAGTTGCTTCAAAACTGGGGCATTGAGCACCCCGTCAAAGTGACGCTGTACCAAGGCACCAGCAGCATTATGATTGGCATGGGCGTTGATCGCGAAATCAAGCAGGCCCTTCAAACCAAGGTTCCGTTGCCCAGCGGCGGCTATCTCTACATTCAGCCAACCGAAGCATTGACCGTCGTGGACGTCAACAGCGGTAAGTTCACCAGTTTGCAATCCCAGGCGGAAACCATTCGTTTAACCAACCTGGAAGCAGCCAAAGAAATCGCGCGTCAGCTCAAGCTGAGAAATATCGGTGGGATGATTATTGTCGACTTTATCGATATGGAAAGCCGCGCCAACCAGTTGTCGATTCTGGAAAACTTTGAGAATGAGCTCTCCCAGGACAAAGCCAAACCGCAAATTGGCCAGCTTTCAGACCTGGGCTTGGTTGAAATGACCCGCCACCGCCAAGGGCAAAGCCTCAACGAAATCTTTACCAAGAAATGTATCGCATGTAACGGAACCGGCCTTGGATTGGATGATTTTCTCTGGGCACCCGGCTCTGGAGATGCGGGCCGTATGGCCAGTCGTCATAAATTACCCATCCGGCAGCAGCGCTTTAATGGCCAGCAACAACAAAAACCCTTACCCAAACCGGGCATGCAGACTTTAAAACGCTTTATTGACCCCACCACAGGTCAGCCTGCCCCGTTAACTCGAGATAGTTTTCTGCAACAATCCCGTAGTGGGCAAGTTGACAAGACTGAAAATGCCCAACAGGCATTGGAAACTGTTTTAAAACAGCGTACTGTTAAGAATCTGGGGATTCGCTTGGCTTCCTGTACCAAACTGGCCCGTATCCCACTGGAAATTAACAGCATCATGGTACGGATTAACCCGAAATCCAATGATATCTTTACCCTGGTGGATGCCATTGAGGGTGCCGTAGCCATTCCAAGCGACAATGACAATGAAACCGATTATGAAGATATGTCTGACGGCTCAGAAGGCGAGATCGAACCCATAGAATCTACCAATGGCCATGGCGATATGGAATCTAACCAGTCTTATGCCATGCAAGACGACCTGCAAGCGGAGGTGGATGCTCCCGAATTTGATGAAACTCTGCGACGGCCCGGTCTATCTCGTACCCAAAGGGACGATATTGTTGAATCTGATGAGTTTGAAGTGCTGGAAGACGAGCAAGATGATGTGCTCGAGGCCGATACAGCTTCTCCCGTAAGGCGCCGTCGAGGAAGACCTGGCATCAAACCCATGGCCGGTGTTGCTGTCGGTCCCAAAGTAGAAGGTCCCCCTCGCCCCAGACGAGGCAGGCCGCCCAAAAAATCTGACGAGTAGGATTGACTAGTCGTCGTTACGAATAACAGGCAAGGTAAAACAAAACCGACTGCCTTTGCCAACTTCCGTGGAAACATGGAGTTCGCCCCCATGAAGTTCGATAATCTGCCTTGAAAGATATAGCCCCAGCCCGCTGCCGATATGGCGAAATTTTTTCGCCATGGTGGAATAGGGCTCAAAAAGATGTGCTAGCTTATCTGGCGCGATTCCCGGCCCGTTGTCTTCAATACAAATTTCGATCTGGTGGGGATACAAACAGGTCTGAACTTTTAGTACGCCTCCCTGGGGCGTATAAGCAACCGCATTATGAATCAGATTATGAAGGACACGCTGGATTTCAAAGGGATCAAATCGAAAAGACGTGAGGTTTGGATCAGGCGTAAACTGAACCTCTTGATTTTTTTCTTCAATTAAAGGCCTTAACCCTTGATTGAGCAATGACGCAATCATCTCATTCAAATCCCCCAATTCAAGGTTGAGTTGAATATCGACTCCCTCCAAACGATAGTTGGTCAGTAGATTATCAATGATATGGTGCATAAACTGGTTGGATTTTATAATTTCATTGATGATTTCTTGCTGCGCAGTGTTAACAGAGCCGTATTTTTCCTGTTTTAAGGCTTGTAAAGCCCAATGTTCAGCTTTTATCGGGGTTTTTAGATCATGGGTAAGGGTGGCCACAAAAATATCCTTGGCCTTTCGAAAGGCCATTTCGACCTTACGAATATCCGTCATATCAATCATGACACCCGTCATTCGAATGGGCTCGCCAAATTCATCACGAATGGCCTTGCCTTTGACGACAAAATACTTATATTCATCAGACGGATGGAGGGAGCGAACTTCAATTTCAAATTTGGTATGTTGCTCAAAATGCTCTTGAAAGGCATCGAGCGTTTTTTGTCTGTCTTCCGGATGGATTAATTCTACCCAGGTTTTAAATGACGGTATAAAATCTTCCGGGCTGATACCAAACATTTCAAAAAGTCGATTGTTCCAAAACAATGAATCGTTGTAGATGTCCCAGTCCCAAATCCCATCATAAGAGCCTTCGATAACCAGACGGTAGCGCTCCTCTGTTTGTTTTAAGATGAGCTCCGTGTTTCTTTTTTGGCGTCGGCTTGCAGCCTCTCTTAATTCGCGTTCCACAACCGGAATAAGACGAGTCAAATTACTTTTTAAAAGATAATCATTGGCCCCGGCCTTCATGGCAGAAACTGCCAGCTCTTCGCCGATGGCACCCGAAATTAGGATGAAGGGGATATCGAGCCCTTCGTTTCGAATGAGGTTTAAGGCTTCCAAACCGTTAAACGAAGGCATCGAATAATCGGAAAGCACAATGTCCCATGGCTCATCTACCAGCTTCTGACGAAGTGCCCCGGCTGTTGCAACTTGCTGAAACTCTACTTGATAACCCGCTTTTTTAAAATGACGAATAAATAAAAAAGCATCATCTTCGGAATCTTCCACCAGTAAGATCCGAAGCGGTATGGATTCTTCTGACAGACTGCTATTGAGCGCATCTTCCATTTTTATATCATGTACATCGATTACCATGGCTACACCAAGCCATCTTTGACCGCCTTGACTGCGGCCTGAACTCGATCGTTTACGGCCAACTTGTGAAGAATGTTACTGACATGTTCTTTCACCGTATTATGAGAAATCACCAAACTTTGGGCAATTTCAAGATTGCTTTTCCCCTCCACCATAAGCGTCAGTATTTGAAGTTCGCGTTCACTTAAGCGTGTGGGCATGATAGTGGAATCAAGTTCAGGCAAATTGGGGGCAAGCGTCGCTGAATTTCTGAAAATTTCAAGCGCGATAGTGGCAACAGCAGGATCTAACCAGGTAACACCCTTGGCCACAGCCTTAATGGTATTAATTAATGTTCGAGGATTGGTATCTTTGATGCAATATGCATCGGCACCAGAGCCCAAGGCCGCAATAACATCTTCCTGGGTTTCATGAGAAGTATAGACAATGACCTTGATGGTCTCATCAAATTCTTTAATTTGTTGAGTTGCCTCAATCCCACTGATACCGGGAAGACCTAAATCCATTAAAACAACGGTGGGTCGAAGCGCAAAAATCATCTCTAGCCCTTGTTCGGCATCTTCGGCATCGCCAATCACTTGAATTTCACTGTCGTCCTGGAGCATGGAGCAAAGCCCGAGACGAATTAAACGATAATCTTCAATAACCACAACCCGTATTAAGCTTGATTGAACCTCATCAACTTCTTTTAGCATGAGCATTTGCTATACCTAAGCCTACTGACACTCTTTTACCCAATTATACATTATATCTTTATGGTAGCTTAGGGCATGGTCGGTTCCTATACCCCAGAGAGGGGGGTAGTGCTAGCCACTTGTCTAGTAATTTTTAGTCAGCTAGGGGGTTTTAAAAATCTTACCGTGGGTATTCATTTAAAATTAGCCAGAATAACCCCAGTTGTTTAATGGCTTCAATAAAATGAATAAAATCGACCGGCTTACGCACATAGGCATTGGTACCGAGGTTGTATGCTTGAATAATGTCCTGATCTTCCTTGGAAGAGGTGAGAACGACCACCGGTAAATATTTGGTTCTGTCGTCTTCTCGAATTTTTTTGAGGACCTCTAACCCCCCTATTTTTGGGAGCTTTAAGTCCATCATGATCACCTGGGGTTTATCACCCAAATCCCTATCGGCATAGGGTCCCGTGCCAAATAAATAATCGAGTGCTTCTTCCCCATCTCGAAGGACAATAATTTTGTTGGCAATCCCATTTTTTTCAAAAGCCATTAAAGTAAGTTTTTCATCATCCTCGTTATCTTCAACCAATACAATTGCTTTGCTATGCATTATCACTACGAGCCTCTTCCTGCTGAACATTTCCTAATGTAAAGTAAAATGTTGCACCTTGACCCACTTGAGCCTCTGCCCAAATTTTTCCCCGGTGACGGGTGATGATTTTTTGGACAATTGCCAAGCCAATGCCTGTCCCGGGAAATTCTTTGTTCGTGTGAAGACGTTGAAAGGCTTCAAATAATTTAGGGGCATACGCCATGTTAAACCCGGCACCGTTATCATGTAAAGCAAAAACCTGTATACCCTCTTGTTGATAACTTTTAAAAGAAATGACCGCCTCAGGTTGCCTGGATGTGAATTTCCAGGCATTACAAACAAGATTGTGAAGCGCCACTTTCAAAAGACCGCTATCCCCTTTGACAATGATCCCCTCTTCTATTTCAAAATTAGCATGTCGATCGGGCTCGAGCCTTTGAAGTTCTGTTGCAATATCACAAACAATATCACTGAGGTTAACGTGGAGATCGATATTTAATTCCGCACGCGTGACTTGCGAAAGATTGAGAAGATCGTCAATAAGTTGTGCCATTTGCTGGCTACTGGTACGGACACGTCTCAAATAATCTTTTTCTGTCTCATCCAGTTTATCTTCGGCAGACTCTAAAATGGCCTGGCTAAAGCCGTCAATACTTCGCAAGGGCGTTCTTAAATCATGGGAAACTGAATAGCTGAACGATTCCAATTCCTTGTTTAAAGTATTCAAATGAGTCACTTGTCCTTCCAACCGGTGATTTAATTGCTGAATATGTTCTTGTGTCCGTTTAAACTCCGTAATGTCTTGTGAAATACCTAACAAATAGGCAGCATCACCTTTTTCATTAAGAATTGGGACTTTTTTTGTTCGCAGGATTCGTATCTGGCCTTGCTTGGTAGAAATTTCTTCTTCCTCGATATTTACTAAAGTCTTTAAAGTAAGTGTTTGGCGATCTTTAGAGGTAAAGTAATCTGCCTGTTCTTTTAGAAAAAAATCGTAATCATTCTTACCTAAGACCTCTTCCGATGAAAACCCAACAATCTGTTCAGCAGCTTTATTAAATAGTTGAAAACGAAGTTCTTTGGCGTCTTTTAAAAAAATCATGCCGGGCACATTTTCAATAATAGAATTTAAAAGCGACATATTTTTTTGAAGTACTTGGTTCAACTGGTCTAACTCTTGCTGGGCTTTTTCTCGCCGGACGCTTTCACGGCTGACAACCCAATACACCAAACCCAACATGAAAAATATAATAAATCCACTCAAAGGAAGCGCCACGAAAGTAATTTGCTGATTATACAAATTCCGTTGCTGCCGCCCTAGCAGCAAAACATCCTCGGCGTTAATCGTGTTTCCAATAATACTATAAACCAGATCCATCAGCTTTCGACCTTCATCCGTCATCACAATCCGCATGGCTGCATCTTTTCCCACAGTTCGATTAAGATCAATCGTTCTTTGCAGCTCATTCAGTTTCAAACGAATCGCTGGGTCTAATAACTTGAGCTGTTGACCCAGTTGAATGTCTTCTTTGGCTAATAGGTGAAGATCGTCTAGACTCCGTTGAATATCATGAATAGAAGTTATATAAGGAGTAAGATATGAAGACCGCTGGGTCAATAAATATCCTCTTTGACCGGTTTCTGCCTGGGTAATGCCCACTCGCACATTGTTGAGATCCTGCAAAATTTGGCGAGATTGCAAAACCTGAGCACCGGTCTGTATAAAATCCGTAACGCTATTATAAATAAACCCAATCGCCAAACACAAAATAAAGGAAACTAATCCAATACTCAGGGCCACTTTCTGTTGGATGGATCCGTTCATAATTCCAATTCTAGCGAATCAAAAAATATGTCCTATAGCTAACTGGAGGGGTGACAATATGCTTATTTTTTGATATCTTCCTTGACCGCTTCGAATTTATTATGCAGATGATGCAAATCGGTTTGCAGTTGTTTTTGGTAGCCCTTTGCTTCCTGCTTGACATACGCGGTCGTTGTTTTAAAGGCTTCCTGGTTTTTGGCTTTTACCTGATCTACAGAAATAGGCTTATCCGGCGACTGGGCACAGCCTGCAAAAAAGCAAACTGCAATAACTGCAAATAACAAGATTTTTTTCATAATAGTTCCTTACTATGCCGTTGTTAAAAAGATGGTCTGAAATTCTTCCTCTGATAAGGGAGGATGCTGAGCGACTGCGATATTTTGCGACACATGAGCCGGGTTTTTATGCCCGACCAAAGGCGCAATAATACCCGGGGTGGAGCGGACAAACTGCAAGCAATACTGTACCGGAGTTTCAACACTCGGCGATACCGGCAAGGGGTGCTGTAACAGCTGACCCTGCATTAAGGGCACACTGGTAAAAACCCCCATTCCCAGATCAGAGGCCGCATGAAGCAATGACAAGCGCTCGTCATGGACACGTTGGTACGGCTGAGTTAACGCCTCGGGCAAGGCAAGATTATAAGGGAGCTGAATATAGCGAAACCCATGGGTTTCTTCACCGCCAATCGATTCGGCCAAATCAACGACCGTCTCCAGGTTGAGATATTCATCTTCACAGTGTTTATCCACCCGAAAGCAGTTCCAGGTAGCCAGCCCGTAAAACCGGATTTTTCCATCCTGTCGTGCGGTTTCGTAAAATTCAAACGCCTTGGACAACCTTTGCATAAAGACCTCTCGCCCAACCTCGGCCAGCTGAGACTCTGCCGCGTTGTGCAGATACATTAAATCCAGAGTTTCCACGCCCAGATTGGCCAAGCTCTTATCCAGCTGATACGCCAGATAGGACGGACTCATGCAATGAATGCCCCCTGCAATATCCTCGGGCTTGATAATACCCGTTTTAATAAACGTATTCTGAAAATAAGTTTGGAAATCTTCATGAACGGCAGCGTCTGGCGTCAGAAATCCGTTTTTGGAACATAAAAACAGTTCGTCTCGTTGAACATGTCCTTGCTCGGTCAGGATTTTAAGGGCGTTGGCCAATGACCGCTCAGAACATTGATGACGATAGTTGATAGCGGTGTCTAACACGTTAATGGCACCGGATTGCACCGAAGCAAGAGCGGCTTGTTTCATATCCTCGTCTGTTTCCTCCGAGGTATCTCCCAGATAAGTCCCCATGCCCAAGCTGGATAAGTTTAATCCCTGGTAATCGGTGCGAAAATGCCCCGAAGCAACTTTGCCAGTGTCTTCAAAACGAACTTTAAACCGCTCAGTTCCTTGCGGTGTGGCGTAACCTTTTAACATATCCGTATATCCCCGCTTTATTCAATAATAACCTTGGTTTATTATACAGTTTAACAAGGGAGGTTTTATGAAATATAGATTTTTAGGCAAGACTGATTTATCCGTATCCGAAGTGGGATTTGGCTTATGGACACTCTCTACCGGTTGGTGGGGCGATGTGACGGATGAAGAGGCTGTAAAGCTGATGCGAAAAGCCTATGAAGACTATGGTATCACCTTGTTTGATGCGGCAGATACCTACGGGAACGGTCGAAGCGAAACCTTGTTGGCCCAGGCTTTCCCCGATATTCGCGACAAGGTGGTATATGCCACCAAATTTGGCTATAACTTTTACACGACTGATACGGCGAGAACCGGACAGAAAGAGCTGCCTCAGGATTTGAGCCCGAAATTTATCCGGTTTGCCTGTGAAGAAAGTTTGAAACGCCTGAACACCGACCATATTGATTTGTATCAACTTCACAATGCCAAAATGGAGCACATCGAGGACGATGCCATTTATGACACCTTAGAAACCTTAAAGGCCGAAGGGAAGATTCGTCATTACGGTCTGGCTTTGGGACCGGCGATTGGGTGGCTGGCTGAAGGGGTTCGCGCCATTCGCGAGCGCCGAGTGGAGAGTTTGCAGATTATCCAGAACCTGCTGGAACAGTATCCGGGGAATCCCATGCTGGAAGAAAGCCGTAATAATGGCAATGTTACGGGGTTTGTTGCCCGAGTGCCCCATGCTTCGGGCATGCTGGAAGGGAAATATACGGAAGACACCACGTTTGACGCGAAAGATCATCGGTCTCACCGTCCCAAGTCGTGGCTGACCCATGGCTTGAAAAAAGTTGAGCAACTGCGTTTTCTGGAACTTTCCAACCGCACATTGGGACAGGCTGCCTTGAAATTTTTAACAGTAGATCCGCTGATTGCTTCTACCTTGCCCAATATTTATAACGAAGAGCAGCTCCAGGAGTTTGCCACCGCACCTGAATGTCCCGATTTAACCCCGGATGAGTTGGAGCGGATTCAAACCTTGGTGACCGCCAATTTTGGATTGGAAGAGCCTCCGATGATGTACAAGGGCACCATGACACATCCCTATGAAAAAGAAGTCGCTCTAGTTTAGATTTGCCATTGCCGAGGATCGGTTAGCAATGCATTTGCCTGGTATTTTTCTCTTGCTTCCCTTAACTGATCTGTGGTGAAAGAATCTAATTCACGGACAGCCAGGTTTTCCTGCAACTGGTCTGCTGAAACGACCCCAGTCAATACTGTTGCCACTTGTAGATGACTGAGTACATAGAGCAAGCATATCTGGGGAATAGACAAATCAGAACGTTCAAAAAAATCCGGCAGTTTAAGTGCCTCTTGCCGTATAGGTTGTAACGATGCTGGAATATCGGGGGTAGTCAACGCACCCTTCAACATGGCTGAGCGAACGATCACTCCCACATTTTTTGTAGCGGCGGCCTCAAACACCGGTAAGCAGTTCTGATTCAGGACGTTGAACTCTACCTGCACCGTATCCCAGTAGTCTTCCTGAATGGCTTTGAGAGGTGCTTCAGGGCCGTAAGTTGAAACACCTTTATAACGGATCCATTCTTTGGATTGGGCGGTGATTAACGTATCTCTGATAATTTCTCTTTGCAGCAGAGCCTCTGTGGCATTATGGACCTGCATTATATCAATCACTTCTCGCCCCAATGTTTTTCTGGACGCTTCAATAGAGGCTAGGATATTTTTTTTCATCTCATGGTCACTCAACTCTTCTGCCAGGGGTTCCAGCTTGGTGGCGACATAAATTTCTTCCGGTCTCTTTTTTAAGGCGCGACCAATCACCGCTTCACTCGTCCCATAGTTGCGGGCGGTATCGAGAAAGTTGACACCTGCTTCGATGGCGCGCCTGATAACGCCCAACGATTCTTTTTCGGACAGTTCCGGTAATCTGCCGTTGGGGCCGGGAATGCCGTAGGGCATGCCAAACTGCACGGTTCCTAGCGAGATTTCAGAAACAGAGAGTTGCGTTCTGCCGAGGATTCTATACAAGGGTAAAGCCACCATCCAAGACAAGATTATGCCCCGTCACATAACTGGAAGCCTGCGACGCCAAGTAACAGATGGCGCCTCGGATTTCTTCGCGGCGCATCATGCGTTGCATAGGCACACGGGCTTCGTAGTTTTGACGAAATTCAGGATGTTCATTGGTGGTATCTTCAACCCCACCCGGCGTAATACAGTTGACACGAATATTTTGATCGGCCCAGTAGGCAGCCAGGTATCGGGTCAGTTGAATCACCGCTGCCTTGCCCGTGCCGTAAGCCACCGAGCTGTTTAAGCCGGAGTCTCCGTAAATTCGTTGATCCGCTGCCACCACGCCATAGATAGAGCTGATATTGATGATGCTTCCCTGATGTTGCCGAGCCATTAATTTTTGGGCCTGTTGGCAGCATAAGAACATGCTGCCGGCAATCTTTTCCAGGGCCGTGTTCCATGATGCTTCCGTCATATTTTCAACAGATTCCTTGGCGTTTCCGGTCACGTTATTGACCAGAATATCCAGACCGCCATAAACCTCCTGCACCCGGTGAAAGACTTCGCGAATCACTTTTTCATGATGGACATCGGCCATCACAGTCAGAATCTTTACGCCTGTTTGTCTTTCCAGATGGTCTTTCAAATGGGTCAAATGCTCTTCGGTTCTGGCCACCAGCGCAAGATTAGCCCCCATCTCGGCCAGGGCCGTTGAAATCTCCTTCCCCAGACGCCCTGTAGCCCCGGTAATCAATGCAGTCTTACCCTTTAAGTCAAAAAGGGAAGCTGTCGAATTCTCTGCCAAACCGTCCATAGGTTCAGTTTAGCACGATCTGAGTGTTGTCCCATTACGGAATTGTATAAAGCACATTGGGAAGCAGAAACTGGCCTTTGGCTTGTTCTCCGGCGTGGCTGATGTCTACCGGACCAACGAGATCAGAGGCTTGATCGCCGATATTCAGAACTTCTTGATACCCCAAGGCTTTTAGCATTTCGTGAACCTGAGCCTTGAACCGACGAGATGAAAGCGTCTGTCTACCCCCACAGCGAAAGAAGACCCCTTGCCACTCCAGATCATGCAGCTGCTCCAAGGTATCCTGGGCAATCTCCGGGGTGCGCCCCGTGATAAACATGACCGAAAACCCTCTGCTTTTGGCATATTGCAATAACTCATAAACCGATTGGTTATAAGGACCGTTTTTATTGGCACTGACCCATTCATCCCAATGCTTGGGATCAAACGTTTTGTAGCGGGCATAAAATTGGGTGTTATTGATTAGGGTTTCATCCAAATCGGTAATGACCACCTTGTTTTTACTGGGCGTAATCGTGCTGAGGTAGGCTTTGGCAGAAGCCACCACCCGATTGAATGTATCTTGAATTTGCGGACCCTGTGTAGCTTGAACGGCTCCCTCCATATCGGGATTGATGCAAATTCCGTAAACCAGCTGTTGACGGGTACACTGGGGACGTTTCAGTTGAAAATTTGCTGAGCAAACACTATTTAGAAGAACGATAAGGACAACAAAGGCACTAAATGTATGCTTCACGAGTATATAACCTTATTATTTTTATCTTATTATGGTAATTGAAAGCTTCTTCTAATAGCAACAGCGCCTAGTTTTTTGTTTTTATGCTGATAGACGGAGACTGACTAAGGATTTTTTATGACGACCCCGACTGAAGATCTGGAATATGAAGCATCCTTGTTTGTTGACGAGGATGATGAAAAGTTACTGGATTTTCTGATGACACCCACCTCTCAACCCGGTAAAACCCAGCTTGAAATCGCCACTCGCCGACACAAGGTGATGCAATATACGATACCCAACAAGAAGATTGAGTTCTTATCGAGATTAGTCCCCAAGCGCGAAAACTACAAAAAGGTATCCAGGCCGACATCAACGGAGATCCCCATTTATCAATGCAGTCCATCCGCTTCAACCTATCATAAAGGCCAAAAAGTAAGTCATGCACAATTTGGCAAAGGTGTGATTCAACATATTTTTTTCGTCAAGCAGAATCAGGCTGTGTTGCAGGTTCAATTTGATCGGATTGGCAAAAGACTGGTAGACGAGATAACCGTTAAGAAGCGCTAGTAACGGCGATCTTAACAATTCCTGCCTCACGCGCGGCATCCATCACGTGAACCACGGCGCCATGAAGCGCATCGGGTTCAACCGTAATCATTAAGCCGTCTACATATTTGTCTTTTTGCTGAAATAATTGTTGCTGTAAATCCGCCGAGGAGACCGGCTGGTTATTCACTGTATAGTTTCCCTTAGCATCCACATGCACATTCAGGATGTTGGGATCGGTTGCGGTTGAGGCTGACTTACCCACCACGGGAACAGCCAGCTTTAAGCCCTTGCTGTCCAGCAGCGGGGCAATCACCATCATGACAATAAGCAAAACCAGAAAAATATCCGTTAAGGGTGTGATATTGATTTCGCTGAAAATTTGACGACGTTCGCGGCTCATGGCTTAGTTCCTCCTGCACTGGGCTGGCCCGCAATGGTCAGTTTATCAAACCCTGCTTGGCTGGCTGCCTCGAATACTTTGAGGACTTCACTGCTGTGGGTCGCCTTATCCGCTCTTAAAACCACATGGGTTTCATGGGTTTTTTCGGACTGCGCTTTTAACTCGGCCTGTAGATTCTCGGCAGAAACCTGTTTACTGTTCACATAAATTTCACCGGCCTTGGTAATTTCCACATTGACCTTGTGTTCTTCGATAGTATGGCCACTAAAGATGGAAGGGACCTTGATTTTCTGGTTCTGGCTGTCAAACATCGGCGCGATAACCATCATCACGATAAGCAAAACCAAAAAGATATCGGTGAGAGGCGTGATGTTGATTTCGCTGAAAATCTTGCCGCTGCCCTGACCGCCTTGTGAAATGGCCATGGCTTATTGGACTCCGCGCTGTTCCATATGGGACAGGTAGCCGGCATCCAGGTCCCGGTTATTTTCAAAGCTGAGAAACAAGAGCTTGAGCAGCTGAAAATCGTCTTCGTAACGGCGTACTTTACTGTTAAAGTAATTGTAAAGTACAACCGCAATAATCGCGACACCCAAACCAAAGGCGGTTGCAATAAGTGCGGAACTGATACCATAGGCAACCGCTGCACTTTGCCCACCCTTGGTGGCCAGGTCGCCAAATGTAAACAGAATTCTGACAACGGTACCGAACAAACCCAGAAATGGGGCTACACCACCTACGGTACCCAAAATGCTCAAGCCTTTTTCCAATTTGCGGGTAGCCAGGTTTGCCGTAATGTCAAAAGAGCGGGAGAAATCGCCTTTTTGCTCGGTTAATAAGCGAAGGCCCTCTTCGGAAACTTCTCCGATAATGCCACCTAATTGCGTACTGAGCATTTGGGCATTTTCCAGGCTGCCGCGTTGCAGTTCCCGTTGAAGCCGGTGAATGAACTGAACAACGTCTCGTTTGTTTTTGTTGTAAAAATACCAGCGCTCGATGCTGACCGCGACGGTGTAGAGGGAACAAACCAAAATCGGCGTTAATATGGCCCAATCTTGTTTAATAGTGACCCAAAGTAGTTCCATGAGGGTTTCTTCTCCTGTGTTACTTCATACCAGTTTCTCACCAACGGGCAAGAAAATAAATGGGGTTAACTGTTATTAGCCTGAGAGCGGGAGCGATCTCCAAATACGTTATAGTCGAAGGTGAACTCAATGTCGACATCTTCCCGAGAAAATTCGGGGGGTAGGGGCTTAAACGGAAAGGTTTGCCGAATGGCAATCAGAGCTGCCTGGTCGGCAATCATTTCTCCAGAGGATTCTTTAATAGTAGCATCTTCCAGCTTTCCTTCGCGGTTGACGCGAAATTTAACCACCACACGCTTGCTTTCGTTTCCTCTCGGCGGACGCCATGTTTCCCGGATGCGCTGTTGCAAATCTTTCATATAAGAGCCAAAATCCACTTGCTTTATAGCATCTACACCAGCCGAGGCATTGGGATCGCCTTGTTGCGGATTCAGGGGGGAATCCGTATTATCGGCAACCGCCTGAGGAGTCGTTTTTGATTCCTCAGGTTTGTCTGATGCAGGCTGAACTATCGCAGCAGGAAGAGGTTTTACGGGTTGAACCGGGGAGGTCTCCTCTGCTTGCTTTATCGGCCGAGGTGTTACAACCACCCTAGACAGGGATATCGGTCTGCTTAAGATTTGTTTGCCACCCGCCCGACTGTTTTGCGTGGATCGATACAACGTATTGGAATTTAACGGAGGCTGAACGGGCTGGCTTTGGGGAACCAGCACAAATTCCAGATCGCGGATGGGCGGCTCAGCCTTGTGTTTGCTGAAGGGTGTTAAATTCCACAACAGCATTAAGATAAGGGCCATCAGGGTAAGCCCGATAGGAGCAACAATATGAAACAGAATGGAAGCCCCGTAGGCAAGACGCATATCCAGACGAGGAGTGGTTTCAAACAACCGGGTAAGTTTACCGGGCTGCTTGGGCGGAACAGGTTTTATGACCGATAAACGGTTGTCAAACCCCGTAGGCCAGGGCTTGACCATACGATGCTTAGTCCAGTGCTGGGGCGTATTTGACATACCATCCACCTGTTATTGAGGAATAATTCGACCACTTTCCAGAATAGAGAGAGATAAGTTAATAAGAACCGTAGTTGTTATTAGAGACCCCACCGTTGGGGGAAACCGTCAAAGGCTGATCCAGCATAATTTGAAGCTGGGTACCGGGCTGAATCTGGGCTTCCTGACCTTTATCAAAAGCTGTTTTACCCAACCCTGCGCCAGCTCCCAGAACGCTTCCCCATAAAAGTCCCTGCAAAGGCCGACCGCCAGTAAGTGCACCGAGTGCCGTACCACCCAAACCGCCAATAGCAGCGCCGCCGAGGGTGTTTTTAGCTGCCCCACCGACCACACTCTTTGTGGTGCCGCCTTTGATAATGCCGGTTCCATCCTGCGTAATCAGTCGGGCAGATAAGGGAAAGGATCTGCCGTCAGGCGTAAGGGCACGGGTAAAGCGCAACTGTAACTGGCCGCCATGTTCCAGACGCCCTGCAGGCACGCTGGAAACAACCTCGCCCTGGATTTGAGAACCCGCCGGCAAAATGAGGCTGCCGCCGGAGGAGACATCGCTACCCAACGTAAAGGTAACAGGGTCTCCGGTATGAGATGTTTGGCTGGATAAAGAAGTCGTATTGGTGACTGCCATGGTCGTACCCGCCGGCGCCGTCGAGACATACCCATGCAAAGACTGAGAATTTTGCCCATAGGTAGAATAACCTTGCTGGCTGCCATAATTATTTCCATTGCCATAAGGGGGAGAATTTTGAGGAGGCCCGCCATAATTTCCGTTCCCTCCGTTTCCATAGGGATTGGAAGGCGGCGAAGCCGGGTAAAACGAGGAATTGGGATCAGGGGCAGGGGTCGTCGCACCTCCACCCACCGTGGAAGAGGAAGAGTTATCCCAGTAGGGATGTGAATCAGCCAAGCCAGGCAAAGACCATGCCAAAGCAGCCAAAACGATACTTACTACCAACCCTTCTTTGTGCCGGTGTTGTTTGTTCATTAAAAAGACTCCTCGCTTACTTCGTCATTGGATAAACTCTACTTGCATGACGTCCTCGCCCTGTAGAGGTTCCAAATAGCGCCTATATTATCTCTACTATTATACATAAATCCGCTTCTCAATCCATTATCCCCCGCACATGGTATAGTGATTTCAAACGGTTTATAGAGAGAGAATCTCCTTCCATGCCATTTGCCTCTGGACCAACACATATCAGCAAGCGGTTGATGTCTAATATCCAAGAGCTGCCGTTATGGGTGAAGCAGGTCATTTTTCTCAAATTGCACGCGGATTTGACCGAATTCTTTGCCAGTGAGTCCTTGATGGAACTGAGTACCGAAGATACGGTGGCTTTTTTCGTGCCGCTTATTACGCACGAAGGAGAAGCAGCCATACCGGAAATTAAAGAGACCGATATCCAGAAACTTTTAACGGCGACCCAACAGAAAGTAACCGTTTTGGATCTATGCCTTGCCTTTGACTGGAGTCTGGAGCACTGTGCTCAAGTCTTGATTCAAGGGATCAAAGGTCAATGGATTCATCTACCTTCCTCACGTAAGGTGATGGGGACTATTGAATATCTGGCAAATCGTATTCGTCTGGGTGAATACTTGTTAAAAATGGGGCGAATTACCCAGGATCAGCTCAATCAGGCTTTAAGAACCCAGCAATATATAA
>Ga0206852_1119_pt1 | contig 16403 bp, 10 predicted proteins | sample Alteio_BWOrgCont_14_FD_152849 | JGI IMG/M metagenome (GOLD analysis project Ga0206852, IMG submission 152849) | Enriched cells from forest soil in Barre Woods Harvard Forest LTER site, Petersham, Massachusetts, United States -... | ecosystem: Environmental > Terrestrial > Soil > Temperate forest >... | reverse complement strand
GGGGAGTTTACTCTTCAGGCAACGACGCAACATCATGAGGCTTACTCGCATCCCCAAATCAGGTAGACTGACCGCAAATGAGCGCTTCGATGTACATTGTCGTGGAAGGCGAGGACCCGGGGTTCGACATTTTTGTCAACGGCCATGCGCTGGCGCGTAACGAAGATGCCCTGGAAAAGTTGTCGCTTCGCCTTGGAGTGAAACCCATGCTCGAATTCTTTTCGGCCGACGAGAATTCGATGGCTTTGCTGCTGGAAGAGGGCGCAGGCGATCCGGAATGGGCGCGCACGCTGCCGCCTCCGCAATGGTTTACGCCGGAAGACGGGCTAATCACCATCTGTACACTGCACGATTTCCTGAAGGAAGCCCCGACAGCGCTGGGCGCCGATACGGCGGCGATCGTTGCAGAGCTCGAAGAGTACGAGCGCGTACTGCGCAAGACGGCGGTGCGGAATTTGCGCTGGCAGCTGGCGGTTAGCTGGAAGTGAGAACGCAGCGGTAAAACTGTCAGCGATCGAGCGGTCAGCGGAACCATTTTCAACAATCAATCTTTATTGAACGCACGATCAGCCGCCGGAGATGCGGCGATTGTGTTGTTTCGCTACCACTGCACGCCTGGGTAGAGGCTCGGAATGCGTTGTACGCGGTATTGGTCGGCCTTGGGGGTGGTTCCCTGCCAGATCAGCTGCGAGGCGGTGGGGTCGAGTTCCTGGACGATGGCGCCGGTCGACGGCGCGCAAAAATCGACATGTATATCGCCGTTAGCCAGGCGTTCAGTGTTGCCACCGAAGAAACTGAAATAGCTGTTCGGTGGAACGTAGTGGGTGACCATGGTGGCGGTCATTTCGCTTTCGTTGAGCTGGAGCACTTGCATCGTTGAATAGCATTGGGCACTAGCGGGCTCATACGGTTTGCAGAGCACCTGGCCGGTAGGCGGCGGGAAGATGCGATCGTTGCCGTTGTCCATGACGCCGAGATTGAAGATGCCGGTGGTGTTGGACGTGAAGAAATAAATGCCATGCTGCGCGTAGAACCAGTCGGTGGGACCGGTGGCGCCGACGAGTTTGAAATCGCCGCCCTCACCGAGACGCCACATCACGTTGCCGGATCCCTGGCCGTTGTTGAAGTCAATCTTGATGATCCAGTTCTGATGGCGGATGGAAAGCAGAAGATTGTTGTCGTCGGCCGAGTACAGCATCGCGTTGGAATGGGTCCAGTCGGGAAAATTCATGGGATGGCGGTTAACATCGAGGTGGTCGAAACTGCTCCACACCCAATCGGGGTTGAGGTTCTGATCGACATCGACGAGGACGTCGCCGAGGACGCCGGTGGTGCCTGGATAGCCGGTCAAATTCGTAAAATTCTTCGCGTATGCGGTGAGTAAGACCCAGTGACCATTCGGCAGCGCGAGGACATCGTGGTGAAAGCTCTTGAGCTGATACGGACTGCCGTCGGAGTCTTTGAAGCCAGCCGCTGCGAGCTTCTGATTCAGCGTATCCATGCTGAGTTCGCGGACGGTGTTGCCGGCGAGATCGGCTTCGCGTACCACGTTGAGGGTCGTGGGCTGCTCGCCGACGCTGGCCGAAAGCGATGAAAGGTCAGAGATGGTCATCAGGAAATTGCCATCTTGCAACAACTGAATTCCCTGAATCAGATCGATGGAAGAGCCCTGATAGGTATACGTCCAGATGACGTTGCCCTGGAGATCGGTGGCAAAGGCCTGGGTCACTCCCTGGGGGAGGATGGTGTTCCATAGTTCGATGCCGCGAGCGGGATTCCCTGAGCCGGAAACGGTGACGGGGCTGGTGAGCGGCGGAATGCCCGCGGTGAGCGGCAGACCGGAGGAGAAGGTGTCGTGATCGATATCAGTGAATGTGGCGCCATCCTTCAGCGTGACCTGGGCCTGCATGTGGTAGAGGGTCTGAGCGCGCATGCCGGCGACGTAGATGTTGACCTCACCGCCGAACGGAGTGGGCGTAGCGACTTGCCATGTGTTGAGCCCATAAGAGGTGGAAGGACCGAACTGGACGGAGACCTGGCCGGGCGCGGGCAGATAGATGGAATACTCATCCACCTGCGGGTTGGACGTGGGGTAGATGTTGCCATACTGTATGACGGAAGCTACTGCCGTGGCGTAGTTCTGCTGGGACGAGGAAGCGAGAACGGCGGAAATAACGAAATCGGCGCTCTGGGGAAGGGTGCCGGGCGCGGTGTAGTTTCCGGACGCGTCGATAGTGCCGAGGCCCGTGCTGCCGCCGCCAACACCGTCGACGGACCAGTTGAGCTGACCACCGATGCTGGAGGAGCCGATGAAGTGGACTTTTTGGCCGGGGGCCAGGGCCACATACTGCGGGGTGATGGTGACGGAGCCGTGGTTGATGGCAACGGGCGGAGGTTGGGCTGGAGAGGATACCGGAGGAGGTGGATCAGTGCCCTGCGTGACTCCGCAACCGGCGGCCAGGAGACCGAGGGAGAGGGTGAGCGCGAGTGGAATGCCGTGCGCGTGCGGAATCTTCACGGGACTGCTCCGAACGCTTGCGCTCACTGGGGTGGCGGGATCGAAGCGTGAGGATCAGGTATGGATATACAACCGTCGCCGCGATGTTTTGCGGCGACGGAAAAAAAGCATTTCGACTAGAAACGGATACCGAAGGCGATCGGGAGGAGGCCTTCTGTTCCGGAGCCCTGGAAGCCATTGGACGTGCTCGCCTTGGGCGAATCGACCCAAACGTACCGGGCCTCAGCAAAGAACTTCGCGTTGCTGTCTTCGCCGAAGAGTTTGCGATACAGGCCGAGGCCGATGTTCAGCCCGCCCTGATTGCTGGAGAAATGCTCCACGGTTTCGGGGGCCTGATCGCAGATATAGCCGTAGAGGCTGTAACCGCAGTTCTCCACAGGTTCCGTGAAGTTGGTGACCTTGCGGTAAAAGCCGCCGCCGCCGGTCACATACGCGCCGCTCTTATGGCTGAAGGGCATGTAGTAGACCGGATCCAGAGTCAGGGACCAGGTGTTGATGTTGCCGCCGAGGGAACTGCCGGAGGCGGTGACACCACTTGCGTTCGAGAGGGCAGTGAGGTAATTGCCCGGCATGCCCATCCGCTGGAACGAGAACTCAAGGAGCGTTGCGATGTGTTTTGAGAAATTCCAACCCCCACCGACGTTGAAGCCATAGCCAACGGATTCGTCGGGGCTCAGATAGCCTGCGTTGACGGCATTCTGAGAGAAGTTGGTGTCGTTGCCGACTGGGATGGTGAAACCGACGCCTGCCTCGATGGCAATGTGGCTAAAGCGGCTCTCGTAGCCCGGATACTGCGCGGACTGCTGCTTGCCGCCGTACTGCGGGGAGGCGCTGGCTGCGGCGTTGCCGGAGGGCGCAGCCGAGTAAGAACCACCGCCTCCGAGGAGGCCGTCGGAGTTGAGGTAGGCGCGCAAATCGGAGCTGGAATAAGCCGGCGCACTGGCGGAGTTGTCGGGAGTCGAGGCGGTCTGGGCTGCTGCAGTCAGCGAAAACCCAAGGGTAAGAGCGGAAGCAGCAATCAGCATGCGCCGCGAAAGCGGGCAGGTACGATCACAGTTCGCAACCATTTCTGGAACCCCTTCAAAGTTATTGAAATTAAAAAACCGAATACGGTACAGGCTGAGGACCTGGTTCCGCAAGTAATTGGACACTTGAACCGCAGGTAAGTTGCACAGCGAAACGTATTTTGACGCTTTTTGGCCGACCAGGGTTAGCTTTCATGGTATCCGAATGAGAAAAGGCGCGGCTTGAGCCGCGCCCTTCTGTTAACTACCCCGGGGGAATCTAGCCCTGGATGTCGAACTGCTCGGGCGGCAAGGCCGGATCGCTTTTGACGATGATGGTCTTGGCGGTCATCTCTTCCAGTTCATTCAGCCATTTTCCGTTGCCGGCTTTCAGCACCTTGACGACTTCAGGATGGACGCGCAGCAGAACGTCGTTGCGTTCGAAGTGGCGCAGCATCTTTCGCATCTCAGTGTAGATCTCGTTGGCGACGGTCGTGGGGCTCTTGACCATGCCGGTGCCCGTGCAGGTAATACAGGGCACGCTGAGGGTCCGCTCCAGCGACTGTTTGACGCGCTTGCGGGTGATCGCTACAAGTCCGAAGTCATTGAACTGCAATACTTTAGACGGAGCTCGGTCGGCTTTGAGGGCGTCTTCGAGGGCCTGGGTGACCTTTTGCCGGTTGCGGCGCTCATCCATGTCGATGAAGTCGATCACGATGATGCCGCCGAGATCGCGCAGGCGGACCTGGCGAACGATCTCGGGGATGGCGTCGAGGTTCGTCTTGAGGATGGTGTCCTCAAGCCGGGCCGTTTTGCCGACGTACTTGCCAGTGTTGATGTCGATGGCGACCAGGGCTTCCGTCTGGTTGATGACGATGGAGCCGCCGGATTTGAGCCAGACTTTCGACTTGAGAGCCTTGCTGATTTCTTCCTGAATGCCAAACTGTTCGAAGAGCGGGGTTTCTTTGGTGTAGAGCTTAACGCGGCGGACCAGGGAGGGCTGGAAGCGGTTGAGGAAGCGAACGATGCGCTCGTATTCCGTCTCGCTGTCGACCCAGATGGTGGAGAAGTTGTCGCTCACCTGATCGCGTAGTATCCGCTCGATGAGGTTGAGGTCGTGGTAGATGAGGGCAGGCGCTTTGGCATTGTCGGAGCGCTGCTTGATTTCAGCCCACAGGTTGATCAGGAAGCGGAGGTCGGCGCGAAGGTCTTCTTCGCTGGCGCTCTCGGCCGCGGTACGGACGATGAAGCCGCCTGACGCGGTTCCCTTTTCGCTGACCAGGATGCGCTTGAGGCGCTGGCGCTCCTCGTCGGAGTCAATCTTTCGCGAGACGCCGACGTGGTTGACGGTCGGCATGAAAACGAGGAAGCGGCCCGGCAGGGCGATGTGGCTGGTGATGCGCGCGCCTTTGCGGGCGATGGGCTCCTTGGCGATCTGCACCAGGATTTCCTGACCCTGCTTCAGCAGTTCGCTGATGATGGGCAGGTCGGAGGTCTGCATGTTGGGGCGGCGTCCGCTATGGCGGCGAGGTCCGCCTCCCTGCTGGCGCCCTCCGCGGCCTCCCCGACGATCGAAACGGCGGCCTCCTTCGCGGCGGACTGGGGCGGGAGCTTCGCCATTGGCTGCAGGCTCACCGCCAGCCTCCGTGGCATGCTCCTCGGCGTCGTCCTCTTCCTCGCCTTCGGATTCTTCGTCCTCGCCTTCTTCGCCCTCGGCGAAGCCAGGTTCGAGCTCGTCACCTTCCTCTTCCTCCGCATCTTCTTCGCCGGCTTCAGCGGGTTGGCTGTAGCCGAGGCGTTGATCGATGTGGACGTCGCGCATACCTTCGCCGATGGTCGCAGCCTGATCGAGGGTTTCTTCTTCCATTTCCTCGGGGCCGTGCTCGTCGGCTTCGCCAGCGATTGGCTCGAAGTCGTACTCGTCTTCGTCGATGGTTTCTTCTTCGATGACGCCACCCATGCCCGGTGCGTAGCCGAAGAGCTGGCGGACAACCTCCGCTTCAGGCGAGTGGGGCTGCGATTCTGCGGTTGCAATGGATTCCGGCTCGAAGTGGTCGGCGTGGGAAATCTCAGGAGATTGCTCGTCCTCGACGATTTCTTCTTCGATCACTCCGTCCGGGACCACTTCTTCTTCAACGGGCAGGCTGAAGCGCATTTCGCTGCGGGGCGTTTCCACGCGGTGCGTCGCCGATGCTTCTTCCGGCTCGTACTCGTGGACTTCTTCCTCGTGGACGACTTCGGCGGGTTCGGGCTGGTGGGCAGCGGCTTCGATGGGTGCAGGCTCTTCGCTTTCGAAGGGTGCCGGGGCTTCGTCTTTGACGGCGGCAGGCTCGGCGGACTCGAGCGGCTCCGCAGACCATGCGGATTCGGTCTGGACGGGTGGTTCGGGTCTTTCTACTGTCGCGACTGCTTCAGGAGCACTGACGGCTACGGCTTCGGTCACCGGCTCGCGCTCGGGCGTCCAAGTCGGACGGGACTCGGGCTGGCGTGACTCGGAGCGGCGATGGCGCGAGAGCGTCTCGCCGGGAAGCGTAGCGCCGCCGTCCCAGCCGGTGGGCACTTCGACGAGAGTGGAAGGCTTTGCGAAACTGGCTCCGGGGATCGGGCGCGCCGGGCTGCTGACTGCAGCGCTGGGGGCGGAACTGGCAGCCGGTGCGGGTTGGGATTCTCGGCGGCCGTATTTCGACAGGGACTCACCGGGAAGGACAATGGGGAGATTGTGCGCGGCGATGCCGCCGGGTGCACCCCGTTCGGGGAGCACAAACGGTTCGGCAGAGATGGCCTCGGCAACAACGTCAGGGGATTCGAGAGGCCGATCATCGCGGGGACGATCATCGCGGGGACGATCGTCACGAGGGCGATCGTCACGGGGACGGTCGTCGCGGGAGTTGCGGCCACCACGCGAGCGGCGTCCGCGACGGCCCTGCCAGCGGCGTCCACTATCGGCATCGCCTTCCGCGGGCCGGGACTCGCGGTTCTGGCTGCGCGGGGCAGCTTCGGAGGCCTGCAGTTCCGGCTCGACGGAGGGTTCTGCGGAGCGCGGGGGGCGCTGATCGCGCTGTTGGTCGCGGGGTTCGCGGGATTGGGGTTTGCGGCCGCCACCGCTGGCATCGACGCGTTCGAAGTCGGCAGAGTCTTCTTCCTGCTCTTCGAGAAAATCGGTGACGTAGAGGAAAGCGTCGCGTTCGAGTCCGACATCGACAAACGCGGACTGCATGCCGGGGAGGACCCGGGTGACACGGCCCTTGTAGATAGAGCCGGCTAAGGTGTATTCATTTTCGCGCTCGTAATAGATTTCTGCGAGCTGATCGTCTTCAAGAATCGCAAGCCGCGTTTCGTGCGGCGTGCTGGATATGCAAATCTCTTTTGCCATTCCGCCTCAATGTGCCGAGACGGACCAAACCGGATTACCGGAAAAGACCGGGTGTGGCCGAGGAACGACTTTGACGGTTCGCGAGCGGGCCGGTGTCGCGGGTCTCAAGGGCTGCGCTGAGGCGCGGCAGAGAGACAAGCGGCAAAAGAACGCTGAGTGAGTACCTTCGATTGGGGAAGTCGTTCGCGCGCAGAGAGTTTGTGACCGCTTCAGCCGTTAACCACGGCGGGGTCGTTACCCGTCTCTGAACGCCCATTTCCTGATCCTGCCCGGCCCGGATTGATCCACCTGGCCGGTTAGTAAACTTCGTTAATTCAAAACCTGCGCCCGCTACCTGCGGGCCTTGCTGGTCAAAACAAAACCTGTGCGCCCTCAGTTCACGAATCGGCTCATGCGGACATTCATCACCATGCCCAAAGCCAGGAACGTGAACAGAACCGAAGAGCCTCCGTAACTCATAAGAGGAAGAGGGATTCCGGTTACCGGCATCAGCCCCAGGACCATCCCGACGTTGACGGCGATCTGAAAGATGAGAACCGCCGCCACGCCCATGACCAGGAAAGCGCCTGGAAGGTCCGCGGCTGTCTGAGCGTTTTGAATCAAACGCATCAGTATGAGGAAGTATATCAGCAGGACAAGGATCGCGCCGACGAAGCCGTGTTCCTCGCTGAAGGCGGCGAAGATGAAGTCCGTGTAGGGGATGGGGAGAAAGTCGCCCTGGGTTTGGGTGCCGCGGTTGGCGCCCCGACCAAAAACACCCCCGTCTCCGACGGCAATCAGGGACTGGCGGATCTGGTAGCCGGAGCCACGGGGGTCGTCATCGGGGTTAACGAAGCTAGTGAGGCGGGCCTTCTGGTAGGGCTTGAGGATCTTGCCGCTCTTCCAAACGACACCGGCCCCGAGCAGCACGATGAGGAGTAGAACGCCGCCCTTCTTCATGTCGATACCGCCGAGAAACAAGCCGAGGAGCAGGACCGGCGTGTAGGTGAGAGAGGTGCCGAGATCCGGCTGCTTGAGAACCAGGAGCATGGGGACGGCGACCAGGGCGATGGCCTTGAGGATGTCGCTCCAGGAGAGCTGACGACCAGACAGATTGGCGAAATAGCGGGCGATCAGGACGATGAGGACCAGCTTGACCCATTCCGAGGGCTGGAAGTGGATGCCGCCGGGCAGTTTGATCCAGCGTTTACCGCCCATGACGCGCGTTCCCACAGCGAGAACGGCAACGAGGGAAACGAGGCAGAAAGCGTAGATCCAGTAGATGAGGCTGAGGAGACGGTGGTAGTCGACGACGGACATGACGAACATGGCCGCGAGGCCGCCCAGGATCCAGAGAATCTGCATCTTCTGAAAGCCGTGGAACTTGGTATGGAGGGTAGCGCTGTAGATTTCAAGGACGCTGATGATGGAGAGGATCATCACAAAGCCGAGGAGCGTCCAGTCGAAATCGCGGAGGGAGAGGAAACGGCGCATAGAACCTGAAGAAGCCCTGGGTTGGGATCCTGCTGAATGGGAATTCGGGAAATTCTATCGCGATTATCGCACCTCTTCCAGACTGCACAGGAGAAGAGGGATCGCGGAACAGAAACTGGTGGGCAGTGAGGGACTCGAACCCCCGACATCCTGCTTGTAAGGCAGGCGCTCTAACCAGCTGAGCTAACCGCCCGGACCGCCGCTGATCCGCAGTGCTCTGTGGATCGTGGGAGCGTCTTATTGATTCTACCAGTGAAGATTCGCGGCGACGGCTAGCGGCTTGTGATGGTGATGACGGGAGCGAGGTGGGCTGAATTGTGGAGGCGGCGACGGCGGAATTCGTCGTATTTCTGCTCCGCATAGAACAGGATGGTGAAAAACGCGATGGCTGCCAGGTTCAGCAGAATCCATGCATAACCGAGCTTGAGCGTGATATGGGCCATGCTAAGCAGCATTGCGTATCTCCATTCGCAGCCGTGCGGCTACGAATAAGAGCATAGGGACTCTGGAGTCAGGCGGCCATTCCACCTCAGTGCTACTGGGGCGAACGGTGGTGTCAAACGTGGATAGCACGGAGAGGACGAGGCGGCAGCCGCGCGTTGGACGGAACGACCTGGCCGGACAGGAACTTTTGCGGGCGCGTCGCGTATTCTATGCGAACTGCTGCGATGTCGCAGCGTGTCCCAGATGATGACAACTGTTGCTGTCCAAACTGACGCTCCTGTGACAGAACGCGATAGCTTTCGCCGCTTCGTATGGATCTGCCTCGCGCTGGCCGGAGTGAAGCTGGCGATCCAGGTAGCAGGCAATGCTGTCGCGCAGCATATGGGTTACGGCATTTTCCGCGACGAGATGTATTACCTGATGTGCGGGCGGCGTTTGGCGTTCGGGTACGTGGACCAGCCTCCGATGGTGGCGCTGCAGGCGCGGCTGACGGAGATTCTGTTTGGCTACGATCACATGGCGACGCTGCGGCTGATTTCCGGGATTGCCGGGGCGGCTAAGGTCTTTCTCACTGGCGCGCTGGTTTGGGCCATAGGCCTGGCGATTGGGACGGGGAGCCGGCGATTCGCGGCCGCGCTGGCCATGCTGGGCGTGATCGGCGCAGGCGTCTATATGGGGATCGACAGCTATTTGTCGATGAACTCCTTCGATCCGGTTATCTGGATGACGTGCACGCTGGCGTTGATTCGCATTGCGACGGTGTACGAGACGCCGGGATCGGAACGCCTGGTCCGATTCTGGTGGATTGTGCTGGGCGTGAGCGCGGGGCTGGGGCTGGAGAACAAGGCGAGCGAGGTGTTCTACCTGGTACCGGTGCTGATCGCGCTGCTGCTGTCGCCGCAAAGAAAGATGCTCGCGAGCCGCTGGTTCGGCGTCAGCGTGTTGGTGATTGTGGCGCTGGGGCTGCCGAATCTGTTGTGGCAGATCCACTATCACTTCCCTACCCTCGAGTGGCTGGTGGATGTCTCGCACACCGACAAGGATGTGAAGCTGCCGCCGCTGCAATTTTTGAACGCACAGTTCATGATGCTGACGCCGTGGACGATTGTTCTGTGGCTGAGCGGCGTTATCTGGCTGCTGGTGAGCAAAGCTGCGAAGCCGCTGCGATTCCTGGGTGTGCTGTATTTGGTTTTTCTGCCGATGATGATGGCGCTGCACGCCAAGGACTATTATTTGGCTCCGATCTACCCCGTTTATTTTGCAGCGGGAGCCGTATGGCGGCTGCCGGCAAACCGGAGAAGCGGGTTTCGCAATGGACTGGCGGGAGTGTATGCGGTGCTGTTGGTGCTGGGAACTTTGCTCATCCTTCCCTTATCGATGCCGGTGCTTACGCCGCAAAGGTTCCTGGCGTTTACGAAGGCGCTGCACTTCCAGCCGAAGGATTCGGAGAACCATGCCGCGACGATCCTACCGCAGTTCTATGCGGATCGCTTTGGCTGGCAGGAGATGGTGGAGAAGGTGGGGCGGATCTACAATTCCCTTCCGCCTGAGGAACGGGCGGTCACCGGGATTTTTGCGGGGAATTACGGACAGGCGAGCGCGATCAATGTGCTCGGCGCGAAGTACGGACTGCCGGTAGCGATCAGCGGACACCAGAACTACTGGCTGTGGGGATGGCACGGGTACACGGGGCAGGAGATGATCATCATCACCGAGGCCACGCCTGCGGAGATGGCGCAGTACTACGCATCGTGCAATGTGGCGGACGTGCGGGATAATCCGCTGGCGATGCCCTGGGAAAAGGGGCCGATCTATCTTTGCCATGGCAGAATAACCAGTTATGCGGCAGACTGGAAAGACGAAAAGTACTACCACTGATCCGGAGGTCAGCCGCTGCTGGAGAATTCTGCGCAAGGCGTGAACGGCAGACCTGACCTGCCGCGGGTGCTGAATACCTCGCACGCGACGGCAATAGTGGTGGGAACGATCATCGGCAGCGGAATCTTTCTCGTTCCGCAGGAGATGATGCGGGCGACGGGCTCGTCGAGCCTGGTCTATCTGGCGTGGATCGCAGGCGGGCTGCTCTCGCTCTTCGGAGCGATGACCTATGCGGAGCTGAGTACACTGCAGCCGTATGCGGGCGGCGAGTACGTGTACATCCGCGGAGTCTACGGCGATCTGCCGGCCTTCCTCTATATGTGGACGTGGTTCGCGGTGGCCAAGCCCGCGTCGATTGCGAGCGTGACGACGGGACTGGCGCGAACGCTGGCGATTTTTCCTGCGCTGGCATGGCTGGACGGTGTTGCGTTCCACGCGCCGTTCACCGTGGCGTGGTCGCAGATCTTCGCGATTGCCGCGACGTGGCTGATTACCGGGCTGAACTACCTGGGCATGCGCAAGGCAGGCGATTTTCAACTGGTGTTTACGTGGCTGAAAGGCGCGCTGATTCTGGTGATTGCCGGGGTCTGCTTCAGTTCCGGCGCGGGACACTGGGGAAATTTCCGGACGGCATTTGTGGGAGCGCATGGCGGGTTTGGCGGATTCATGATCGCGCTGATCGCCGCGCTTTGGGCCTACGACGGCTGGAATGATCTGACCATGGTGGCGGGCGAGGTGCGGCGGCCGGAGCGGGCCTTGCCAATCGCGCTGATCGCGGGGCTGGGAATCGTGGGCGTGCTGTACATGGCGACGAACGCGGCGATCCAGTACATTTTGCCGGCGGCAACGATTGCGGCTTCGCCAAGGCCCGCAGTGACTGCGCTGGACGCGATCACCGGGCCGTGGGGTGCTGCGCTGGTTTCAGTGGCCATGGCGGTGAGCATCTTTGTGGCTCTGAACGGAACGGTTATGTCCGGAGCGCGCGTACCGTTTGCCGCGGCGCGGGACGGCCTGTTCTTCCGGCGCATGGCGGACATCAGCCCGCGCTTTTCGAGCCCTTCGACGTCGCTGATGGTGCAGGGCGCGCTGACCACGGTTCTGCTTCTTGCGGTTGGACGATTCCAGCAGCTTTTCGAGTTGGCGATTTTTGCGGAGTGGCTCTTCTACCTGATCACAGCGACGACGGTTTTCTTTTATCGACGGCGCGAAGAAGGCCAGAAGGTGTTTCATGTGTGGGGCTATCCGGTGATTCCCGCGCTGTTTGTGGCGGCAGCGTCGGTGCTGCTGGTGTATTCCTACGCGGAAAACCTGAAGAACTCGCTGATCGGGACGGTGCTGATCCTGCTCGGCGTGCCTCTGTACGCGCTGTTCAGGAAGAGCACGCGAACCGCGAGCTAGTTGTCTTCCACTCACAAGAAATGAGGCCTCGCATTGGGGCGAGGCCTCGTTTGCCTAGCCGATACGTTACCGCTGCGGCTGAGGGTTCTCTTCCTTCGGCTTTGGCTTACTTTTGTCCTCAGGCTTTGGCTTGTTCTTGTCTTCAGGCTTCGCCGGAGGGGTTTTCGCTCCGGGAGCCGGACGGACCGCCTGAGGAGTCGTGGGTTTGGTTTCCGGTGCAGGGTGAGCTGCTGGCGGGGCCGCTGGCTTGGCTCCCGGTGCAGGATGAGCCGCCGGCGGAGTTGCTGGTTTGGTCTCCGGTGCAGGGTGACCTGCCGGCGGGGCTGTTGGCTTGGTTTCCGGTGCAGGATGAGCCGCCGGCGGAGTTGCAGGTTTGGTCTTCGGTGCAGGGTGACCTGCCGGCGGAGTTGCTGGCCTGGTTTCCGGAGCAGGGTGGTTGGCCAGCGGTGTTGCTGGTGTCCTTGCTGGAGGCGTTGCGGTGCGTGGAGATGGAGCCGATTGGGTGCGAGCCGGCTCCCCAGGACGCGTGACGGCTGGAGTTCCTGGACGCGGTGCAGGTGCATTGGCGGGTTGGCCAGGCCGTGCAGCGTTGGCGGACGCTGGCCGCGCGTTCGGAGCTTCAATATGCGTAGCCGGACGAATGGCGGTTGCGGGAGCGGGTTTGGGTAGCGAGGCGGCTGAGAAATGCGCCGTATTCGCAGCCGGCGTAGCCGCGACGCGGCCATGGCTCGTCATGAGTACTGGGCGCGACGCGGCAACCGACACATTGGCGCGAATCCCAACTGAGATGTGAGCCGGAGGTGGCACCGGCGGACGCGCAACGGATACTTGCGCCCGCACCAACTGCTGCTGCTGCTCGACGTTGAGGTGGATAGCGGCCCCTTGCACGCGAGCACCGGAGCTCATGGCGCTGGCGTTCACGGCAAAGACGTGGGAGCGATTGACGTAGGTGACATTATCAACGCGGATTTCCTCCACCGAATGAACGGTGGCCACGCGGTTGATGAAGACGTTGTAGTTGTTAACGATGGTGACGTTGCGGACGACCGCAATGTTGACGTTGCTCACGTTGACGGTGCGAACATACGCCGGCGAGCAGTGATACCAGGGAACGAACGGTTCAGCCACGCCGAGCGGGAACCAGGCAGCTACGCCTCCGCCACCAACGTTGACGCCAAGGGAAAAGCCAGGTCCGCCACCCACAAAAGCGACAAACGCCGGCGCGTAGACAGGGCGAACCCGCGGAGGTCCTGGGACCCATCCCCAGCGGCCCTGCCACTGAACCCAGCGGCCGTAGTGGAAAGGCGCATAGCCCCATGCCGCATCGTCGACCCAGGTGTAACCCCAGGGAGCAACATAGGCCCAGTGTCCCGTGGTGTACGGCTGCCAGCCCGAAGGCATGGCGCGCGGGATCCAGATTGGGCCGTAGTCGGAAGCTGGCGACCAGTCGCCGTAGTCGTCGAGGTCGTCATAGCCAGGCATATCGTGGCTGACGTAGCGCCCGGACATGGAGGCAAAAATGTGGTGGTCGCGCTGGACGCTCCATTTGTCTAAGTCGTCAAACTGAGGCATTTCGGTGAGGCCGATTTCGACGTTGTCTGTGCCATAAAGTTGGACCGCCTCCCCCTGGTCGACTTCCTGATTCATGCCCGGTCCGGCAATCTGAACGGTGCCGGAATCCACGGAAACCAGTGAAGCCTGGTGGTCCGGATAGACGTTGATGCGGTAATCCCCGGGAGTCTGGATGATGACGGCGCCGCTGGGCGTATCGACCTCGACGGTGCCGCCAGGCTGCATAGCAAATACACGCACCCGCATGGCTCCAGCCGCCATGCCGATTTGCTCGTACTGTTCATTCAGGTTTGTGAGGGTGACGTCGGAGTTGTCCCAGACGCGGAGATCGGTGGAGCCAATTTGGAGGACAGCGTGTCCATCGGATCCCGTGTAGATGCGATCGCCGCTGGTCATCGGGGTAGTTGAGGGGGACGGCGCCCCACTCGTCGTTGCCCTGGACTTCCACCGAGACGATGCCGTGGAGGTAAGCCACGCGAGCGGCCACGCCGGGAGGGTCGTTTTGGGCAAAGGTGGGTACAGCCAGGGTGGCAGCGGCAAGAATCGCCGCCGCAATCGTGGGTTTACTGATCTTCATGGGTTTTTCTCCTCGCACGTCTATCCAAGGCCCGTGGCGTTCGCCTGGGCATTGGAATCCGCCAGACGAAATCGCTCTGTTCTCCGGCAAAACCCCGCAGGCGGCCGGAAGTTGTGCGCCTGGCATTGCTGCGTACGGTTGAAACGGGCGAATGCGACGGGAGTTGGTTGATCGCGTCAGGAATCTCAGAAGAAGAGCGGAACTGCAGGAGATTGACTGGAAACAGCCCTCGTCGTCGAATTCGCCATCTTCCACTCACGCAGTGAAGAAGCACAGAGCGCTCGCGTGAGTGAGTCCAGCTAATTCTCCGACAGTATAGCGTTACAACGCGGGCAGCTGATTCGCATCGTGTGAATCCATTTCATCCGAACAGAAATTCTTTGGTTCGAAGTTCTTTGATGCTGTCACGCAGTTTGGCGGCTTTCTCGAACTCAAATCTTTTGGCGGCTTCGCGCATATCGGACTCGAGCTTTGCGATGTAGGCATCGAGGTCGGCCTGGGACTGGAATTCCGGCATGGACCCGGCTTCTTCGGCGAGGTCACCGTATTCGGCCTGGAGGATTTTGACCAGGGACATGTCGATGTGGCTGATGATCGATTGCGGTGTGATGCCGTGCTCCTCGTTGTAGGCGCGCTGGACGGCTCGGCGCCGGTCGGTTTCTCCAATAGCCTGCTTCATGGAATCGGTCATCTTGTCGGCGTAGAGAATGGCCCGACCGCTGAGGTGGCGGGCTGCACGCCCCATGGTCTGGATAAGCGACCCCGAGGAACGCAGGAATCCTTCTTTATCGGCATCGAGAATGGCAACCAGCGAGACCTCGGGGAGGTCGAGGCCCTCACGGAGGAGATTGATGCCGATGAGGACGTCGTACTCGCCTTTGCGCAGATCGCGCAGCAGGCGGACGCGCTCGAGGGTCTCAATTTCAGAGTGCATATAGCGGCAGCGAACGCCGACCTCGGAGTAGTAGCCGGCGAGGTCTTCGGCCATGCGTTTGGTGAGGGTGGTGACAAGGACGCGCTCGTTTTTTTGCGCGCGGTCGCGAATTTCGTGGAGGAGGTCGTCGATTTGGCCGCGGACGGGGCGGATTTCAATTTCTGGATCGACGAGACCGGTGGGACGGATGATTTGCTCGACGACGACGCCGGCGGATTTGGTGAGCTCGTAGGGTCCGGGTGTGGCGGAGACGTAGACGATTTGATTGGTGCGGGATTCGAATTCTTCGAATCGGAGGGGGCGGTTGTCCATTGCCGAGGGCAGGCGGAAGCCGTAGTCGACGAGGTTCTGCTTGCGCGAGCGATCCCCGTGCCACATACCGTGGAGCTGGGGCACGGTGACGTGGGATTCGTCGACGAAGAGGAGGAAGTCGCGCGGGAAATAGTCGAGCAGGGTTGGCGGGGGCTCGCCAGGCAGGCGGCCGGAAAAGTGGCGCGAGTAGTTCTCGATGCCGTGACAGTAGCCCACGGATTTGATCATTTCGAGATCGAAACGAGTGCGCTGGTGGATGCGCTGGGACTCGACCATGCGGCCCTGGTTTTCCAGCTCCTTCTCCCACAAGCCGAGCTCCTCGAGGATACTGTCGACGGCCGTTTTTTTACGCTCGGGCTGCACGACGTAATGGCTTTTGGGATAGATGGGGAGCCGGGCATATTTTTGGCGGACGGTGCCGAAGAGAGGGTCGATCTGGGAGAGCGAGTCGATCTCGTCGCCGAAAAGCTCGATGCGGTAGGCGTTCTCGTCGTAGGTGGGGTAAACCTCGATGACGTCTCCGCGGACGCGGAATGTGCCGCGGCGGAAGTCAGCGTCGTTGCGCTCGTAGAGAATTTCAACCAGACGGCGGGTGATGTCGTCGCGGCGGATGCGCTGCCCTTTTTCGAGCAGAAGCAGCATGCCGTAGTAGGCTTCCGGCGAACCGAGGCCGTAGATGCAGGAGACGGAGGCGACAATGATGGCGTCTCGGCGCTCGAAGAGGGAGCGTGTGGCTGAGAGGCGGAGCTTGTCCAGTTCCTCGTTGATGGTGGCTTCCTTCTCGATGTAGAGGTCGCCGGCTGGGATGTAGGCTTCGGGCTGGTAGTAGTCGTAGTAGGAGACGAAGTATTCGACCGCGTTGTGCGGGAAGAACTGCTTGAACTCGTGAAAGAGCTGCGCGGCCAGGGTTTTGTTGTGAG
>Ga0206852_1118_pt2 | contig 16511 bp, 16 predicted proteins | sample Alteio_BWOrgCont_14_FD_152849 | JGI IMG/M metagenome (GOLD analysis project Ga0206852, IMG submission 152849) | Enriched cells from forest soil in Barre Woods Harvard Forest LTER site, Petersham, Massachusetts, United States -... | ecosystem: Environmental > Terrestrial > Soil > Temperate forest >... | reverse complement strand
CTTGGGCGTGCGATGAAACTCGAATTGACGCGGCGTGAGACCCTGCAGGACCGCTTTGGCATTGCTCAGACAAATCCCGATCCCCACGGACATCATCAGCGGCAGATTTCGCAGACGCGCTTTCCAGTCCACATAGAGATCCTTCTGACAGATGGCGTAAAAAATTCCCAGCGAAACGGTCGTGGCCGCCAAGGCGATGCCTTCGAGCAGCCCGGTCATGGGCCAGTGGCTGTAGGACCTGAAATAGAGACTGAGCGGCAGCAAGACGGAGAGCGCGGCGGCCAAAAGATATCCGACACAGGCGGTCAAATGAAACGTGGCCTCCACTTTGACTTTGAGCGGCAACGGGCTGCGCCAGATCGTCGGCAGCATTTTCTTGGCCGTTTGAATGGCCCCCATCGTCCAGCGGTTCTGCTGCGTTTTGAACGCGTTGATGTCCACGGGAAGCTCCGCCGGGCACACCACCTCCGGCAAATACATAAACTTCCACCCTTTCATCTGGGCGCGATAGGACAGGTCGAGATCTTCCGTCAGCGTATCGTGCTGCCAGCCGCCGGAAGAAATGATCGCCTCCCGGCGCCAGATCCCGCCGGTTCCATTAAAATTAAAGAACGCGCCGGAGCGGTTGCGCGCCGTATGTTCGATCAGGAAATGACCATCGAGAAAGATCGACTGGATCCAGGTCAGAAGCGAATAATTTTCGTTCAAATGCCCCCAGCGGGTCTGCACCATTCCCACCGACGGCTGTTGAAGCCAAGGCAGCGTTTTTTTGAGGAACTCCGCGGGCGGAACAAAATCCGCGTCGAAGATGGCGAGAAATTCCCCTCGCGCTCGTTCGAGTCCGCCTTCCAGAGCCCCGGCTTTAAAACCGGTCCGGTCCGTACGGTGAATCCGATCGATCCTAAATCCGTCGGCCTGCAGACGCTCGACCTTGGCGCGAACGATGTCTCCCGTGTCGTCCGTGGAGTCATCCAGCACTTGGATCTCGAGCCGGTCGCGCGGGTAGTCCATCCGGCACACCGCGTCGATCAGACGCTCCACCACATAGCGTTCATTGTAGACGGGGAGCTGCACCGTCACGATCGGCAATTCGGCGGGAAGTTCCGGAACAGGAATCGGCTTGGCCCATTTGTAATAGCGGAAGTACAGGTACAGGATCCAATAGCGGTGAATGCCGTAAAGCGACAAGAGAACAATCAAGAAAAGATACGCGGCCATGAAGAGATGACTGATGAATACCATCGGAATCCTTCTTAGGCAGGCTTTGAGGGTGTCGTGGAATCACTTTTGGAAGAATCGTCTTTTTCCTCGAATCCTTCCTTGATTCCGCGGCGGAATTCGCCAACGGCTTTCCCAAGCGACTTGCCCAGCTCCGGCAATTTATTCGGTCCGAAAAGAATCAGGACCACCAGCACCAAAATTAAAATTTCGCCCAGCCCGATATTTCCCATATTACATTCTCCTTCCGACGAACTTCATATGCACCTTCAGCGTCTCGTCCGGAAACCCGTTCGGCAGAGGCGGCAGAGGATTCGAATAAAGCACCGCGCGCAAAGCCAGTTGGTCGAACAGCGCATCCCCTGACGACTTGGAAATCTGCGATCCCGAAATCTGGCCTCCCCGGCTGATGACAAAAGTCACTTGGCAAAGCGTATCCGGCTCAAACTCCTGCGGAGGATGCCACTGCTTGTCCAGCCGGTCGGCGATCGTCTTCAAATACCATGGATACGGAAACGCCGGGCCCGCTTCGGCCACGATGCCCGCTCCGGATCCCGGGACGCCCGCTCCGCCCCGTTCAGAATTCTGAGAAGAGGCCGCGCTTTCGGAATTTCCCTGAGACTCTGCCGCCTGCGGTTGACTCTTGATTATTCCCAACCGCTTTTTCTTAAGCTTGGCCAGCATCCGAATCGTATCCTGGTCGGGAAGCTCTTCTTCCGCGGCCCGGGGCGCTGGAGCCGACACTTTAGGTACGCGCATGGCTTTCGGAGCGGGAGGCGCCGGAGCGGCTACAGGTGAAACCGTCGGCCCCGTTACAGCTCCCCCCCCTGCCGGCGCGCTGAAAAGATCTACTGCATAATAACTCATTCTCGGCTTCGAGAGCAAAGTCCCCACGACGATAAGCGCCGCCAGGAAACATCCGTGCGCGGCGCAGGAAAAGAAAAAATACGACTTCATTTTTTGGGCGGTTCCACCGAAATGCCCAGCTTCGACACCTGAAGTTTCTTGGCGATGTCCATCACCGAGACGACATATTGCAAAGGAATATCCTTATCCGCCTGGATCATGACGGGCCGGTCGCGCCGGGGACCCAAGAGCGGTTTAAGCTCGCTTTCCAGCATGCTGATCGAAACCGCTTTGCCGTTTAAATTCATTTCCCCCTGCTTTTCGATCGCGATGATGATCGGGCGGTCGGGCGACTCCGTGCCGGCCACTGACTTAGGAAGGTTGACCCGCACCTGTTGCTGAACCAAAAACGGCGTCATCACCATGAAGATGATGAGGAGCACCAGCGACACATCGATCAGCGGGATCATGTTGATCTCCGCGATGGGCCCGTGTTTCTTACCCCGGCGAAGCGTCGCGGCCACTAGCGCCCTCCCGTCAAATCCAGAACTTCCTGAGCGCAGAGTTCCATGTCTTCGGAAATGCGCTCCACCTTGCGGCCATAGGCGTTGTACGCCACGATCGCCGGGATCGCGACAAAAAGTCCGAGGGCGGTCGTGATGAGCGCCTCGGCAATTCCGTTGGCCACCACGCCGGGACCGCCGCCGGCATTTTCCGCGATCGCGCGGAACGCATGGATGATTCCGACCACCGTCCCCAAAAGTCCGACAAAAGGAGCGATGCTTCCGATGGTTCCCAAGACAATCAGGTAATGGTTCATGTTGGCGGTTTCGGTGCGGATCAGCCGGAAGGCGACGCGCTCCTGATGCTCACGTCCGACGGCACGGTCCTGCACGCTGGGCTGCAGCACGTAGGCCAAAATGCGCCCGATCGGACGCCGCAGAGATTCGCAATGCGTCACGGCAGATTCGCGTTTGTTCTCAGCCAGGAGTTTGCGCAGTCGATCCAGCAGCGCGTCGCGGTCAAAATCGAACCGCTGCAGACTGAACCAGCGCTCGAGAATGACCGCGCCGGAAAAAACGGAACAGGCGAGCAGAACCGAAATGATGGGCCAGGCATTGGCCCACATTTCTTGAAGTGAGGCTAGGCTGAACATGGTTGGAGTCCTTTCATTGAGCTAAGACCGTTTGACAGCGCTTTCGGTGAGGGCCACGAATCCGTGCGACACAAGAACTTTGGCCGCTTCCTCAATCGTCAAGCGCAGCGGGATCGTTTCCGATTCCGGCACGTACAACAAGAGTCCCGACGTCGGGTTGGGAACCGTCGGCACGAACAGACACAGATGGGTCTCAGGCGAATTGAACACCGGGCCGGGAATACGGCTCGTCACAAATCCAAAGGTATGAATTCCCTTGCGTGGGTATTCCACCAGCACCACGGCCTGATAAGGCGAAGACGTCCCGAAAAAAGCTTCCGTCATTTTTTGAATGGCTTCGTACATGCCGCGAAAAACGGGGATGTGGCGGATGCCCGCTTCCAGCCAACGAACGAGCTGCTTCCCCATAAAGTTGGACGCCACCACGCCCAAGCAATAGATCAGAAACAGAGTCAGGACGAAAGCGGCAGGCCGGACAATCGCCGGCGGCAGCGGGACCCAGGGCTGACGCAGCAATAGCGGATGCATCCATTCGCTCATCATCAGGAAAAACAAATGGAAAAAATAGATGGTGAGACTCAAGGGAATGAAGATGACGAGGCCCGCGAAGAAGTAGCGTTTAAAATTGTTCAGCATTTCACTCCCGATTTTAGCACCATTTCACATATTTTTTGATAAACCTCTTCCGGCGTGAGCGAGGCCGGCACGTCATCGGCGGGTCGCAGCACCGTCGCCCAGGAAACCGGCGGCTTCCAGCGATCGGGATCTGTTTTGAAAAAAAGTCCCAGCGTCCGGACGCCCGCGCCGACCGCGATGTGAAATAAACCGCCGTCCACACAGACAAAAAGATCGAGGCCTTTCAAGAACGCCGCCACGCGCGACAGATCACTGTTGGAGAAAACCGGCGGCTGAGGCGCGAACCGGGAACTGATCTGACCATAAATGCCGCGTTCGAGCGCGCGGCTGCCGGACAGAAAATCTTTCGGAGGCACGATCGCCACCAAGGAGGCCCCCGCCTCTTTTTGCAGCTTCACGGCGAGATCGCCCCAATAAGCGGCCGGCCACAACCGTTCGGGACGGTCCGGATTTCCGCCGAAAAATAACCCCACTTTTTTTTGGGCGGTGACCGGAAGAGCAAGCTTGGCCCATTCGCCACGCGCCCAAGTCTCGTTGTCGGAGCCGACTTCGAATTCGGGAGTGAAATCAAGTAGCCCCTCACCCTGTGCCCTCTCCCCGGGGAGAGGGGAGGGTGAGGGGCTCAGTGGCTTTATCAACTCCATGAACTTCACCCATTCCGGATCGCTCTCGGGACGATTCGGGAGTTCCACATGCGCCAGATACCGGCTCCAGTTCGCGCCGTCATAAAAGGGTTCCGTCTCGTAAGCCCAAACGACGCTGGCGCCGCTCAAGCGCGCGATGAGATAGCTGGTAAAAGAAGGGATATGACTGGACAGAGGAAGCGCGATCGTGAACCGCTCAGCGCGCAGGGTCCGAATGAACGACCAAAACCGAAAAGGATTGCGCATGCGCTTTTTGTCCCACACCCAGACCTTGTCCAGGCGACGGTTGTTCCGGATCGCAATCGCATTATAAGTATCCGCCAAAAAATGGATTTGGATGGAAGGATAGGTTTTTTTCAGCGCGCGAAATATTGGCGTGGCCAGGAGCAAATCTCCCAACCCTTGATGCGGCCGGATGAAAAGAATTTTGGCGGACGAATTTTTCTTGATGAGAGGTTGAACGTCCGCGGGCGTCACTTTTTTGACCGGCGCGAAGGTTCCCAGGATCCGCGACAGCGCGTTGCGGCTCCAACGTTCGAGAAAAACTTTCATGCGCGTTTCAGGCGCACCACAGCGCTGGCCAGGATTACGAGAACGCATCCCATCATGAGTGTGGTGAGTCCGGTGTTGACTATGCCGATCACCGCTTTTCCGGCTTGGTGAGACAGCGGAATAAAATTCTGGAAGATGCTTTGCCAGCCGGCGGTGAGCGTCGTGGTCGCAACGAAGAGCATCGGGACAAATGTGATCCAGACATAGCGGGCCTTCCCCATATTGATAATCACCATGGAGCCCACCGTGAGCGCGATCACGGCCAAAAGCTGGTTGGCGATCCCGAACATCGGCCAGATAGTGCTGATGCTGCCGGTGAGAATGAAATACACCCAGGAGCCCACAACCAGGAAACTGGCGATGATCGAGCTCACGCGCGGATCGATGTGTTCGAAAGGCTTATACACTTGGCCGAGGAGTTCTTGAAGAACGAATCGGCCCACGCGCGTGCCGGCGTCAATGGTGGTCAGGATGAACAGCGCTTCAAAAAGAATCGCGAAGTGATACCAATAGGACATGAAGCGTCCCATGCCGGGAAGTGCGGTAAAAACCTGCGCCATGCCGATGGCCAGCGACACGGCGCCCCCGGTGCGGCCGGCGACATTTTCTCCCACCTGCGCGGACAAGGCCGCCAGATTCGTGGTGTGCATGCCGAGCGCGGCGAACTTCGCGGCCGGCACGTTGATCGCGAAATAATCCCCGGGATAAAGCGCGGAAGAGGCGACCAGCGCCGTGATGCCGACCAATCCCTCCATCAGCATGGCGCCGTAGCCGATAGGACGGATGTCGAGCTCGTTGTTGATCATTTTCGGCGTCGTGCCTGAGCCCACAAGCGCGTGGAACCCGGAGATCGCGCCGCAAGCGATCGTAATGAAAACGAACGGAAATAACTTTCCCGGAATGATGGGACCGCCGCCGTGACTATACGCGCTGATCATCGGCTGATGGATCGGCGGATTGATCCAGAGGATGCCGAGGACGAGAACGGCGATCGTCCCCACCTTCATGTAGGAGCTCAAATAGTCGCGCGGAACCAACAGCAGCCACACAGGGAGCACCGAGGCGACAAAACCGTAAATCGCCATCGACCAGGTGATCCCGTTGCCCGAAAGCGTGAGCCACCGGCCCAGCTCTGTCCCCGCGATATTCCGCCCGAAGATCACAGCCGAAACCAAGCCGATGACTCCGATCACGGTGGCTTCCGCAATTTTCCCTTTTCGAAACCGCACCATATACCAGCCCATGAAGAGGGCCAAAGGGATACTGCTTCCGATGGCCAATACACCCCACGCACTCTCGCGCAACGCATTGACCACCGCCAACCCTAAGCCGGCCAGCGCCACGATGATGATGAACAGAACAGCGATCGCAGTCGTGAGCCCGGCGACGGGACCGATTTCCTGGCGCGCGATTTCCACCAGAGATTTCCCGCCGCGGCGTGTGGAGGCAAAAAGAATGACAAAGTCCTGCACCGCTCCGGCCAGAACGACGCCGATCAACAGCCACAAAAACCCGGGAAGAAATCCGAACTGAGCGGCCAAGACCGGTCCGATTAAGGGGCCGGCGCCCGCAATCGCCGCGAAGTGATGGCCGAACAGAACCCATTTGCTGGTCGGATGGTAATCCGCACCGTCGGCGTGGAGGTGCGCCGGAGTCCGGCGCGACGCATCGAGCATGAGGACATGGGCGGCGATAAAGGCGCTGTAGTACCGGTAGGCGATCGTCAGCACGCAAAGCGCCCCGATCATAAACGGGAACGAATTCATTGGCGGGAGAATTATACTAGTTCAGATACTTGGCGAGTTTCTCATCGATGCCCAGTTTCTGGCGGGCGGTTTCGCTGAGATACAGAGGCGCATCATCGGCTTTTTGAAGGGACAGAATGACGGACGTCGGTTCATCCGTACTTAAACGCACGCTGGCTTCCGGGCTCGAGTAATGATCGATCATTCCGTTGACATTATCGGTGCGAGCGGCATACAAGCGGTAGTTCCCGGCGGGCAAATCAAAGGTGGTCACGCCATAGGCATCGCGCGTTCCGAAAAACATCTTTTTATTTCGGGAAAAAATGTAGACGTGCGCGCCATGAACCAACGATCCGTTTTCATCGAGAATCATGACTTGAAGAGAGGCGGGAGTTATTTCTTCAGCTTGTGCGAGGCGGCAAAAACCGGCCAAGAGAAGGAAGCTTAACAGCGAGGAGCTGATCTTCTTCATCTTCATACATGATTATACTACCCTACGAGGAAGAATAAAAGAATAGGCCCAGGGGCTATAAACTTGGGCCTTTTGGACCTGCTGAATATGCGGGACTTTCTGTGAGATTTAGTTGAGGTTCTGCGCGATACCCATTTTGTGGAGTTCCGCATACCCGATGCTGGCCACTGTGTCGTCGATGGGCCGCAGGGTTAACACCACGACCGTATTGTCCCCGGGCATCACTTCGACATGGGCTTCATGGCTGGAAAAACGATCCAAATAATCGCCTGTTTTCTTCACAATCGCTGAAGAGATCCGGTAGTGGCCGGCGGGCATGGAAAGCGTGGTGGTTCCGGGGACATCTTTGCCTCCGACGAATTTTGTTTTTTGCTCCCCGTAAATGTAGACCGGCGCGTCCGGCACCAAAGCCCCATTTTCATCGAGAACCGTGATATTGACGGTTCCGCTGTTCTCCGGCTGGGCCGCGTAGGCGGCAAGTCCGCTCAGAGTGATGGTCAGACCGGCGATGGCGAAGATTTTTTTCATTTTCATTTCCCTCTCTTGGGTCGAGCATAATTCCAACCCCCTTTTTCCGCCAGGGCTTTCAAATTGCGTTAACGCCTGTTTGAGCGCATTTAGAGATCGCAGATGCCTACAACATATATTCGAAATATAGACCTGTTTTGAAATGGTCGCGTTAATCCTTCCAAAGTTGAGATTTTGGTGTTTTTGTAAAAATTCAAGTTACGTGATACACTCTCCCGCGATGTCTACGAGTCTTATCCATTCCGTGGTTCTCGGGATCACTCAAGGCCTTACGGAATTCCTTCCTATCTCCAGTTCCGCTCATTTGATCCTTCTTCCTCGGTATCTGGGATGGGACGATCCGGGGCTAGCCTTCGACGTAGCGCTGCATCTAGGGACCTTGGTGGGAGTGGTGCTGTATTTTTGGCAGGATTTATGGAAATTGGCGGAAAGTATCCTGAAACCGGCAGACCCAGCGCTTCAGGAGAACCGGCGGATGGTCCTCTTCCTTATAGTAGCGACCATCCCGGGGGCCATTGCCGGGCTTCTTCTTGAACATAAAGCCGAAACCGTTTTCCGCTCACCCATTTTAATCGCATGGACCTTGATCGGGATGGGGGCACTTTTAGGCATTGCCGATTGGTTCTGTAAGGGCGACAAGAAGATCTCGGATCTCACTGTAAAAGCGGCGGCCCTCATCGGGGTTGCCCAGGGACTGGCACTAATCCCGGGCGTTTCCCGCTCCGGCATCACTATTACAATCGCCCTGGCGCTTGGCCTAGAGCGGCGTGAAGCGGCCCGCTTTTCTTTTTTAATGTCCGTTCCCATTATCGCCGGCGCCGGCGTGCTGAAATTCAAAGCGATTCTGCTGTCTCCGGACAAACTCGCTCTGGCGGCCGGATGTTTCACTTCAGCGTTCGCGGGTTTTCTGGCGATCTGGGCGCTCATGACTTACGTGCAGACGCGGCGCTACACGCCTTTCGTCCTCTATCGATGGATTCTCGGACTCTTCGTACTCTGGCATTTCTAATTCTGGCCTTTGCGGCCAGCCTGCCTGCCGGCAGGCAGGCGTTTGCGGACCAGGTCATCATGAAAGATGGCACGGTCTACAAAGGCAAGATCATGATCGACACCGACAAGGCCATTCTTATCGGTAATCCGCCCTTTGATCCGAATTCCTATCTCCTGCAGTCCGAAGATATCGAAAAGGTTATTTACGAAGAATATCATCCCAATCCACCGGCGGAGCGCAAACGCGGGCTGACGGTGGAAAGCCGCCTGAACGGCAATGTTGTCTCTTCCGATCAATTGTCCGAGGGAACTTCGCCCAGCTTGTATATGGGGCTGGGATTTCGCGTCCATCCGCTCGTGGAGCTCGACGGCGGTTTGGACTGGACTCCGAGCATGCACTCAAGCGACGCTTTTTCCGTGTCGGACGGAACCACGACCCGGCGCTACGAGGATTTCTGGCAGTACAGCGCCGTATTCTCCGCGCGGATTTATCCGTTCTATGAGAAAAAATGGAAAACGGAGCCCTATCTCACCGCGGGATACAGTTGGAACCATCAAATTCCTAAAGGGTCAGGCGACAGTTTTACCGGCTCCGGCTGGCAGGCGGGGTTCGGCGCCATTCGCCCGATCACGACTCATCTTTTTTTGGAGAGTCGTTTCGTCTTTCAAAAAATATCCTATGACACGATTGATTTCTTAGGCCGCAGCGGCAGCATCCAGCCGACGATTGATCAAAATGTCTATTCCTTTTCGGTCGGCGCTTCCTACCGTCTCTAATTTGCTAATATTGATTTATGAGTAAGAAATTATTTTTTATCTTTGCTGGGGTGTGCGCTTTGACATCCGGGTCTTCCCTTCAGGCGGTCACCAGCCGTGTCGGAGCGGCGCAGGATCTGGGGCTGGGAATTGCGCTCGGTCAGCCGATGGGCGTGACCGGTAAATATTGGCTTGATTCGACGACAGCCGTCGACGCTTTTGCGGGGTATCACTTCAATCACAATTTCGACATGCATGCCGATTATTTATGGCATTCCTTTTCCAGCTTTAACGTCAGCAGCGGACGGATGCCTTTCTATCTGGGAGTCGGCGGCCGCGTGAATTTAGGGGACGATTCCAATTTCGGAATGCGTCTGCCTCTGGGCGTGTCTTATCTTTTCCCCAACGACCCGATAGAGGCGTATGCGGAAGTGGCTCCCGTCGTGAGGCTCTTAAAAGATATCGGAATCGACATTGACGGCTCTGTTGGACTCCGCGTTTACATCAACTACCTCAAGTAATGACTTCCTTGCAGGCTGAAAAACCCCACCCGGCCGTCGAGCATGTGCCGCTCTTAAAAGGAAAAAAGATCGCCGTCTTCGGCGTCGCCAATAAATGGAGCATCGCCTGGGCGATCACGCAGGCGCTCTCGCGCGCCGGCGCGCAGATCGCACTGACGTATATCGATGAGCGGACCGAAGAAAAAGTGCGGTCTCTGGCAGCCACCTTGCCGCATCATCCGCTGATTCTTCCTTGTGACGTGACGCAGGAAGATCAGGTGGACACCGTTTTTGCCAAGATCAAGCATGAATTCGGGACTCTGGACGGAATCATCCACGCCATCGCGTTTGCGAAAAAGGAAGAGCTGGAAGGATCGTTCCTGAAAACATCCCGCGACGGATTCCGGATCGCGCTCGAGGTGAGCGCCTATTCGCTGGTCACTCTGGCGCGGGCCGCGGCTCCCTTGATGGAGTCCGGAGGATCGATCGTCACGCTCTCCTATATCGGCGGCAAGCGCGTGATCCCCAACTACAACGTGATGGGCGTCGCCAAAGCGGCTTTGGAATGCTGCGTCCGCTATTTGGCTGCGGAACTGGGCGAGAAAAATATCCGCGTGAACGCCATCTCGGCCGGCCCCGTGAACACTTTAGCGGCGCGCGGCATCGGCGGTTTTCAGGATTTGGTCAAGCACGTCGGAAACAAAGCCCCACTCAAGCGCAACATCGAAGCTGAAGAAGTGGCCGACACCGCCCTTTACCTCGCCAGCGCTCTATCGCGCGGCGTCACAGGAGAAACCCTGTACGTCGACGCGGGCTACCACATCGTCGGCGCTTAAAGAATCGACTTATCTTTGACGGTGATGTCGGAGTATCGTCCGGTGGGTTTGACGCTGGAAGGATCGAGAAGTTCCGGTTTGTCGGCTTGGACGACGGCGTAAAATAAATCCTGCATGTCCTCCGGCGTTTTGGCGTCGGAATCGACGATAAAACTGAAATAAAGATTCGCGTATTTCGCGAGCAGATCCTGCACCGCCGGTTTTTTATCCCCTCGCCAATGCTGCTGCAGCGCGTCGAAGATGGATTGGTCCTTCGCCCAGTCGGCAAAAACGACCTTGGCGTTCTGCTCCGCATCAAAAACCACAAGCTCATAGATCCCCGGCGTCTGGGGAGCATGATTGTAGAGCGCCTCTTCCTTGAACCGGTAGCTGCGCTCGGACTGCCAGATGCCGAACTCTTTTGTGGTGGCCAAGGTCACTTCAAGACTTCCGCGGGCGGATTCACGCCGGCCGTTTTCTCGATCGGAGCTTCGACGAGATTTCCCCACTCCGTCCAGGACCCGTCATAGTTCCGCACATTGTTGTAGCCCAGCAGATACTTGAGGACAAACCAGGTGTGGCTGGACCGCTCGCCGATGCGGCAATAGGCGATGGTTTCTTTCGTCGGCATGATGCCTTTGCCTTGATAGAGCGCTTTGAGATCTTCGACGGATTTAAAACTGCCGTCATCTTTCACGGCCTGGACCCAGGGAATGCTCTGGGCGCCGGGAATGTGGCCGCCGCGCTGCGCGGTCTCGCTCATCCCCGGAGGCGCGATGATCTTGCCCGTAAATTCATCCACGGACCGAACATCGACGAGATTGTATTTCTCCGGTTGGGTGAGCGTGCTCATGACCTGATCGCGAAACGCGCGAATCGCATTGTCCGGCTCCTTGGCCTTGTACGCGGTCGGCGTGATGGAAGGTTTCTCGGTGGAGAGAGGACGATTTTCGAGCACCCATTTCTTGCGGCCGCCGTTCATCAGCTTTACATTCTTGTGGCCGTAGTAATTGAACTGCCACAGCGCCCAGGCGGCAAACCAGTTGTTGTTGTCGCCGTAGAGAATAACCGTGGTTTCGGGGGTAATGCCCGCCGCACTGCAGAGGGCTTCAAATTGAGATTTACTCGCCAAGGTCCGGCGGAGTTGATCTTGAAGCTGGGTTTGCCAGTTCCATCCCACCGCGCCGGCGAGATGCCCTTGATCATAAGCGGCCGTGTCCACGTCGACTTCGACAAGGCGCAACCCCGCGTCTTTGGAATGAGCCGCGACCCAATCGGTTTCTACTAAAGCTTCAGGATGTGCGTAATTTGCCATAAAGTCCTCCAAATGTTGATTCCAATTTATTGTATCACGGATGGAGCCACCAGCGAAGCGCTTCAACCAGGCTGCGACCCCATACCCACAAGGCGCGGAGTCCTGCAGGATGGAACGCCTTTCGCGCTTCCGGAGTTCCCACAAACCGCCAATGCCACGGCTCGTAGCTCACGCCCTGCCAATTCCCCGGCGGAAAGGAGAGTTCAAACTGAAATCGGGCGGCATGTTCCTTCAGCCACCGAAACGCTTTCGTGCGCTCAAAAAGAGGATTGTCGTCGGCCTCCGCATCGTCCCCATCCCCGATATCCAGCACCCATCCGGTCTGATGCTCGGAGAAACCGGGCGGCGCCAGCCATCGGATGCCGTTCCGCGGCCCATATTTCCGTTTAGCTTCCTCAAATTGTTCCCGCTGCAGTTTCGGATCCCGAAACGCCCAGATGACATGCAGCTTCACACGATCGTGGCTGGACGCTTCCGTCATCCGCTGATAGGCCGTCAGCGTCTCCAACCGCGCCAGATGCGTCAACTTCCCATCTCGCGAATATCCGATCGGCAACAATTTGGTGGCGTCAGCAAGCGGGCATAAACGATGAATGACGAGGCTGGACGGCAACAAGCGCATGGGCGCTATAGTATGTAAGTTAGGAGGAAAGGGTCAATTAGGCAGCACCCAGAAGATTATGCCCATAGTGCCAAGATGATGAAGAAGGATAACGAAGACTTTTTTGATGTTCTGTTGCGAGCTTATCTAGGAGATCGCTTATAGAGCGAACTTCTAAATTACCTATTTGTTCCAAAACTAATTCTGTAGAACGAAAATTCATAGCTATGAGCGCGGCATGATCTTCTCGGCTTTTCGGCCGCCATGTTTGGAGCTCAGCGGGATGTGCTCCGCGCGGCAACACCTGCCCGTGCGCCCACGCAAAAATATGTGAGACCCATCTCCTGAAAACCATCGCATCGCCCAACGAGCGCAAGAGAATTCTCCGGCCAGGGAACAATTGTCCAATTGCAGTCTTCAATATTCCCAGAATTATGGAACGCAGTTTCAAGGGCATAATGACGAATAAAAATTCTTCAACAGCAGCCACGGTCTTAGCCGATATGATGTTCGGGGCTCCCAAAAAGAGAGCCGCAACGAACAAAGGTCTCCATAAGGGGATCATGCCAGCGATGGTAGGCTTCTCCGATAATGCAGATGTCTGAAGCAATGTAAGCGCCCAGCCTTTGCTGTCCCAGCCTAATTGTGCCTCGGCTTCTTGGGGAATTTCGCCTGAGGCCGCCTGAATTTTTACCGCTACGCTGGCTATTGCCCGGACCAGCTCGTCAGCTTCAAGCAAATTATTGAATCCTTGCGCGGGATCTGCCGGGACAATTCGAAAACCGCCTTCAGGAGACAAGATGGCTTGGAACGATTTGGTGCCTGTACGCGGCTTATTGATGTTGCCCGTTTGACGATTGACAAGGTAACGTGTCGGGAATTTGACCAAGGTATCATCATCCGAAACTAAGGCAAGGTAGCCTTGGGCCATTTCGATTCCAACCAGCTGTGGCCGTGCAACAAGAATATCGGCGGTTTGAATAAGGACCGAGTAAGGGCCTGCCACCGATTTAACAATCCAAATTGCAGTCGCTGTATCCCGCTCCGACACTTTATATTTATGCCGCTCGGCATAAGCCTCCCGCGTATAGAGAGAAGCGTAAATCTGCTGAACCGCATGTACAAATTGGTTATAGCCTTTAACATGCGGATGAGTCGCATAAGTTCCCGAGCCAAAGCCAGGATAGGCCGGTAAATTGTCAACGGTCGTGGATGCTCGAATGAAAGCTCCACTTTCAATTGCTTCCAGGAACCAAGGCGATGCCCGCAATTCAGTCACGAGTTCCGAAGAGTCCAAGAAATTCGGCGATAAAATAATTCGCTGCATAGTACTGAGAGTTCTATCGACGTCCTTACCCTCGTCAAGCTTTTCTAAAAGCGCCTGAAATCTTTCCCATTGGCCGCTGGCTTTTAGGAGATGGTCAAAAGTTCTATATGGCAAAGCGGCGCTTTCAGGAAAGCTGACCCGCAAAAGCGGATCAGAAGGCTTCAAATCGGCATGGGCAAGTGCGGCCAATGAAGCGGCTTTATATCCGACTTCTCCGGGATCTTCCATACGGGGATCATTTGGCTTTACAAAGAGGGGGCCTTTTCCCAGCTGCATGGATGCCGGAATGACGTGTACCCAAGGAGCCGGACGCATGGCTTTATAATCCAAGTAGGGTTTTTCATCAGAGGGAGTAGCGGGCCGAAGCACAACGCCATCTTGTGAAACCTCGAGATATGTCGGTTTATTGTGTAATGATTGAAGAGTTCCGTCGAAACCCGGCCAAAGTGCGTAAGGCGCATCCCCCCATCGCTTCGAGACATCTTTGCCATGTTGCCCCTTGCCTGCTTGCTGGAAGGTCAGCAGACCGCGGAAAGGACCGGCGGAGACAAGCCATCTGGAAAGGTATTCTCCCGCAACAATTGAATCTTGCGGGATGGCTTCAAGCCGTTCCTTCGACTCTAAATCCTCTTCTGAAAGGAATACGAGATTCCCCATTCCGACGCCTTCTACACGGGCAACCGGTTGCTTTACGCGTAGATCCTCTTCGGATCCTGAAAATCTCTTACTCGCTTCCACTGTCGGCAACTCAGAACCTTTTCGAGCTCTTAAAACTTCTTGCAAGACGGCTAATGAATGTGAGCTCTGAGCAGGATGTTCCAAAACCGTGATCCGCAATTGCAGCATACGGATGAGCTCATCCAGCGCCGCGTTCGGCAGGCCAAGCAGAATCCGTCCAGCCAATGAAACCGAAAGTGTTTCAAGCAAGACCACAATACCGACCAAGTGAAACGGCCCTGCCAGAGAATAGCCCTCAAATTTAATGCGGCTTCCAAAGCGTTCCCACAGACGATAGATATCGACACTATCCGCGATCACTCGAGACAAGAGTTCTGGCTCAAATCTGAATTCTCCTTGGCTTGGCTCAATGAGCGCGGCCCAACGTGCTGCGTCTTCCAATGGCATCCCCAAAAAGAGAGCTACCAGAACCTGACGGTAAGCAAGCGCAAGCGTTCGAAACAGACGTGCATCCAACCATGAGGGTAACTCAAAAGGCGCGGCAGCCCGCATCGTGTTAACCCCATCCCTATTGCGACCCGAAACTTTAGTGAGCCAAGTCTCTAACGCAGCCCGGGCCACCCTTTGATCTTTCGAGTCTGGCATCGGCCAAGGCCGCGGTTCGAGATTCATACGCATTCCGATAATACCAGGCAATGTTTGGCACAAAAGCTCACTCCTGCAATAAGCCCCATCGACGGACGGGTCCTTCGCCAACTCATCGACTTCATGCTGCGCTAATCCGGTGACGAAATAGATAAGTGTATGTGGCGCATTCGTAATGTCTGGCGGATTAATTTTGCGTGTAAGTTCAGTACCAGGTGTTCCCCCAAAATCATAGTCCGTGAGTACAAGATCATAAGGAACCCCGGCTTCGCGCGCCGATTGGACTATTCTCCATGCATCACTAATATTGGTAGCCCAATCGGCTAAAAGGGTACATCGAAACCGACTTTGAAGTTCCTTAGCGATTTCCGTTAGAAGGGTTAATTCAAATTTTCCATCATCCACGAGAAGAATACGAATTATTCGATCTGGATTTTTAATGGCTGGAAAAGCTGAAGGTGCGATTCGTAGTTCTCCACTTTCGGCATGAGAACTTTGAGAAAAATATACAGTCTGCAATGTTGGATTTGAGACCATTTGCGATTTTTGTGGATGCGCCGTCGCTACCCGCGCAAGCACGGGACTAGTGTGGAAGAATGGCACGATGCTGACGGGCTGACGGGAGCGCTCGAACGTCCAAACAGTCATCTTTTCGCCGTCAGGAATTTCAGATAAAGAGTCTATCCGCTTTTTGCGCCACCAATCAGTCATCACGAAGGATTGCCGCGCGGTTGGCTTATTCTGCAAGCTGTTGTGATGGTTAGGGTCGCCGAGACCCAAGCTCGTCAATGTCGGATGATCGAAATTGCCATTCCCCTGGGAGCCATTCCCATTGCGAAGCGAGATTTTTCTTCCGCGGACCCATTCCTGAAGCGTCGGGATAACACGATATTCGTAGACATAATCGATACTCTGCCGGTCATTATCAAATGCGATATTCTTGGGCTGTTCGGAGTCTATAAAGATAAATTTATCGGGATAGACTCGCTGAATCTCTTGAACCATAGGTTCGGTTTCGTTTCTATAAGTTACTATGCGCTCCTCAACTGTTACTGGGTCGTCATCATTTCGCCTTCTCGATGCGCTA
>Ga0206852_1103_pt2 | contig 16544 bp, 15 predicted proteins | sample Alteio_BWOrgCont_14_FD_152849 | JGI IMG/M metagenome (GOLD analysis project Ga0206852, IMG submission 152849) | Enriched cells from forest soil in Barre Woods Harvard Forest LTER site, Petersham, Massachusetts, United States -... | ecosystem: Environmental > Terrestrial > Soil > Temperate forest >... | reverse complement strand
CAATTGGCACTATCGAAGTCTGGACGAATCTCTGATCGCTTTTTCAAATCGATGGGTGTATGACGACAGACTTGTTACGTTCCCGAACCCACGACACAACAATGCGATATCTCATGTCCACGTCCAATCGAGTGATGAAGCGGACGGCGATGAATCAAGTTCCTCTGCTGAAGTCAGGAAGGTGGTGGAATTAATTATTCGATACGCAGAAGAACGCCCCGCTGAGACACTCGGAGTGATTGCCCTGGGCGTCAAGCATAGCCAACGGTTACAAGCAGCGCTCGATATTGAATTACCAAAACATCCTGACTTGGATGCTTTTTTTGACCAAAATAAGCCCGAACGATTTTTCATTAAGAACTTAGAACGAGTGCAAGGCGATGAGCGTGACGGCATCATTCTTTCAATAGGCTACGGCAAAGACCGTTCTGGTCGCTTACCGTATCGATTTGGGCCTCTGTTGTATGCGGGGGGCGAGCGGCGACTCAACGTCGCAATAACTCGTGCTCGCCGTTCGTTAACACTAGTATCTGCGTTTACTCATATGGATATGGACCCACAACGAAGTAACGCGCTCGGGGTAAAACTTCTCCGAGAGTATTTGCAGTACGCGAGTACAGGTGGGAAGAACTTGGGCGACAATGGCGCAACCGACGTTGCGTTAAATGATTTTGAACAGAACATATTCGATGCGCTGCTAGCTAAAGGTATCCCACTGATACCACAATACGGCGCGTCTCAGTATCGGATCGACCTAGTGGCTCAACACCGCAATAACCCCGGCCAATTTGTAATGGCTATCGAATGTGACGGTGCGACGTACCACTCGTCTCCCACGGCTCGTGACCGCGACCGTTTGCGACAACAACATCTCGAGGCGCTGGGGTGGAAATTCCATAGGATTTGGTCCACTGAATGGTTCTTACACAAGGATAAGGAAGTCGAACGAGCTGTCCGAGCTTATGAACAAACGCTGGTCAATCTGGCGAAAGAGGAAGAGAACCTGAACTCTATGCCGACCCGCGAAAAGACCGAGCCGAAAGCTTCACAATTTACAACGAAGGCTAGGTCGAAGCGTCCCTATATCGCTAAGAATTCTTCCATTGATAAATATAGTGAATTCGAGCTTGTCGAGATTGTTCGATGGATTAATTCGGATGACAAACTTCGGACAGATGAGGAAATAGCCGACGAAATGATTGAAGAGTTGGGTTTTAAAAGACGTGGAATCAAAATTGACACTCATATTCGTCGTGCTATAGATAGATTCCGTTCGCAGTGAGTCCTCTATAATTTAAGTATGTCCGGAGCCGCCCCCCGTATCTCGGCCTAATCTTTCTATAACCTCTCGAAGTGCCATCGCCGTGTTTGAACAAACCGGTACCTGGTACGAATCAGCAAATTAAGCGGTTTGTTGGGACACATGCCGACGAATGATGTATTGATTTGGAGGGCTGCCCCAAAAGCGCATGCGCCGTAAAACGCAATCGGTGATTCGCTCAGGTTTATCGATCATATCTTCGACAAATTGGCGAAATTTTTCTCTTTGTTGAGTGGTCTCCTGCCCGAAGTATCCCAATAAGAAATTTGGATCAACCAAAGGGTCTAGTTCTCCGCGGATCAATCGACCATAATTACTCCAGGCATAATCTTCCGGACGTACGACCATCCCGGCCCGTACCGGGTTTAAATAAATGTAGCGTGATACCGTCGTAAAATACGCATCTTCTTCAACCGGAATGCTGTGGAAACGGCCCTGAAAGACATGGCCGACATGGTCATGTTTGCGGTTAAACCAGATGGCATACGACTTTTGGAAGCATTGCATAGCTTGTGAAAGTGAGCTGTCGACAGTCTGTAGTAGTAAATGGAAATGATTGGTCATCAGGCAATAAGCATGTAAACGGAAAGGGAAATCTTCACGCGTTCGGCTGAGGAATTGGAGAAAACGGTGACGGTCTTCGTCGTCATGAAAAATGGGCAGCTTTTTCACCCCACGAGAAATGACGTGATAAGCGAGTCCTGGGATATCGATGCGAGGAATACGAGGCATTCCATATACTTAGAGTAAAAAGTCTCAAAAATATTCATGGCAAATGGCTTATTTTTCTCCTTTGTACCAGGTACCGGTTTAGGGTTCGGGCGCCACACTGCCGGCGCCCGTCCGCCAGTCGTGTGGCGGACGAATCCCTCTCCCTCCGTTGTTTTTCTCGCGCGTAGAATACTCTGTAACTTCATCGACCCCTGCTTGTCCTATATACATAAGACATAAGGAGGAAACACTTATGTATAAAAAAATCACTTCAGTCACGCTCGGACTTTTAACAACAGGATCTTTTTTGGCGTTTCCCGTACAGGCTGGCGATAAACCGGACATCGCTTCTGTGCCGGGACAAACGGCTATTGAGTCACCTACTCCGCAGCCGCCTCAGCCGGAGTCTACGATACACCCTCTGACTCCGTCGGTGCCAGGAAACGTGATGCGGGATAAAAACGGCACGCCGATGCTCGTGGTGCAATTCGAACTGGACCATTACGATATTCCTAAAGCGTTTCAACCTCAGCTCGATGCTTTTGGCCAATATCTTAAAAATCATCCGGGCGCCACAGCGGAACTGACCGGCTACGCGGATAATTCCGGCCATGGCCCTGCGAACGCAACCCTATCCCAGAAGCGGGCCGACAGCGTGATGGCGTATTTACTGTCTAACTACGGGATTGCCGCTACCCGCATCAAGGCCGAAGGAGCCGGCATGATCACGGACAAACCGGACAACAGCACCGGCGCCGCCCGACAAGCCGACCGCCGCGTCTACGGGAAAATCACAATGCCGAAGTCTTAGGCTGTTACTTTGTGCCCCCTAACCGTCTCTAAGTAGAGGGGAGGGTTTTATGCTAAAGGCTGGAAAGTTGTTGGTCTTGGGGATTGTGGCAGTTGCTTTTTCATCCGCACCCGCTTCGGCCATGCTTAGCCGCGCTTTGGTGCCGAAACCTACTGTCACGATGCCCGATTCCCTCGTGAAAGACCAAAGTATTCAAACCCTGCAGGAACAGTATCTTATTCGCCGCAGCCTTCGCGTCCACGGACTTTCGGACAACGACATCACCAGGCGTCTTTCGCGACTTTCAAACGAACAAATCCATCTGCTTGCTTCATACATTCGCTCTAAAAAAGCCAATCCGAATCCCGAAAATCCATCTTCGCTTAGAGGTGAAGTTTCTTTTTCAATTCGACAGCATTTTTGATCGCGTGGCCTCGGATGTCGTTATTAAAGTAAATAAAAATTTGCCGACGATCTTTTTCCCAGCGCTTGATTTTCCGGATCCAGCCGTCCAATGCCGCCGCCGTATAGTTTCCTGCGTACTTTTGCTCGCTCCCATGCATCCGGACATACACCAGCCGGGACGTCAGCCGGTCCGGTGAGGCCTCGCCTTTCATGTCATACTGGCAGAGTCCGACGCCGTGTTTCTCCAGGAGGTCATACACCTCATCCGTAAACCAGCTGGCATGGCGAAATTCCATCGTGCAGTCATAGCCGCGCGGCAGTACCTCCAGAAAGATCTTCAACCTTGGGATTTGCACGGGCCACGAGGGCGGCAGTTGAAACAGAACGGGCCCCAGCTTTTCCTTTAACAGGTCCGCCCGTTTGAACATCAGGCGCAAAGGTTCTTGGGGATCTTTTAATTTTTTGATATGCGTCAGAAAACGACTGCCTTTGTAGGCAAAAATGAAATTTTTCGGCGAGCGCTCATACCACTGTTTCACCGCGGTCGGCTGCGGGAGGCGATAAAAAACGCCGTTTAATTCCACCGTGTCAAAGAATCGGGAATAATAATTTAAGAATCCCGACGAATCGAGCTCCCTGGGATAAAAACGGCCTACCCAGTCACGGTAATACCAGCCTGAAGTGCCCACGCGCATCCCATCTGTTAGACCCACAAGAGGCGAAAATGTAAACTTATCCATTGGTGAATGACCTCAATCGGTGGTTTTTGATGGGCGTGGTAGCTCTTTTGGTTCTGGGATCGACGAACGCAAAAGCGGCGGGGCCTTATCGCTTTCATTCGCCTTCGGGGCGATTTGATATTTTGGTGCAGCCGTTGTCTGACGACTGGACACATGTCAAGAAAGCGCAGGAAGGGGCCGCTAAGGAATCAATGAAGCAGTACGGCCTGGATCTTTATGCGGCCAAATCAACGGAGCCGGTGAATTCGATGGTCTATTCCGATCTCAATCCGCCGATGACTCCGGAAGAGCTTGTGCGAACGATGCTGTGGAGTCCAAACGAGGCGTTTGTCGCTTTACCCGACCGGCAGAAGGCGCGGGAACAGAACCATGTTTTCCAGCTCGTGGCGTCTCTGTCGACCAATAAGCTGTGGAGCCTGCAGGCCGATCACGTCCAGTGGATCGACGATCATCGCTTCGTGGGCGATCTCAATACGAAAGAGCTTCCGGGCGCGATCATCGAATTCGACGGAACCGCAGGCAAAGCAAACGTCCTGGTCCAGCCCGAGAGCGGCATCGGCTATCAGATTGCGGAACTCTCCGGCCGGCAGCTGACCGTGAAGGAAATTCTCAACGATCGCGGAACGGGACAAACCACCTGGGAGTCGTTTACGCCGTCGTGTTTTAATGTGGATCTCGACTCGCTCAAGAAACGGTCCGTCCCGTGTCCCGCGTCCGCTGCTTTGGGTGGAAGCCGTTAGAAGTAATACCGGGCTACGATGCTGACCTCCGGACGTGAGGCGTACGTCCAGTAGGTATCGTGGTAAACATCGGCGGTGGGTACGCCCTTGTCCGTCGTCTGTGTCACGTCATTCGTGTTGTGCGTCGCACCGAAGCCTGTGACCGCGGCGGCCAAACCAAGATCCGGCAATTCCTGGAAGGAATATTCCGCGCCCAAGCCAACACCATAGGTGATCGCCTGAGTGCGAGTGCGGGTCGCGTTGCCGTCGGGAGTCGCCGCGAGGGTGCTACTGAAGTCGTACGACGGACCCAGAAGCCCTTCCAAACGCAGCCCTCCTTTTTTCTTCAGAAGCATAACCAGCGATCCGGACGCGCCATTGATCTTTCGGTCCGTGTAGTTCCCGCCGTCATCGGTTAAAAAATAACCGCCCACATCGGCGCCAACGCGGTCGGTGAACCAATAGCGCAGCCCCAGACCGGGCGCCGAGAACGAATTGCTGGTATAAACGGCCGCGCCGATGCCGAGTTTTCCCGTGCGGTCCGTATCATCGGCAAACCCGCTCCGATACACGGCCGTGACGAGCCCAAGCGTTACGATCATCAAACCTGCTTTGTTTGTTGTTTTCATAAGTCATCTCCCTTTTTGATGTACTTGTGCGGGGTTAGACGTACTATGTTCGGAAGATGTTCCCCGGTTGGAAGGATTGCAAACGTGAGGGTCAGGATTGTAGGATGAACCTAATGAAGCTGAGTCGACTCCTCCCCTTGCTTTTAGCCGCCGGCCTCGCCCATGCCGAGCTCAAAGGAAAACCGATTGAGTATAAAGAAGGCAAAACAGTCCTGGAAGGCTATCTCGTTTATGACGACGCCGTTCAGGGAAAACGCCCCGGCGTGGTCGTCGTGCATGACTGGATGGGACCGAGCGCCTTTACGCAGGACCGCGCCGATGAACTCGCCAAAATGGGATACATCGCTTTAGCCGCCGATATTTATGGAAAAGGGGCTCACCCCAAAAGCCCGGATGACGCCAAGAAGGTCGCGGGCCTCTATAAAGGAAACCGTCCTCTGCTCCGCGCCCGGGCTCAAGCCGCGCTCGACACGCTCTTAGCCCAGCCTCAAACGGACGCCTCGCGCGTGGCCGCGATCGGCTATTGCTTCGGCGGGACCACCGTGCTGGAATTGGCGCGCTCGGGCGCTCCCTTGGCCGGCGTGGTCACGTTTCACGGAGGCCTCGATACGCCCACGCCGCAGGACGCGAAAAATATCAAAGCCAAAGTGCTGGTGCTGCACGGCGCCGACGATCCTTATGTGACGCCGGATCAAGTCGCCGCTTTTGAAAAAGAAATGACGGACGCCCAAGTGGACTGGCAGCTGATTAAATACTCGGGCGCCGTGCATGCGTTTGCCGTTCCCACCGCGGGCAGTGACAATTCCAAGGGCGCCGCTTACAACGAACGCGCCGCCCACCGCGCGTGGCAGGCGATGAAGGATTTCTTTACCGAGATTTTTGGAAAGTAAACTAAAAGGGGGCAGACCATGAACGGAGCATATCTACATCTGGCCATCAATCACATTCCTGTCGTCGCGATGCCGATTTGTTTTCTGGTGCTGGTCACGGGAGCGCTGCGCAAAAGTCATGATTTGATTCAGGCGGGTTTTGCGATGCTTGTTCTGACGGCTTTGATCACGATTCCCGTATGGAAAACCGGCGGCCCGGCGGCCCACACGCTGTTCCGCTATCCGGGAGCGACCGTCGAGCGCTCCGCCATTCATGAACATGCCGAAGCGGCGGAGTATGGATTGGTAGGGAGCGGGATCTTGGGCGTGATCGCTCTTTTTGGTTTGTGGCTGTCGCGCCGCCCGGAAGGGGCCCCGACGCTTTTAGTGGGAATGGTTATTCTGGGCTCTTTGTTTGTCTCGACGATATTCGCCAGAGTGGCTCATCTCGGCGGAGAAATCCGTCATCCGGAAATAGAATCCGGCGCTCCTCCGGCGTCATCCACGATGATGATGGCGCCCGGACAAAAAGCTCAATAACAATACTTCGCGAAAAAGGACACCTGTTGGGACGCCTGCGCCTCGTCGGCGGGCACCCCCGTCACGTTCAGCCGGCAGCGGCCTTCCGCGAAAACAGGATACAGGTGGGCTCCGTAGATTTCCCGCGCCGCTTCGGGTTTCGCTTTGGGATTGCGGAAAAGACCCGCATAGGATTCTGAAAAAAGCGTTTCGATCGCCGTTCCCTTTGTCAGCGCCTGCCATTCTTTCTCCGTCTCTGAATTTCGCCTGAGCGCCTGCGCATGTTCTTCCTCAAGCCGCGCTAGATCGTGAACCATCGCTTTCACAAATGCCCGCGTGATCGGGTGTTCGAACGAAGACCCGCGCGCGCGAATCGTCCCGGCTAATTGGGGGCCCAGCGCTTGACTCTTCGCGCGGTCCGGATGAAACACCAGCAAGAGTCCGCACGGGCGCAGCGCGAAAGTGACAAACGCTTTCGTCGGGCTGATCGCGACGGCGAAAGGAATCGCCGCATCGATAAAAGGCTGGATTTGCGCCTGAAAACTTTTGCGCATGATCTCCGCGTAGGAGGCTCCACCCAGTAGGCGCGCGTATTCAAAGCCGGAATAGGCGCGATCAAGGACAACGGGTGCTCCGGCCGATTTGGCGCCCTGCGCGCGTGCTTTGACAACATCCGCCGACGGCACGCGGCCTGTGGTGTTTAATGGCCCCGCTTGATAGAGCGGCAAGACGCCTTCGCCTTGGGCGATGCCGTCTGCCGGAAATTCCTGGAAACGGAGGCGGGCCGAAGCGGCCAGCGCTTTGTATGCCGGCCAGCCGAGTTCTTCGACCGAAAGGGTTGTGAATTTTTCGTTCAAGAGAATGGCGACTTGAATGGCGGTCTGAACGGCGCCGGTGCCGGCGTCCGACGGAAGAAGCAGTTGAAAATGCGGCCACAGCGTTTCGGGCACGCCCTGCCAGCGCAGCACGGCGTCCAACATTTCTTTCTTCAGCGCATCGGAATTGAAGTAGCTCCCCGATCCGGAATCCCGCAGTTCTTTTTCGACGTATTCCAAAAGCGTGGGCGACGTCGGCAGCGGTTTTCCGTCTTTACCGAGCAAGATCCCGATGCCGTAGTTTTTGCCTTGAGGATCTTTTTTGCAGAGAATGCCGGCAATCTGATTGGCATCCAGCCCGGATTCGCGAAGCTTCTGAGCTTCCGCAAGGACGTCGTCGCCAAAGGTTGTCGTGCCGGCCATATCGATATTATCGTAAAAAAGCTGTTACTTTTCCGGGTTTTGGCCTGTCGAATAGGGAAGGAGGACTGATTATGAAAACAAAAGAACAAACCATGACGGTTTTTGCGATGGCGCTACTGGCTGGTTTTGCCATGGCCCTGGCTCTCGGAAGCATTGGGGTAGGCCTCGTTCATGCGGATCCCCCTACGGCACCGGCCAGTCTTGCCCAAGGAAATACGGTGAGCGGTTCTGTCACCAATATCGATACGGTGAACAATACCATCCAGGTCAAAGACAACAGCGGGCAGATCCAAACGCTGCTCATTAATCAGAGCGTCCAAATCGCCCGGAATAATCAGCCTGTGACCATCAACGATCTCAAAGTGGATGACGTCGTTACCGTAACGTCTTCGGGCCACTGACGCTGGGGTTTCCGCGTTCATAGAAGCGCAAGAGCCGGTGGGCTTCTTTCGTAATGCCGATGCGCACGCTTCGGCCGACACGACCCGTGGGTTTGGCGGGCGTTCCCAGCCAGATCGGTCCCGGCGCGCACAGATCAAGGCCGTCATAGCGTCGATCAATGGCAAGCGCGGTCGCAAGGCGCCCCGGCCCGCGCGCCAAGTCATGCAAAGCGGCTCCCTTTCGCCGACGCTGCATCAGCGCGATGCCTTCCAGGGGTTCGATCGCTCTGATAAGAACTCCGCCACCGATACCGTCCACTTCGCCTGAGACGTTCAAGGCATGCCAGTTTCCGTAGATGAAATAGACATAGGCATGCCCATGCTCCAAAAACAGCGATTGATTGCGCGCGGTCTTCCCGCGAAAAGAGTGGGCGGCCGCATCGCCCACCACATAAGCTTCCGTTTCAACGATGCGCCCGCTCATCCGTCCGGAAGAATGATCATGCACCAGCGTCTTGCCGATTAAATAGCGCGCCAGTGCGAGGGTCTTCACGGGCAGTTCCGAACGACGAAGGCGGCGAATACGCAGCATGCGATGTGTAAAAATTTTAATAAATTAGGCAGCGCGCTTTGCGGCTTGCTCTTCGGTAGTCTGGCGGTGAGCGGGATTCGGCTCAGCCGGGGCGGCTATTTCTGCGGGAGGCAGGACCGCAGATGGGTGTACCGGCAAGTCAAATGCAAACGTTGTTGCTAATTGGCGTTTTTCCAGCGGAACATCCTTTTGGCTTTGGCTGGTCACTTTCACTTGCGCGCCAAGACGCTGGGCGGCATCGCGGATTGTAGGCAGGCCCAGACCTCTCAATAGCAAACCGCCTTCCTGCTTGGTTGAAAAACGTTCCGGGTATGTCCCAGCCAATACTGATTTTGCCTGCTCCAGTTGAGCGTTATTCATGCCATCGCCGTCGTCGGATACTTCGACATGGATCCCTCGGCCGTCGTTGAAAGAGCTTAAACGAATTACGATTCGTTCCGCCTTTGCATCGGAGGAATTGCCAATCAAATTGATCAGCAGGTTATAAAGCGATGATTTATCCACTGTAATCGGCGGCAAATAGCTGTCGGAGGCAATTTCAACAAGCCCACGAAACATGACCTTCAGCCAGGAGAGAAGATCGACATCCTGCCCCCACACCTGTTCACCACTCAGGATAATCCAGGCCCATTGAATGGCGTTCGGCAGATCAGCCGTTGCTGTATCGCTATCTGCAAGTTCTTGATTCTCCTGAACCAGCTTCTTAATGTCCACCAACAATTGAAGTCCGGATTGCTGCAATTGGCGGCCTTCAGCGGCAAGCCTGATGGTTTGAAAGCCATCTCGTTCATCTTTGTCAACGCGACTACACCAAGCGTCATACTGAGCCCAGAATTCAGAATATCGCTGAAGGACCTGATTGAGCTTCTCTTTAAGCGGTCTTTTAGTCTTCCGAAGATCTCTTAAATCTTCAAGTGCATTTCTCATTGTGGCCAATTTGAGTGCCAGCGTATGATGAGCCTTTCTAAAGTTAAATATCCACTGTAAAGGGTGCGCAACGACATTGACGTCTCCCGTGTGGGCAAGTAGTCGATATTTCTCTGCAATGAGGCGATTAAGGGGTCGGAAATTCGTGAGATCACCGATGAGCAATTCACTGCCGATGACAGGATCCCCATCTTCTATTGCAACAGACTCTTTGGAGAAATCAATTCGGCGTTCATGAAAATAATCGGTATAGTATTTCTTGCTCTTAGGAAAAGTCAGTTCCACCACGGCATGGCGGTATCCATGCTGGGCGGCAAACCCGTACAAGGCGTCTAAAAGGGTGTGTCCATAGCGGCGCCGCAGGACGTCGTCTTTCAAAATCAGGCGTGGACCATGCACGGCGTCGCCCACAAATCGAATCTTAAACTCTTCTGCCTTGCGGCCTTCGATCCAGAGATCGCCTTCAATCGCCTCCGGCGTGAGTAACTTTTGGGTTTCAAATCGCACGGGAAGTCCCGCAAACAACATTTTTGTTAACTCTTCCGATTGCTCTTTCGGCGTCTTCCCTGTGAGCGTAAATCCCGGTACAGGAGTGGCAGCCCTGGAGGTATCCTTGTTATCCATCCCCGCACGGGGGTCGACTTGGGCCATCGCCGCTATTTCCACGAGCGCTTCACGGAGCGTCGCAGGCGACGCGGCCAAGGAGGTCGTCACATGGTCCAAGCCGATCGTTGACGTTTCCGAGGGAGTACGTCCGGAGGTTCCCGCAGGAAGCGCCAGCGCCTGTGAACAAAACACGCCATGCGTTGCAAAATAGACCCCTGGACGCGTTACGCATTGCGCATCACGCATTGCGGCTGTTGACGACGCGGCGATCATCGCCGGAATCAGCATGAGTGCGACCAGTCGATGGAGGAAGTTCGGTTTCATAGGCTCATGCGGCGCGGAGGAATTCACCTGACCGGTGGTTGGATAAATGGAGAAAGCTGGCCAAGGTAGGAAAGGCTAACCAACCGAGCATACGCATCAGAAAATTACTAGAGGATGATTTTTGTTGGGAAGATTCGGCCTGGGTATCGACAATCATTATTAAACTGACCATATCCACAGGAGGGTTAATCCGAAGGTCCGGTTTGAATAATCCTTTCGTTCCAAAAGATAAGAAGCCGCCCCCATCGGTCGCCAGCGCGTATTGAAGCTCAATCCCGTTGGCTTTTGACCAGGACATTAATTGATTAGCCACTCCCCTATGGCTCAGAGGTCGAACCAGGCCTCCCAAGGGTGTCTTGTCAACTCCCATAAACAAATTCCCCTGGCGATCCATGGCCACAAAACCCCATTCATTGGAATTCATCGTCGAAAGTTCCGGCACGATTTGCCCCTTGCCCGTGGAATCCGGCCAGATCAAACGCGGACCTAGCTGCGCCGCTTCCTGAAAGTGATCGATGAGTTTCATGACTTCCCCTGTATGAGTCGGCGCTACCAAAAACTGCGTTTGTCCGTTTTTATTTAAAGCGATGATCCCGTTACCAATGCCTGAGTTGGGACTTGTTAGAGCCGAATCGAACGGATGACGCACCTGGCCTTGCGACACCACCAACCCCGCCGGATCCTTGAATGTCGCCGGGGATACGGTGCTGTTCGGCACGACCATATAGATATAAGCGCTGACATAATTCGCGACGACCGCGGCCATTGCCCCGGGTGTTTGATCCAAATAGTCTTGGAGGGTATGGTCACGGCCGTGAATATCCCTATAGACTTTCATTCGAATCTGGTATCGGGGTGTGGAAGCGAGCGGAACCTTCAGGATGTCATAGACCAGCTGGTTTTCTTGTAAATGGAAATGAACAAATCCCTTGGACATCTTCGCCGTGCCGGCTCCTGGAATGGGTTTCCATTTGTGCATATCAAAAAGGTAATACACCGCTTTGGAGCCTTCATGATGCAGATCGTGCAACGCTAGAAGCGGATTCTTTCCGTATCGCCACACACCGGAAACAAGGAACAGCGCAACGATAGGAACCCAACCCATATACCCCATTCGCTTAAAACTATGGACCAGTCCACGTCCTACCTTTTGCCAGAGATTCTGGATGGCCAAACTACTGAGGACCGTTATGGCTCCGGCCAGAAAAAGAGCGACCAAGGTTCCCATATCCGGATCATAGGCCGTAATCAGAATCTTCACGAGAACCATCGCTGCTAAAGAAAAGCCAATAAGGAGCAATACCTGCTTTAGAACACCCGGGCGGGACTCCGCGGCATCGCGCCCTGTTTTCGGAGGTGACGAAACCGTCCCCGCAGGTGGGGATGCGGCGGGCTGGATCGTTGCGGGCTGCAGAGGCTCTACGAACCAGCCGTAACTTCTTCTTCGCGATCCCCAACCGCCGTCGAATACTTTGAGGTATCTTGCTTCATCGGGATCGATGTAGGCCAACTTTTTGGCCGGAACATGAAAATCAAACATGAGGCGCGAGATTGCGCCGGGGCCTGTAATCTCCGTTCGCCGGCGGGCAAAGTATTTGAGCGCCGTTATGACGTCTCCGAAAAGCATGTATTCGCGCAAGTTCTGCCCGCGGGCCACAAGACGATTCCCCAATTCCGGCTGCATTCCGTAGAGCATCTCGGATTCCCACGCATCCGGATTGACATTCAAATATTTTGCCGCATTGAAAGCCCAGGCTTGTTCCCGTGGATTCATCGAGGCAATCATCGGATACACCGCATCCGCATTTTGAAGAAGTTTTACTGTGAGCTTGCGGTAGCTCCGGTCGACCTCCTCCTGAGATTGCCAGACAAGATAGGCCGCTTTCTTTTCTCGCTCGTAATAAGCGCCTTTGGCAATCCGGATGCCGGACTTTCGTCCGCCGGCACGCGCGCGCTGGATAAGCTCGTCAATAATTGTGGAGCTGTCCTGAAAATAGGTTTGGACCATAATTCCCAACCCAGTCCACCCCGGTAAAGCGTCCTGCAAACGGTGAAAGAGTTCAATCTGTGCGGCTCGATCCTCACGGAATTCGCCATCGATAACGAGATAAAGTCCTGCTTCTTGGCACGCCTGCGCGATGGGAAGCACCATTTTGAATGTCTCATCCTGGTGATTCTTAAAATCGATGTCAAAAGCGCTGAATTTGATCGCCACCTGCCGTTTAAGCGGCGGATCATTTTTCCAACGCTCCCCCGCCTTCCGCGCCAGCATCAGATATTGATCAACCTTCTGCTGAGCTTCCTTGCGGCTCGTGGCCTGTTCTCCGGCAAGACAAATGATAGGACTCCTGCCCTTGCTTTCTTCGAGCTCTATCGCGCGAGCCATCACGTCGAAGTTCTCGGCCGACCCCGGAACAACATAGTGACGCCCGATCCAGTGCACGCCAATGACAAAAGCCAGCCAAGGCAAAATCCCCAACGGCCCGGTAAAAATACCGCCCCAAATATCCCGGGACATTTGCCGCAGCAAATGCCAATGAGCTTTAAGACGCTCTAACGCCGAGGCGGATGCCGCAGGATACATAGCTAACCAATGATCGAGTTCCTGATCAAAAAGGTAAGTGCCGACTTGCATAACTCTTTCATGGAATGGACGGCGATGTTCTTCACGAATAGCCGACATATCTTTTTCAGCCATTTCCGTAGAGTCGAAGGCGACTTTTTGATCTCCTTCGATCAATGGACCGTTAAGCGAGGCAGGTTGTATCAGCACGGCTGTTTCTTCAGCCACGCGAGAATCGAGATCATTCCTTCGGCGCTCAATCCCCAAGAGCTTTTGAATTGACCCTTTTCCTTTACCCAGTGCGGCGGCGGACGGAATCTTGTTTTTCCGCATCTCGTCGTAAACCGACCCAAAGGCGTAGCAGGCGACCTGATACAACCAGGAGTTTGCGATAAAGAAAGCGGCCGCAGAAGGTAGAGCAATCGCGACGCGTGTCAAAATCGACCCATGCATCGTCCAGGCGAACGCGATGGGAATCAAAGGTGAAAGCGCTACGGCTAAAGCGCCTCCCGTGATTACCCAAGCTTTCCAGTAGGACGATAACCGAACCATACTCCATCCCAGCCAAGGCTTGAAGACAACACCAACATTGAAGTCATTGCTATATGGGATTAACACCGAAGGGATGTAGAGGAAACTTGTAGAGAACCAAAGACCGGCTGCAAGCCAACGAATGGGTGATGGAATTAATAGGCACATAGCGACCGGCAAAACGATGTAAAAAAAGGTCGCCAGACCAATCACTCGGCCATGATGAAAATACTCTTGAAAAGTTCCATCCCCCGGCCAAGGGGATTCCCCGAGAAGCATGCGCCGGCCCATGATTACCCGGTACCCCATGTTCCATAGCCATCCGATAACAAAGGGTGGCATAGCTAACATCACGCTGGCAAAGAGGAGTTGGCGAATGGCTTGGCGATTCTGAACTGGGAAACGCCACGCGTTCGCCCATGTGAGTCCAGATCCAACGGAGAGTAAAGCCGGTGCGGCGGCCGCAGGTTCGGCTTTGGGGTCCTGCTTTTCACCAGAACTCATGCCTTTCACGCCGCCATTCTGATCCACCTCTTGACTGCGCCGGCTGTGTTCCCGATATGCAAACCAGTGAGCGATTAAACGTCGTAAGCCCGGCAGATACCACCAACCTTCAAAAGCCTCATCGTAAGCCCCGTCACTGGCCCGCCGCAGCCGATTCAAGTCAGCAATTTCTTCCTGGGTGGGCTTAACCCAGGCCCCGCGAATCTGACCCTTCTGCAATCGGTACGCTTCTACAGAGTGGCCTTTAATGAATTCCGATAGCGATAGCCACGATGAAGGGTCGGAGCGAAGACCGATGTGAGGCTGCGAATCATGCTCAGCCACATTCCTTACAAAGGATCGCCTTGAAGCGTTTTGCCACTCTTCGATCCATGGGACGATGTGATTCTCAAAAAACAGGCCCACGGCTGATCCCCATGCCCAAGCTTGCGCGTGCCATTGCTTCCACTTTGGTATCATGCCTTTAACATTACTCCGTTCTTCCTTGCCTGGGCCGGCGAACTGTTGAGCATGTTTCGTGGCCTCCGCTTGTAAGCGGTTGAAAAGTGGCGGATAATTCTTGAGAAGGTGGTGGATGCTTCCGGAAAATTCACCAGGAGCGGCCTGCACGGCTTCAGGGAGTCTGTTCAAGGACAGGAGCACCAATTCTTCGACTTCGTTGGTGTCGTAATTGAGTCTCGCCTGTTCTAATTCATCATCACTAACCGGGTAAAACAGAACAGTGGCGAACTCGTTGTTGGTGGGTTCCTCACGCCGGATCTCATTGATACCGCTTATTTGAATGAGCTTGTTCCGATCAAGTGGAATGCCAAGTTCTTCCTCACCCTCCCGTAAAGCAACCTGAAATACCCATGCTGGATCCTGCAAGTTTTCCACCGATTCAATATCCTGAGCATCCACGTGGCCGCTGGCGGAAACCTGAAGTTTTCCGGGCGAGGTCCGAAGATTCAGGCTTCTCCTCTGAAGTAATATCCTTCCCTGCCGGTCCACAAGATAAACATGGACCACTTGGTGCCAAAGGCCTTTCTCATGCGCGTCCAACCGACCTGCACTTTGTCGCAGAGGCAGACGTTTATTCGGTTCCACCAGTGCCACTGGTTCCACATCGCTGATAATTTTTCCTGCCTTTCCACCTCGCAGGATTTCCATCGGAACTGATCCAACAGCCGGGCCCTGTCTATCGGCAGGCGGCGGGTGTTCTTCTGAGAATTTGTCTTTGGAAAAGGCCATGGCAAGAAGTGCTGCACCGGAGAGAGCGTTCAGAATCCATAAAAGTCCCGCGCCGGGCGCTTTTGTTAGCGGAGGAAGCGGCGTACCGGCAGGATAAAGCACATGAAGGCCGTTGTGAGTGACCTCGACCACCCGGACATCGTCCTGCTCCCTGCCGGCCGGCGGAGGCCTCGACTCTCGAAAAAAATGATTGCCGGCTCGATCGGCTCCCAGATATTCAGTGATGACCGCGACGCCTCCGCGGCGCGGGAAATAACAGCTCCAGGGCCTGTCGCGATGCAGCTCAACATTCAGAAGCGGGGAGGTTTTCCCCAGAGATAGACGCGCGGGCGGCAACGCAAACGTCGCTTCGAATTTAAAGCCTTTCAGGTCGCTCTCAGAGATATTGTCGGTTCGTCTCCCGTCGATGAACTGGGAGGTTTCGAGAAGCGATTCTGCAACTTCCAGGGCGGTCGCAAGCCGTTTACTTTCCTTTCGCAGACTGCCGCTGAGCCGAGCCGCGTCCGGCGTAGAGTCTCCCGGACCAATCAGTTCGATACGCGCCACATACAGCCGGTCTCGGACTTGGGGAAGATCGGTATCCGCGGCGGACGGGCCGCTTTTTTTGATGAGGACATCCAGTGCATGGGTTAGCTCTTTGCGTTTTTGATCGACGATCTTACGTGCTTCGTTGACTTCTTTTAGGGCCTTCTTCGCTTCACCGGCTGTAAGGACATGTCGCGGTTGGGGCAACGCAGGAAGACCGGCGCTTACGGCCAATAGAAGTGAAATGCCCAGTTGGCGACAGATCCGGCCACGGATTCCTCCGCCCGGCTGGGCTTGACGCGGTGAAAGCGCAGGAGCGGCTAGCGCCTGCGAAGTAAACGCAAACGGAATCGCAGATCGAATATCGTGTATCGAGTATCGATTGGCGATAGTCGATGTTCGATATTCGATTCCGTTGATC
>Ga0206852_1117_pt1 | contig 16701 bp, 12 predicted proteins | sample Alteio_BWOrgCont_14_FD_152849 | JGI IMG/M metagenome (GOLD analysis project Ga0206852, IMG submission 152849) | Enriched cells from forest soil in Barre Woods Harvard Forest LTER site, Petersham, Massachusetts, United States -... | ecosystem: Environmental > Terrestrial > Soil > Temperate forest >... | reverse complement strand
AGTGCTTAGGCAGATCCAAAAGTCAACAAAGGTAAAAGGTACAGCATGACCCCTTTTATCCCATCATCTACCGCAAACCTGAAAGGTCCAGCAAATGAAGGTTTTGCAGCCTATGGAGCAATAGGAGGCACTGGGTCTGTTAACATTACTACCCCTAGTTTGAACGATATGGGGAAAGGCATGTCTGCCTCAAATTTGGGTTTATTTATGGTTCCGGGTGAGTGATGTATGCTCAACACAATCTTCCACATACTAGAGTTTGCTTATGCGATAATTTTTTTGGCGATGTTATCACTTGGCTTTGTGCGCGCACGGAGAATTAGCGGGAAGATTCCGCTCACACGCGAAGGTTTACAGGAGCTTGCAGACAAGGATAAATCGAGATGGAGTATTTGGAACGAGGCCGGATCAAAGCGCTGGCGCTATACTTTGTTTGGTCTAGCAGTGTTGTTAGTCATCCTTAACTTTATGAGGTAAGCCACGCGCCTAGCCCTTTGCGTCGTGAACCCCCAAGCCAAGACGATCCGAAAGGGGTCGGGCCTCTACTTCTTTAATTTCTTTCGGTATTCCCAAACCCATCGGCTGACAACAGCGGGCAACCAGTAGCGGAGGACAGGCCATGCCAATGCTATGTGGGAAAAGTAAGCACTTGGAAGAGCTTCTCGAAACAGTGGCTATGTTAGGCTTGTCTCTTACGATCCACAACGCGGCAGCCCCGACTTGTCGGGGCTGTCACTGGCCAACCAGAATCCCCCCGCACGCATTCAAGGCAGTAGGGTTCATCTCAAAGCGGATCAGCTGCGCGACTCATCCAAGCTATGTGAGCTAGAAATGAAGCAGGGTGGTGACCTTGGCAAGGTAAGCGTCCGACCGACGACATTATTGACGGGTCGTACAGTTACCAATGGTTACCACTGGTAAGCTCGCCTCCATCTGACTGAATATCCCAAGCTACGTCGGAATTGGAGATTGAGCCGCGTTATGGCCGTGGCAAACTCGCCTCCGTGCTCTTCGTGTTAAAACCACAACCTGTTCAACCGTGGTGTGGGCAAAAGGTAAATAGGTCATGCGTGGCCCTTGCCCAGCTCCCGCTATTTTAGATCACGAGTGAACGGTCCCCATTCATCGAATCAGGCCTCGCCGTGCCGGTCGATTGTTGCGGCGGGCGGGGTCGTCGTCCTGGCGGGGCTGATGGCGTATTACAACAGTTTCGCCGGACCCTTTGTGCGGGATGACGTGCCTGCGATAGCGAAAAATTTGGCGATCCGGCATCTCGATAAAATTGGCCAGATATTAAATCCGGCGCCGAATTCATTGGTCGGGGGGCGTCCGCTGCTCAATCTTTCCTACGCGTTCAACTATGCGATCAGCGGGACGTCGGTTTGGAGCTATCACGCCCTGAATCTGGCGATTCATCTGCTCGCCGGATTGTTGTTATTTGGTGTGGTTCGCCGGACATTGCTGTGTCCGGCGTTGCGCCATCGTTTCGGAGAAGCGGCGCTGCCACTGGCCATGACCGCGGCTGTTTTATGGGTGGTGCATCCTTTGCAAACGGAAGCAGTGACCTATGTATCAGAGCGGGCGGAATCACTGGCGGGGCTGCTTTATCTTTTGACTTTGTATGGATTCATCCGGGGATGCGCATCTTCACGCCCCCATCGATGGTTTGTGGTCTCGGTGATGGCCTGCGGGTTCGGAACGTTGGTCAAGGAGATCATCGTAACCGCCCCATTGATCGTGCTGCTTTATGATCGCACCTTCGTGCAAGGAAGCTTTCGCGAAGCCTGGCGAAGGCACCAGTGGCTGTACTGGGGATTGATGGGCAGCTGGTTTATAACCATCAGACTGCTGATGGGCATCCCCGGGCGTGGGGTCGGTTATGGATTGGGAGTCGGCTGGCGAACCTATGCGTTGACGGAATGCCGTGTCGTGGTGCAATATCTTCGCCTGGCCTTTTGTCCGTATCCGTTGATTTTCGATTACGGCACGCCGTGGGCAAAGACCGCCGGCGAAGTCATGCCCTATGCATGCATTCTCATTGTTTTGCTGGTTGGCACCGGCATCGCATTATATTGGCGGCCGGCCATCGGTTTTGCCGGCGCTTGGGTGTTCCTTATTTTGGCCCCGACCTCGAGTGTGGTCCCGATTGTATTCCTGCCCATGGCCGAACACCGCATGTATCTGCCTCTGGCGGCGATCATCACATTGTTTGTCACAGGAATCTATGCCTCGATCGGGCCAAAGAGCATGATTATATTCTTGGCTTTGGCCGCGATATTGGGGCTGGCCACCGTGCGCCGGAACGACGATTACCACACGGAGATCGCTTTATGGAGCGATCTGTTGCGCAAGCGCCCCGAATATGCCGACGCGCACGTAATGGTTGCCATATCCTTGCTCCATCTCGGACGGGAGGCTGATGCCGCGGTGCAATTCCAGGAGGCGGAAAAGTTGGATCCGAGTTTGGACGCGAGCTTCGACCGGATCGGAGCCGAGATGTTGAAAAACGGCCAGGCGGCCGAGGCGATGAAATACTTCAAGGCGGCTCTGCAAATGAACCCGGCCTCTGCTTTGACCCACTATCATCTGGGCCTGGCCTATGTCCAATCGGGAATGGCCCCCGCTGCGATCATCCAATTTCAGGCAGCCTTGCGCATTGAGCCGGATCTTGAGCCAGCGCGCCGCGATTTGAGCCGGTTGCAAGCTGAATGGGCCAAAACGAGCGCCAAGTAGCATGACGGGGCACGATCCGCCAGGGTTACATCAGCTGGCCGCCGTTGCCGAGCGCGCGAAACCACTGGATGAGAAACGGCGTCAGACCCAGGCCGGCGCCGCCTCCCGCGCACAAGACGGCTGCCGCGGTGTTTCCGTTCTTAAATTTGATCCATCCCATGCCGAAGGTTATGGCGGCAACAACCCAGAACACCCCGTAGATGATCGAATAAACCGTGGAGACGCCTTGCCAGAATCCGGTGGAAGAAGCGCCCGCGTTGTTGGCTTGGTTCCAGTCGATGGTCTGGGCGAACAGGCTGCCGGGGGTGTTTGAGATCAGGAAGAAGGCGATCGTGGCAAAAGCCATGAAGCGGTGTCGGTGGGTAAGGTTGGATCGTTTCTGGAGACCGTAGATTTTCATATAATTGAAAGGATGGGCACAGCATAGCGTGAAAAACCGGTCGTGGAGAAATTTCCATGGCCGGCGAAAAACGATGTTAAACTGGGCCCATGCGCGTCGCGAAATGGATTCCTATCCCGCTTATGGCCGGGGCTCTCGTGGCCAGCGGTTTTGCCCGGGAGCGGGGGGCGCCGCTCGATCCGATTGCCGGCTTTGAGCTGAGGCTGCTCGACAAAAAATTTCCAGTCCAGATCACAGCCGGCGGAAAAACCGAGGAGCATGATGTTCCCGTTTGGGTGTTCATGCCGGAAGCGGGCCTGGCGCAAGGCCAGATCGACGACATGACTCAGCCCGCGGATTTGGATGGCGGCACCACCTTGCTGCCGGCGCCGCCGGGCGGATTTGGCCTCCGCGCATTGAAGCTGCCGATCCGGGAGAGTTTCATCTTGGCGGACGGACAGCAGGCCATCGTCGAGATCCCGGTGTTTGTCTATTTTCGCCGGGTCGAGGGGCGCAGGCAACGGCCGGATGGGCTGGCCGATTCATCCACTCCGGCGACGTCTGGATCAGATCAAAACTCCACCGCGAACCTGGCTCCCGCCAGGGAGGCTAAGGCTGAGCTGGACCAGCTCAGAAGCGAACTGGCCGAAATCCACCGTCAGTTCTCCGCCATGGTCACTCTTATGGACGACAGCCCGGCCAAGGCGCGGCTGAAAGTTTTGGTCCAACAATTAGGCGGGATAGCCGCGGCGCCTGACGGGCCAGCCGGTTACAGCCCAGATGGTACAACTTCCAGCCATGACCCAACGCTTTCCCTATAGCCGGCAGCTCAACCGGCCAATCCGCTATTTCAAATACTTCACGATGGCCGACCTCTTTTGTGTCTGCATCGGTACGGTTGTCATACCGCAGATCTTTGGCCTCACGGTGCTCTTCATCGGGTTTGTTTTATGGTTTATCTATAATCTGGCATTTCGGATGGGCCGCCCACCGGGATACGGCGAACATTATTTCAAGAGCCTGATGCGGCCCGAGTGTTTTAACGCCGGGCGGGGCCGGCAGCGCCGGATGGTGAGGAGGGAACTATGAGTCCGCCGGCTGCATTTGAAGAGCGTCCGTGGGTGCGCAACAACCGGCTCTCCGGAGATTTGCTGGCGCCGCTGCTTCCCACCATCGCCTTTGAGGACAATCTGATCGTGAACGTCGATGGTAGTTTCGGCCTGGGTTGGCGTTGCGCTTTTCCGTATCTCTTCACGTTGGGCGGCGACCGCAGCGGCCAGCTTTTCAACCAGCTCAAGAAAATGTTCAATGTGCTGTCCGGGGATTTCGACCTGCAGGTGATTTTCTCCGAGAGCCAGCGGACAACCGAGCTGGAAAAACGTCTCGCCGAGGCGCGGCCGGCCGAAGGCATTTTGGCGGACTACGGCGACGAACAGAAAAACGATCTGCTCGGACGCTTCCGGCGAAACGAACTTCGCTGGATGGATGGGTATGTCGTCTTGATCCGAAAAAATCCCTTTCCGCCAGTTCACTTCAAGCGTCCGGCAAAAAAATCAGCCTTGGCCAGACTGCAAAGTTTGTTCGGACCGGCTGAGGCGGAGATTTGCTACACCGAAGCAGAGTGGGAGAGAGTGAAACAAGAATTCTTCGGTTACGCCGACAGCCTGCACGCCGATTTGGAGCAGGCCGGCTTTTTGCCGGAGGTCCTCGATCCGGATGGATGCCTTGAACTGCTCTTTAGTTACTACAACGGCGAGGCCTACGACGCCGGCGGACGCCCACGCAAGTTCAGCCCAGTTGAGGGTCTCACTTTGTCGGACCACTATCTGCCTGGTCCGTGCCAGTGGAACCGTGATTCGGGTGAAATTCGGCTGGGACGGCGGCTGATCAAGGTTTGCGTCGTGCGAACGCCGCCGGAAAGTGTCCGGTTCAGCCAGTTCTCCGGATTGTTACTGCACGGGCACCTGCTCAAGACAAAGTATATCGTAACCTGCCGGCGCGCGGACATCGAGAAACGAAAGAAGCTGGTCAAGGATCGCATCCCTGAGCTTGCGGCACGCGCGCGGAATGATCCGGAATTTGTGGTCGCCCATGCGGAAGCTGTGCGGGAATTGTGCGAATTAGGTGCTGGCACGGAAAAAACCTGGATGATGCAACAGGTATTCATCGTCGGGGGCGACTCGTGCGAGGAACTGGACCGTAATGTCCTGGCGGTGAGGAAATCCGCGGAGGAGGCAAACGGCATGCGCCTGGATGTCGAGACCCATGCGTGCATCGATTTTCTGATCGCGGCGCAGCCGTTCTGGACGCGGGACAAGGACAAACATCGGCTAAATGCCTTCAATACATCCCAGCTCGTCACCCAGCTGCCCACTTGTGGCCAGAGCACATACTTTCACTTTTCCGACGGCGCCCCGGCGAGGATCGGGGCCATTTACGAAACCACCTCGCAGACCCTCGTGAATTTCTTCCCGCATGAAGACCGTCGTTTCGGCAATGCGAATATCATGATCCTGGGGGCCTCGGGCTCGGGCAAGGGAATGACCGTGAATGATCTCATTGCCCAGACGCGCCTGCGCCACCCGGCCCGTTTTGTGATCATCGACATCGGCGGGTCCTATCGGAAGACCAGCGAAGCCCTTTCCCCTGGCGGCTATTTTGACATGACGCTGAAGCAGACCGGCCGCGTGATCAATCCGTTCTACATCGCCGATCTGGAAAAGCGCTTCCCCGATGCGGATGAGATCGATGGGATGGTCCGCTTCGTTGAAAGAATTCTCGTTGGGCAGGACGAAAAAAGGCTCGAGCCTGAACAGATGGCTGTCGTCGAGCAGACCATCGTCCAGCTTTTCCGCGCGGCCCAGGGTGTCCGGGAGGTGACGCTCGGCGATTTTCGGGCGCTGCTTCAGGAGAATCCACGTGGCGAAAAACTGGCGCAACGGCTGGCGCGCTGGGTGGGCACGGGGAGCTTCGCCAATATGTTCGATGGGAAGAACCAGCTCGACACTGGCAACTGGCTCACCGTTTTCGACCTTACGGCGATCAAGGAGAACAAGCTCGTCTGTCCGGTGATGTTCGGCGTGATCTTCTCCGTCATCGCGCAACTGGCCGCGCGCTACCCGCACGACCTGAAGTTCGTGGTTTTCGATGAATGCGCGGATTTTTTGCGCGATCCGCTGGTGGCCGCCTACATCGAGACCTGCTACCGGCAGATGCGAAAATTCGGCGTCTCTGTCGTCGGCATGTCACAAGGCTTGGAAGAGTGGCTCTCGACGAACTCAAAAACGGCATTCGTGAACAATACCACGCATCTGGTCGTTCTCCGGCAGGACGTCGGTCAGGCCGCGGACCTGATCCGAGACACCTTTGACCTTTCGGAATACGAACACGACATCATTACCCGCTTGCAGAGCATTCCGGGTGAATTTTCCCAGGCCTTGCTTTGGCAAAAGCAAGGGGAAGGGAAGACGACCTCCAGTGTGATCATCAAGCGTCCGACTCCGCTCGGGTACGCCATGGGCACGACGAATCCTCGCGACAAAACAGCGTTCCAGGAACTCCGCGATCGGGGCCTCTCCTACCAGGATGCCATCCGCCAATTCGCCCAAACCTATCCGCAGGGCGTCTCTCGCGGAAAAGCCACGCCGATCCCATGACGGCATGCGCGCGCCCATTTCTTGCCGTCGTGATCCTAGTCGGACTTGTGGCCGGCTGTGCATCCAGTCCGGTCGGGCAACCGACTGCCTATCCGACGACTGGCCAGGCGGTCGTGCTGGCCGGTGAGACGGCCGGTGGCGCGTTGATTGGAAATTCCCTCAATAACAAAATAGGGGGGCCGATCGGCGCCGTAGTGGGCCTTGGCGCCGGGCTGCTCACCAACGAATTCGCCACGGACAATGAACGGCAGGCCTACGCGGAGGGATATGAAGAAGGCGCGCGTGAGGCGCGCGCCAACATGCTCAAACAATACTGGGAAGAGAAAACCGCTGAGCAACGCGGCGCCGGCGGAGCAGCCGGCCCGCAAGCGCCCGTAGAAACCAGCTATAATGCCAGTGTGGTCGATGGCGTGCGCCTTGGTCCGCGCACGGCCGCCGCCCAGGAACTGACCGAGCCCACCAGATAATTTCGAGATATGTTCTGATGAAAAAACTGCGCAAAATTATCGCCATGGCGATGCTGATCATCACCGCCCATGGACTGCGTGCCCAAGGCGTCCTGACCTTTGACCTTCAATCATTCCTGCAGCAATTCGCGTTGAAGGCGATTGGCCAGGACCAGGTCTCCTCCCTCGGCCAATTGCTGGGCGTAAATAACCAGCAGCTTTCGGCGGCCAGGGAAATCTATTCGGTGCTGGGCGATCACAACGCATCCGGATTGGCCAATTTTGATCTCAACGACCTCCAGACGGTGCTAAAGGGGGTTCCGGGGCTTGAGAACGTAAATCTGGCCTCTTTGTTTCCAGCGGGCGTTGGCAGCGCCTTCCTTGGCTTGTCCTTGGCCGACTGGCAAAACACCGTCGGAAATCCATCGAGTCTGTTCGCGACGCAGCTGGCGCACATGGCCATCGGCGACATTGCGCAGCAGGCCGGACTGCCACCCGACGAAAACGGCTTTTTGAACTATCTCGCCACGCCGGGCAATTCCCTAGCGAAAAATCAAATGGACCTGGCCCTGTCCGTCGGTCGTTTGCTTGCGTCGCACCTGCTGGAGTCGGTCCCGGCCCAGGCAGAACAAACGGCGGTTTATGCGGCCCAAAAGCAGCAGTTCGACGACGAAGCGAAGCAAAACCTGACCCTCGTTGACCGGGCCAAGCTGAACAACAATCAAAACACCCTCAGCCTGGACATGCAGCTGCAGCAGATGCAGGCGCAGTCTTTGAGCAACTCGGCGCAGGCGGCCCAGCTCGATGCGCAAAATCAGCTTCTGCAGCAGCAAATGGATCGCGAGGACGTGGATCGCGCCGCTCGGGCCAACGACGACTAACAAGCGGGAGCCAGATGAAAACCGATGCACTCAAAGCGGCCACCCTCGGCGCGGCGTTATTCATCGTTTTGCTATGCTCTTCGCGGGGCAACTGGTGGGATTATTATGTCATCATCGAGGCCGGCGGGCAGGTGCAGGACCTTTCGCGCATTGAAAACGAGGCCCGGCAATACGTGCAGAATTTGAACAAGCTGAACCTCATAAATTCCACCGTCGGCAGCGCCCGGGAAAAATTTGTGGCCTGGCAAGCCATGGAAAAAACTATGGGCGACGGGAGTGGCGTGCCGGCCTATATTCCGAACCAGATCGCAGCCTCGCCCGAAATCCAGCAGGAAATCGCCCAATATGCAGAGAACCTTCCCCGGACCCAGGAAGGCGCCTACCTGCAGGATTACCTGCAAAGGCAGCAGCAGCGCGACCAGATGATTCAGGCATATTCCGCCCGGCTGAGAGCCCAAGCCTCGGCGGCCGGCCAGTCTTCGCTTACCCTCGAACAGTGCGCGGCCTTGGGCCATTCCTTGGCCGATCTTGGCTACGACAACCGGCTGCTGCAGATCAACGAAGAGGCGGAGGCGAATTCCGTGAAGAGCATCGAGCGGGATGATCAATTGCAAATGCGCGAGTACCATTTGTCCCGCCAGGAGTCCGACGCAACATGGCCGAAAAAATGAAATTAGTGGCTTTGATCTTTCTATTCATGGTCTGTGTCACGGCGGCATGGGCGCAGGTCAACCAATCCACCGCGCTTGGGCAGATCGAACTGGCGGAACTGGAACGGGGTACGGTCGATCCAGCCAACAATGTCTTGCAGCAGCACATCGCCAATTACCAAAACTCCAATGGCGGGCCAATGCTCGCAAAAATCGGGGTGCAGCTGGGCAATATCATTCGCAATACCTACGCCAGTTTGGTGATGACGGTGATCATGACCTTGATGGTCGGTGCCGCCTGGCTCCATGCGATGCGCGAACAAGCCGCCTTTGGCGAACTGGCGGCTTCCCTGGCTTTGAAATTTATCATCGGCATGGCCGTATTTCACATGCCGTCGCTGGTTTACGGGGTGGGCATGACGGTGAGGGATTTGGGCGCCATCATCGCAAAAATGGCGTTCACCAGCCCGGCGGCGGGACCGACCCTGAGTCAAATGAGCCTCACTGGTTCGCCCGAAGCGCTGAGCTTCGGGCGCGTTCGCGCCACGTCCATCGACCGCGCCATCCAGGACTTGGGCCAGCCAATGAACGGGGTGGGGGCCAATGTGGCCTATCTTCTAGGCCGCCGACTTGGCCGTGCCGGTTTTCTCCCGGACATGCCTCAACGTGTTCTCCAGCGCCTTCTGCCAATGCAGGTTTCTTATTTCCCGCAGCCCGGCATTGTCCCAAGCCCGCACATCAAGCGCCAACGCATGATCCTTGTGCAAAGCTTGCTTGAATTCCCTGCTGCCCAGCGCCCAGCCCTTGCTCAACGAAACATAGGCCGACGTTTTGCCCAAGGGCCCTTCTTCAGCCTGCCATGCCAGGTATTGGTCATAGCAATGCCAGCCAGCTGGTTTATCCACCAAACCCCCGGCTTCAATCAAGGCTGTCTGCACTTGCAAAAACTTTGGCCGCCCCTTGGGCCGCCTCAGATACCAGTAGCTCGAATACCGATATTCCTTTAATCGCTCGACTGGCACGATCTCCGCCCGTACGGGATTGAGATGGATGTAGTCGCAGACCATCCCTAGGGATGGTCCACCATCGACCAGGATGCTTTTGTAACGTCCTTGGAACAAATGACCCCGCTCCCCGCGCAACTTGTTGAATCGGTTGGCAAAAGTGGACTGCAGCCATTGCATTCCGCTGGCGAGGTTTCCCTCCGGCGTCTCCAGCACCAGGTGGTAGTGATTTCCCATCACCACGTAGGCGTGCAAAAGCCAGTCACTGCGCGCGCAGGCTTCGAACAGGCACTTCTCGAAAGCACGCTTGGCTCCCTCGTCCTTGAAAACCCAGCTGCGATAATTCCCACGGTTGATCACATGGTAAATCGCCCCGGGAAATTCCAGCCTCAGCTTGCGTGCCATGAACCATCACTCGACCGGCAGCCGGGACGTGTCAAGGTAAACGGTACAGCATGACCCTTTTAGAATTTCCGTATAGTCGATCTTTTCGGCAAGCTGTGTGTAATCGGTTCGCGTTTTCATTGGCGGTCAGACCAGCGCGGCCCCGCGCTGGTTCCAGCAGCGCCTCCGGCGCGCGTCCGGTTTTTCTTTAGCGCCGCGTCTCGCTGATCGTCTGGCAGTTTCGCCGCTGGGCTCAAGCGGGGTTGGTGTCCTCGGTCATTTTGCCTTGTTGAGACGATATTCTCAGTGCAGTTTCGAGTGTGGGATTGTGGTGGATTCGGCGCAAAAGAGTGTGCGGGATGGGTGCTGAACGGGTGACAGGAACGGTGCGGAATCGTGCACAGGACGGGCGTAAAGTGGTTAACGGCTGGGATGACAGGACAACGTGGCTGTTGGATGGATTGGGCGCATTTGTGGTGCGCTTTAGTCGCACCACTTAACATTAGACTTTTGTCTAAGGGGACAGGCGTCATCCATCAAAAAGCAACGTAGGTCACGTTGCAATTTCAGGGCCGCTGGTGCGGCTTTCGTGTGCCGGGTGTCCGCATTTTTCATTAGCTTTTTTGTGGGCCGGGCAGCTCGGTTATGTTTCGCGACGCAATATGTCCAAGTGGTTGGCCCGTTGGTTCACTTTCAAAACCAAGTATAACTCATCCGAACATCGACGCTTTTGAACGAGCGGTCTTGGTTCAAATGGACGTATATCGTGATTACGCTCTCCACTCCCTTCCAGTCCGTTTTCCTCGATGCCGGGATGGTGCTTTGATATCCAAAACCAAATCTATCGAAGTCGTAAGGGATGTTGTGCTGCTTAAAAAGCGCGACGATTTTTGAGTCCGGATCGCCCGGCTTCAAATTCTGGTCAAACAACTTTTGCACCTCGGCCACGGCAGCACGGTCTTTGTCCTGGCAGCCAAACATTGCGAGCAAGGGAAGCAACATGAGGGCAATTATTAACGTCTTGGCCATGGTGAAAGGGATTTTGATCCAGCGCTAGTGCCCATAGGTCAGCGTGGGTGAGGGCGAGCCCATGCTCGATCCCGGCGCAGGAAAGCCCTGCAACGGCTGTGGGCGCGGCAGCCCTAGGCTTTGAACAAAGGTGAACGCGTAGGAGTTGCTATTCGGCCCCGTAGGGAAGTACGGGATGCTGTTCGAGTTGGTGACGCTCTGGAACTGAGTCATCGCCGAACTGACCTGATTGAGGGTCATCGAGACTGTACCCACCGGCTGCATGACGACAATCTGCGAAGGTGGATCAGCCGTATTTTCAGTCCATGACTGACCTCCTTGCCCGTAGATCGTACCGAAGCCAAAGCCGCCAGAGCTGCCATTGCCGCTGGAGCCCACGACCGATCCGCCCGAGGAAGACGATCCCGCGTTGGTGCTCGAACCCGAAACGCTGTTGGCACTTGGGCCACCCCGCGTGTAAATCTGCTCTCCCGTACTGAGGTCAGTCGCAACTACAACCGTGTGATAATCGCCGGTTGTGATTCCTGCGATAACGACCGGCTTGTAGCCGAGCGCAATCATCGTCCCTCCACTGTTTGGAAGCGCATACGGCACGCCTTGCCAGCCTGCATTGTTTGGGTCGGCAGAGTCAGTCGGAGTGTTAATCGACAGACTGGTATTAAGATTAGGGGTTGATGGGGAGGTGTTGTTGTTTGGGTCGGCAGCATTCTGCCCAGAGTCAGCCGGAGGAGTCTCATACGTTATGCTGGTATTGAGATTGAGCTGGGCCTCCGCGTTGAAGTCGGGAAGCTGATTGTCCTGGGTAGGAGGCGCGTCATCCCGTCCATCCGGATCAAAATTATTGACAGGGTCGCCGTGGCAGAAGTCGTAGAGGCTCATGCTGGCCGCCTGGCCTTTCGGATCGGGACTGAGGAAACGGCCAGAGGTCGGTTCGTAGTAGCGCGCGCCCAAATAATAAAATCCGGTCGGGTCGATGCGGCGGGTGCGCCACACGGTCGACGCGGCAACCTGGGTGATGTCCGTCAGCGGCTGGGCCGCGCTGTCCGGCAATGGGCCATAGCCGCCCACCCTCGTCGCAAACCATGAGACCGCGCCGCTGGAAATGGAGGCAACGCTGTTGCCGAAATAATCATTGATCACACCCTGGGTCGTTCCGGTCGCGTCAACAATGGTGACTTCCAAGCCGCCGGTGCCCTGCATGCCGCCATAGACGCCGTTGATGTCGGGGCCGTAAGCTTTCCAGGCTTTCGCGCCGTTGATCGAGACTCCGATTTCCAAAAATTCCACTTGCGGATCATACTCGGAGGCGACCGCCGTGAGCGGACCGGTCGTCGTGTTGTTGGCCACGGCTTGATAGGCGGCCACGATCCTGCGTCCCAGCCCGTCGTATTGCGCGATCCAATTGAAACCGTTATTTGTGGCGTCACGCTGCACGACGGTGATTAACCTCCCCTGCGCGTCCCAGGTCAAGGCTTGCGTCAATCCGCTGGTCCACGTGCGGCTGATGACGTTGCCATCGGCATCGTAAGCGCTGGTGACGGTGCCGGCCGGTTCACCGGAATTGGCACTGCCCACGGTGAAAGTGCTGCTGGCGGTGGCAATCGACAGGCCGCTGGGATCCATCGCGTTGGCGATGAGGGTATGCGCACCGGCCGCCAGGTCCAAATTAACCGACCACGTGTTGCCGGAGAGAGCGGCCAGGCCCTCGGAGATGCCATCGACCAGAATATTTACCTGGCCCGCCCCGGACGCCGTGCCGCTGGCCGGCACCGGGCCGCCAGCGGAGGCATCGATCCGGTCGGCGGTGACCTGGCCGAGACTGTCTGGAGTCGAGCCCAACTCCCACGAAGCCGGCGCGCCCGTGCCGACCTTGGCGTCGAGGCGCACGCCGAGGCCGGGGTTATTGCCGTCGAAGGTGTAATTTAGCTGAGAGTCAAGAGCTGAGAGCTGAGAGCTGTTACTGCCGGAGGAAAAGCCTTCACTCACGAGCTGGCCGCGGGCATCGTAGGTGTAAGCGCGCGATTCGTTCCAGGCGCCGGTGCCGGTGCGGGTCGCAGTGTAGCTGGCCAAGGTGCTGTTGTTGCGCCAGGCCATGGCCTCGACCAGGGCGGCGGTGCTGCCGACGACCTGGGTTTGCCCGGTGACGCGGCCGGCCGCGTCGCGCGTATCCACCGTCATACTACGGAACGGGTTCACGCGGCTTGTGAGTAAACCATTGTCCGAATAGTTGAATGCAAAGTTGAGAGGCGACCCATTCGACGGGCTCAGGGTGACTTGGGTCAGCTGACCATCGGCGCGGTGGGCGTAGGCAAAGAGCGGCGCGGGCAGGGAAGAGCTGGCGTCATTGAGCGTGGCGCGACGGCCGGCCGCGTCCCAGGTTTGGGTCACGTTCGCATACGTCGTTCCGCCGGCAGAAACGGTTTCGGTCAGCAACTGGCCGTAGCCGTCATAGGTGCGGCTGACTAGCGTGGCCGGGCCGGCGGCATTGTTGACCGAGCTTTGGCTGATCGCGGTGACAAGGTTGCGGTTGTCGTAGGCGTAGGTGGTAGTGGAATTGAGCGTTGTAGACCCATTCGGCAAGCTCAGGGTTACGACCGCAGACGGTCGTAAGAAGTCGTCGTAGGTGGTGGTGACGGTGTCGCGGGGGGTGGTCAAGGTCTCCAGCAGGCCGACGTCGGGACCTGTCGTGTAATAGGCGTAGCTGTAGTTGCGCGTGACGGCGGCGCCAGAGGAAAGTTGTTCGCTGAGCTTGCGGCCAGCGTTGTCGTAGGTCTGCGCCTGGGTGAGCGTGCCATTGGCCATGGCGCGGGTGAGCTGGTTGCCAGCCGCATCGGAGGTGAAGCTGGTCACCGTGCCGTCGGGGAGAATCTGCGAGGTCATCTGGTTGAGCCCGTTGTAGACGTAGCTGGTGGTCTGGCCGAGGGCGTCGGTCGCGGAAATCAGGTTGCCATCGACGTCGTAGGTATTGCGGGTGGAGGTGCCGTCACCGAGCACGGTGAGAACCGGCCGGTCTTGGGTGTCGGTCCAGGTGGTGTGGGAAATCGCGCCCGCACCGGTGCCTTCGGTCACGGTCACGGAGTTATTGTCGGCGGAATAGGCATAACTCGTGGTGCGGATGGGGTTGGTGGTGGTGCCGGCGGCAAAGACCTGGGTCAGCACGGGCCGGCCGAGCGCATCGGAGGTCGTGACCGTCTTTTCTCCGAGGGCGTTCTGGGTCGTAACGATTTTGGAGCTGACACCGTAGATATTGGTGGTGGTCTGCTGGGGGCTTGGATTCGACGGGCTCACCACGGGACCGGTGGCGGTTTTCACGCGATCGAGGCCGTCGTAGGTGGTGGTAGTGACGAAACCGTCGAGGTCGGTGTGGCTGATGAGGTTGCCGCGGCGGTCGTAGGTGCTGGATTCGGTGGCGGACGTGCCGTCCGCATTCGTGAGCGTGCGGGTGACGATGCGGTTGACGTCGTCGTACACGGTGGTCCAAATCGAGCCGTTGCGCAGGATTTCCTGTTGCAGACGGCCATCGGTATAATAGGTCCACGAGAGCACGGAGCCGTCGGGATTATTTTGGAGACGGAGCAGGCCCGTAGCAGTGTAGTAAGACCTGGTCACGCCACCGAGGGGGCTGGTATACGAGGCGACTTTGCCGCCAGGCTCGTAGGTATATGTTTCGGTGCGCAGGCCGGCTGTATTTTTAGTGAGCATCTGGTCGTTGCCATCGTAGGTCATCGTGGTGACGTTGCCGATGGGATCCATCTCGAAGACGAGATTGCCGACGAAGTCGTAGCCATAGTCGGTGATGGCGGGGGCGGCCGTAGTGACACCGCTGCCGTTGGTTTGGGCCTGGCTGCCGGCCGCGACTTCTTCTTCCAGGCGGTCGGCGCCATCGTAGGTGCGCTGGACGGAATTGGCGGGAGACGTGCGCGGGCCGGTGGTCTGGCTCACTTCGCCGGTGCTGGTGTAGGTCGTGGTCCAGGTGCCGACGGGGGTGCCGCCGTCGGTGATAACTTTGGTCAGCGGCCGGCTCATCCCGTCGTAGGTGTAGGTGGTGGTGCGGCCGTCGGCGTCGGTGGCGGTGGCGAGTTCGCAATCGGTTGTATAAGTGAAATTGGTGACGACGTTGGGATCGCCAGTGCCGGTATCGGCCGTCTGCTGGGTCATGAACCCGGCGGAGTTATAGATGTAGGTCGTGACGGCCTGGTCGGGACTGCCGGAGGCAACAGTTTTGCTCGCGAGGAGCCCATTGCTGAAGCCAGCGACGCCATTGGTGGTGCCAGATTGGTCGAGATAAGTAAGAACGTCGGTCCGAATGGGCGCGCCGCTTTTGGAGGTGGCAATCTGGGTGGGCAGGTACTTATGGTTGGGGTTGGGATCGGCGTAGGTGTAAGTCGTGGTGATGCCGGAGACGTCGGTGACGGTGAGGGGCAGATTGAGGCTGTTGTAGGTGGCGGTAGCCGTGGCGGTTTCACCACCGTTTAAACCGGTGCCGGTGAGATCGCCGCTGAGCTGGGTATTGGTGATGTTGCCCTGCGCGTCGTATTGGTAGGTCGTGACCAAGCCGCGTTTATCGGTGACACTTTGCAAAGCGTTGAGATAGGCCCCGGATCCGGTGCTGGTGTACCAGGTTTGGGTGATAGTCTGGCCCAATGGATCGGTGATCTGCGTGAGCAGGCCGTTGGTGTTGTATTGATAGACGGTAACATTGTTGTTGGCGTCCGTGATCGTGGTCTGGCCAGCCGTGAGGTAATCGAAAGTGTCTTTGAGCACCGGTAGACTGGGGGCAGCTTGATCGACCGTGGCCATTTGCCGCACCACCCGGCCCGCGCCGTCATAGATGTTCTGCAAGATGCTGCCATCAGGCTTGGTCACCTGGGTGACCAGATGGCTGGAGACGCTACTGGTGCTGTTGCTATAGACGCCATATTGGTAGTTGAATTTATTGCCGTCGGGCAACTGCACGGCGATCAAGTCGCCATCGCCAGAAGGGTCGTAAGTATAGTTGACCGTGCGGCCATCATTGGCCGCCGCCTGGAGGATATGCCCTTGCGCATCGTAGGTGAGGCTGACCGAACTGCCGTTGGAAGACTGGATTTTGCCGATGAGGCCGTAGTTGTTGGCGGTTGAAACAGCGCCCAAAGTAAAAGTAAGGGAATTGCCCCGGTTATCCAACCACGTGCTGAGGTAGGGACGCTGGCGGCTATAGGCAACACCACCAACGGTGATGGGAAACGACTGCACCACATAAGTGCGGACGGAACCGTCGGGCAGATTCCACGCATAGGTAACGGTGCCGCCAGCGGTGGACTGGACGAGGGTGGAGTTAAAGAGATTGTCCGACCCACCCGATCCACTCGTCAGGTTGGGATTGTCCGCCACGGTGGGCGACCAGACGGTGGTGGAGCCCGACTGCTGGCGGAACACAATGATCGAGCCATCGGTATCGGCCGCCTGGAAAGTCAAGGGATCGTTGGTAGAGTCGGAAGGAATCAAATAGGATGGATAGCCCGGCAGCCAGCCGTAGCCGAATTCATTCATGGCTGTG